>Ga0265325_10001060_pt1 | contig 19776 bp, 20 predicted proteins | sample 41420metaG_FD_202090 | JGI IMG/M metagenome (GOLD analysis project Ga0265325, IMG submission 202090) | Rhizosphere microbial communities from Carex aquatilis grown in University of Washington, Seatle, WA, United States - 4-14-20 metaG | ecosystem: Host-associated > Plants > Roots > Rhizosphere...
TCTTCGGGCGCCAATCAGGCTTCGCCACGCACGGCAATGTCAGGTTCAGCGCCGCCGGCGTGGGTGTCCCCGGCGCAGGCAATCTCGCCGACCGTTTCGGTGGCGGGATGAGCACGTTGGACGTGACCGGCGACGGTGACAAGGACCTGCTGATCGGGGACACCAATGCGGCTCACGAGTACGGGACCGTGACCCTGCTGCTCGACACCCGCCGCGGGCTCGTCATCACCACACACGCCCGCAGCATGACCATGTCGTCCCTGGGCGTCACCCACCACGGCAGGAGCCCGGACTTCGGCGATCTGATCGGACAACCAGCGAGCTCACACCTCGCCGGATAGCGTGCCGTCGTGCGAGTGAGAGGCCAACCCGGTTCCGGGGTGGATGAGCCGTTCGCCAGGCTGCGACGACTGAACTGGCTGAGCACCGTACTGTTTCTTGTCGCGGTCACGGCGATTGCACTGGTCGGTGGTTCCGGTTGGTCGTGGCCGTTCTTCCTCTGGGGAGTCGGCGCCGGAATCCTCACGGTCGCCTGCATGCGCGGGATGCTGCGACTCGGCTATGCCCTTATCCCGCTGACCCCGGAGAAGGTCGCACAGTCCAAGCAGAGAGTGCGCGAACGCTACCGCAGCCTCTACGTTTCAACCTTCGCCTTTGGCGTCGGCGTCGGCGTGGTCGCGGCCAGCTTGCGATCAGCCTGGCCGGACATCCTGCTGACTGCGGCAGCGGTGCTCTTCCAGCTACCGGCGCTCATCATGCTGCCTCGAGCTCGCCGGCGTGCGCGGCCTCCAGCATCAAGTGAGTGACAGTCAGCTGGGCGCACGCCCGGTGTAGGCGAGCAGGCGCTGTTGCGGCGTTGAGTCACCATCCAACGGGACCTCGGGCTTGAACATGCCCTTGCGCTGCTCGTCCGTAAACCGGCCGTGGATCACGTCGTACGCGGCTTTGGCAAGACCGTCGGGCATCGTGTCGTCCTGCCCGGTGGAGCGCGCGACATCCCATCCGTGCACCAGCTGATCGGCGAACGCGATCCCCAACGCAGGGCCGGTCTTGTCGATCATGCCGTCCTGACCGAAGACCTCAAGGATCTGCAACCGCGCGCTCTTGAAGTCCCCCACCGGGTCGTCGCTGAGCAGGTCCGCCGGGTCGGGGCTCGGCAGCGAAGCGTCCTTGCCGAGTGCGGCATTGACGAAGTACTGCTGCGTCTCCAGCATGTGGTTGAGCAAGTCGCGCAGCCGCCACTCGTCACACGTCGTCGCCGTGTCCAAGTCGGTCGTCCCCGCAACTTTGTCGGCGGTCCAGTCGCTCGCCTGGCTGTACAAGATCAGCAAGTCGGAATCCATGATCGCTCCTCTCAGACCCGCTATACCCATCCGACCATGAGTCTGCACCGCCGGCTCAGCTTCCCCGTTTCAGCACACAACGCGGTGATCGGAATCGCCCAAAGCGGCGGGGACCGGTACGGCGGCGATTGAAAGTTCCGGGCGCTGGCGAGCGTTGTGTGCTGAAACGGGGTACGGGCGGGCGGACTCAGAGCTTCAGGTCGTTGCCCACTGCGAATCCGTGGCGCTCGCCGTCGGCGAGAAACGCGCCGACCGTCTCGCCGAGCTCGGCCACCGTCCAGGTGTCGCCGGCGGCCGCGAACGAGCGATCGAGCGACGGTGCCTTCATCACCCCGACCTTCCCGCCGTACACCACGAACACCTGACCGGTCACGTGGTCGGCGCCGCGGGTGCCGAGCCAGACCACCAGCGGTACGACGTGCTCGATCGCCCACGGGTCGACCTCGTCGCCGTCGGGCGCCGGCGGGAAGGTGGCCTCGGTCATCGCGGTCCGGGCCCGCGGCGCGATCGCGTTGGCCCGGACGCCATAACGACCGCAACCGTGCGCGACCGACAGCGTCAGCGCCGCGATCCCGGCCTTCGCGGCCGAGTAGTTGGGCTGGCCGGGCGATCCGAACAGGAACGCTTCCGACGCGGTGTTGACCACCCGTGCCCACTGCGCCTCACCGGTCGTCTTGTTGCGATCGCGCCAGTACGCGGTCGCGGCCTGACACGTCGCCGCATGGCCCCGCAGATGCACCCGAAGCACGGTGTCCCACTCCTCCGCGCTCACCGAGAAGATCATCCGGTCGCGCAGGACCCCGGCGTTGTTGACCAACACATTGAGATCGCCGTACGTCGCCACCGCCCGGCCCACGAGCGAAGTCGCAAAGTCCCAGTCGCCGATGTCGCCGGGCGCTGCGACCGCCTCACCGCCGGCCGCGGTGATCTCGCCCGCGACCGACTCCGCGGCCGCACCGATGTCGTTGACGACCACCTTCGCGCCGGCCGCCGCGAGCGCCAACGCCTCGGCCCGGCCGAGCCCGACGCCCGCACCGGTGACCAGCGCAACTGCGCCAGCCAGCTCGTCGCCGGCAAAGAGCGGCACCAGCGGTCGGCTCATCGGTCGGCACCGAGCATCAGCGCACTGGTCGGCACGCCGGTGCCTCCGGTCACCAGAACGTGCGCCGCGTCCGGCACCTGGTTGACCGACGTACCGCGCACCTGACGAACCCCCTCGGCGATTCCGTTCATGCCGTGCAGGTAGGCCTCGCCGAGCTGCCCGCCGTGGGTATTGATCGGCAGCCGGCCGCCGAGCTCGATCACGCCGTCGGCAATGAAGTCCTTCGCCTCGCCACGACCGCAGAAGCCGAACTCCTCGAGCTGCGGCAGCACGAACGGGGTGAAGTGGTCGTAGAGCACCGCAGTCGCGACGTCGCCGGGCCCGAGCCCCGAGGTCTCCCAGATCTGGCGCGCGCACGTGCTCATCTCCGGCAAGCCGACCAGCGACTCGCGGAAGAACGACCGCATCATCTGCTGGTCGTCGGCCATCCCCTGCGCGGCGGCTTCGACCACAACCGCAGGCTTCGCCAGGTCGCGGGCCCGGTCCAGCGTGGTCACCAGGATCGCCTGGCCGCCATCGGTCTCCTGGCAGCAGTCCAGCAGATGCAGCGGCTCGACGATCCACCGCGACGCCTGATGATCGGCCAGCGTGATCGGCTGGCCGAAGAAGTGCGCCGCGGGATTGGTCGCGGCGTGCTTGCGCGCGGCAACTGCGATCCGGCCGAAGTCCTCGCTGGTCACGCCGTACTCATGCATCATCCGGGTGGCGAACATCGCGACCCACGACGCCGGTGTCAACAACCCGAACGGCGAGGTCCAGGCGAACTGCGCCGACTCGGCGGTCTCACCGGCCGGCCGATCCTGGACACCGGCACCGAAGCGCCGGCCCGACCGCTCGTTGAACGCGCGATAACACAGCACGAAGTCACTGACCCCGGCCGTCACGGCCATCGCGGCGTACTGCACGGTGGCGCACGGCGCACCACCACCGAAGTGGATTCGGCTGAAGTGCGTCAGCTCCTTGATCCCGAGACCGCGCATGATCTCGGTCTCGGGATTGGTCTCCATCGTGAACGTCGACAGGCCCGACACCTGCTCCGGTTCGACCCCCGCGTCCGCGCATGCAGCGACGCAGGCCTCGAGCGCAAGCTGCAGCTCGCTGCGCCCGGAGGCCTTCGAGAACTCGGTCGCGCCGATCCCGACGATCGCCGCGCGACCCGCGTAGGCGTGCCGGGTCATGAGGGCAGCTCCAGCTCGACCGTGCCTTCGATGTGCGGACCGAGCTCGTTGCGGGCAGCGACCTCGACGGTGACCCGGCCGGATGCCGGGTCGACCGAGTGCACCGAACCGGTGAAGGTCAACGGCAAGTACGGGTACGCCGGAGCGCCGAGCCGCACTCGCAGCGCCTTCACCAGCGCCTCGGGGCCGGCCCAGTCGGTGACGAAGCGCTGCATGAGACCGAGCGAGGTGTTGATGTTAAGGAAGATGTCCGCGGATCCCTTGCGCCTGGCCAGGTCGCGGTCGTGGTGCACGTCTTGGAAGTCACGGGTCGCGAGCGCGCCGGAGACGATCAGGGTCGGCGTGACCGGCAGAACCCAGATCGGCAGCTGGTCACGCGCGCCGAGCGAGTCGGCCGTCATCGTGTCCGCGCGGCGCGGGGGTGTCTCCGGGCGGAACTGCGGCAGCGTGATCGCGCCTTGCGAGTCGGTCGCACCGTCGACCAGGGCCGGGTGACTCTCGAGCCAGTCGACCTCCATCCGCATACCGATCCGCAGCTGTTCCGGGGTCAGCCCGACCAGGTCCGTGACGATCCGCGGTCCTTCGTCGAGCTCGATCAGCCCCACCGGCAGCGGGTAGCGAAAGCCCGGGACCTTGGGATGGTGGACGACGCTGAACGAATAGAGCTGACCCCGGCCGCCGGCCACGACGTACCCGAAGTCGAAGCCACCACAGGCACTGCAGCGCGGCACCGGTGGCAGGCTGCCCATCCCGCAGCCGTTGCAGACCGGGATCCGCAGCTCGTGGTCCCGATAGCCGGCCCAGATCACCGCGTTGTCCGCGTTGATCGCCGGCCGCGGCCGCAGCGATGGCGCGGGATCCGGAGCAGCGCCCGACTCGGCGGTGGGCGGCGCGACGCCCGTGCCCGGCTTGAACTTCAGGATGCGGAACAGCAGATCGCCGACATGCTCGTCCGCGTCCGTCGTATAGCGGTGCCGGGTCGTCAGGAAGTGCCCGGCGCCGAGCGCGGTCTGTTTCTCCGCGGTGACGTCCTCGAGCGACTGCACGTTGTGCAGGACCTCGCCCGGCCGCAGATAGCGCTCGAGCACCAGCTCGCTGTTGACCGCAACAACTCCGACGAAGCCGGCCGCCTCGAGCAACTCCAGCACCTTCGACCGGGGATCGGCGCCGCGCCGCGACGCTCCGGACTGTGCGGGCAGCCCGGCCCGGTCCCAGATGTCGAGGGTGGCCGGTGGAGCGACCAATCCGCCGTGCACGCTGCGGGCGGCAAAGGACGGGTCGGAGTAGCTGGGATTGCCGTCACCGATTGCGTCACACCAGTCGGCGATCGCGGCCGCGGTGATCGGGTGCCGGGCGACGTGCACCGGACCCTGCTGACCGACGAACTCGCGCAGCGCCGTGACCAGCTCTGCCGAGGTCATTGACCGCTGAATCCCTTCGTCACCGTGCGCCGGGTCGGTGTCTGGCCGCGGGCCTCATCCAGGCATTTACATTTCGAGTCTCGTACTAATGTATCTCCCACAATGCAGCTCGACGACTGCGCGGAAGAGCGAGCTCTGCGCGCCCGGTTGCGCGACTATTTCACCACCCTGGTCCCGCCCGACACCGCCGATTCGCTCGGTGCGCCCGGCGAGAACGCGACCGCGTTCCGTACCGTCGTCCGTCAGCTTGGAGCCGACGGCTGGCTGGGGTTCGGCTGGCCCACCGAGTACGGCGGCCAGGGCCGGTCGGCAGCCGAGCAGTACATCGTCTTCGACGAGATCCAGCGGGCCGGTGTGCCGTTCCCGTTCGTCACGATCAACACGGTCGGCCCGACGATCATGCGATTCGGCACCGACGAGCAGAAGGCTCGCTTCCTGCCGCCGATCCTCGCGGGTGAGCTGAACGCGGCAATCGGCTACACCGAGCCGTCGGCCGGCACCGACCTTGCGTCGCTCCGCACCACCGGACGCCTCGACGGTGCCGAGTGGGTGATCAACGGCAGCAAGATCTTCACCTCCGGCGCCAACCAGGCCGACTACATCTGGCTGGCCTGCCGGACCGAGCCCGACGCCGACAAGCACGCCGGCCTGTCGATCATCATGGTGCCGACCGACTCCGCGGGCTTTCGCTGTACGCCGATCGTGACCGTGGGCGACATCGTCACGACGACGACCTACTACGACGACGTCCACGTGCCCGCCGGCAACCTGATCGGTGAACGCGGCGGCGGGTGGCGGATGATCACCACGCAGCTCAACCACGAGCGCGTCGGCCTGGCCGCGCTCGGTGGCGCGGCGTGGCAGATGTGGGCCGAGGTCGGCGCGTGGGCCCGTCAGACCCCGGTCAACGCCGGCTCGAGCGAGACGCGGGTCGGTGACCTGCCGTGGGTGCGCGCCGACCTCGCCGACTGCTACGTGCGGCTCGAGGCGATGAAGCTGATCAACCGCCGGCTCGTGACGGCAGCCGCATCCGAGACGCTCGCACCCGCCGATGCCTCGACCGCGAAGTTCTACGGCACCGAGACCCACGTCCACGTCTACCGCAAGCTGCTGGGCATCCTCGGCGCGGCCGGATGGCTGCGCGGCGACTCCCCCGGCGCCGTACTGCAGGGACGGGTCGAGCGGGCCGGTCGCAGCGCGCAGATCAACACCTTCGGCGGCGGGGTCAACGAGGTGCAGCGCGAGATCGTCGCAGCAAGCGGCCTGCTGATGGCGCGGCGGGGCCGATGAGCCTGGAGCCCGACGAGACCCAGCACCAGCTGCGCGAGCTGGCCGCCCAAATTCTCGCCGGCCGCGGCGCGACCGACCGGATCGCGCAGATCGAGTCCACCGCGGACCGGTTCGACCGCGAGCTCTGGCACGAGCTCGCCGTCGCCGGCCTGCTCGGGGTCGTCGTCCCGGAGGCACTCGGTGGGCTCGGCTTCGGCTCGGTGGAGCTGGGCCTGATCGCCGAAGAGCTCGGCCGGGTGGTCGCGCCGGTGCCGTTGATCCCGACCATGTGCGGCGCGCAGCTGATCGCGGCCATGGGCGATGCCGACCAGCGGAGCCAGTGGCTGCCCCTGGTTGCCGACGGCTCGGCCGTCATCGCGCTCGCCGCACCGCAGTCGGTCACCGCGATCCGGCGCGACGACAACCGGATCACCGGCGAGCTGGTCGGGGTCGCATGGGCGCACGTCGCCGATCTGTTGCTCATGCCGATCGACGACGCGGTGGTGGCGATCGACCCGGCGGCCGAAGGTGTCTCGGCCGAGCGCGGGGCGACCACCGCTCGCGAGGTCGCGCTCACCCTGCACCTCGACGGCGTGGTGGCCGAACAGATCGGTGCCGACGGCGCGGCCACCTGGCTGAGACATCGATGGCTGGCGGCGCTGGCCGCGCTGCAGGCCGGCATCACCGACGCCGCGCTCCGCATGACCGCCGCCTATACGTCCCATCGCGAGCAGTTCGGCAAGCCGCTGTCGACCTTTCAGGCGGTTGCGCTCAAGGCCGCCGACGGCTACCTCGACACCACCGCGATCCGCTCCTGCGCCCGGCAGGCCGCGCTGATGCTCGACGCCGAGCCGGAGTCCGACCCCACACTCGCTGTCCTCACCGCGGCGTGGTGGGCAGCGGACGGCGGCCAGCACTGCGTGCATCTGACCCAGCACCTGCACGGCGGGATGGGCGCCGACATCACCTACCCCGTGCACCGATATTTCCTGTGGGGCAAGCAAACCGAGCTGCTGGTCGGTGGCGCCTCGGCGCTGCTCGCCGAGATCGGTGACGCGCTCGCCGACCGACCCGACGCCGGCGACGCCATTGCCCTGGACTGACCAGGTCGCTGATGAGCCGGCTCCGGCCGGCGACATCGTCGAGCGGCTGCGCGCGGCCGGCTGCGTGTTTGCCGAGGACGAGGCCCGACTGCTCGTGGCAAACGCCGGGTCGCCGTCCGAGCTCGCCGACCTCGTCGACCGCCGGGTCGCCGGCTTCCCGCTCGAGCACATCCTCGGTTGGGCCGAGTTCTGCGGCCGCCGGATCTCGGTCGCACCCGGCGTCTTCGTCCCGCGCCGGCGTACCGAGTTCCTCGTCCGTACGGCGATCGAGGCAGCGACCGGGATCCGGCAACGGTCGGAGACCCAGGCCGAACCACTGCGGATCGTCGACCTGTGCTGCGGGTCCGGGGCGATCGGCGCGGTGCTCGCCGATGCCCTCGCTCCGGTCGAGCTCTATGCGGCCGACGTCGATCCCGCGGCGACCCGATGCGCCCGCCGCAACCTCGACGGGATCGGCACCGTCGTCGAGGGTGACTTGTTCGATCCGCTACCCGACAACCTGCGCGGGGTGGTCGACCTGCTCGTCGTCAACGCCCCCTACGTGCCGACGGACGAGATCGAGCTGATGCCGCCCGAGGCCCGGTTGCACGAGGCCGGGGTGGCGCTCAACGGCGGCGGCGACGGCCTCGACGTGCACCGCCGGGTCGCCGGTGCGGCGCTGAGCTGGCTGCGGCCGGGCGGCGAGCTCCTGATCGAGACGAGCGAGCGCCAGGCGCCGACCGCGATCGAGCTCTTGGCCGGCAACGGGCTGGCCGCCCGCGCGGTGTCCGACGAGCTGCTCGACGCGACCGTCGTCGTCGGGGTGAAGCCCGAGACCTCCTAGCGCGCGACCGCTGCCTCGAACGCGTCGAGCTCGGCCAGCAGGTGGTCGGCCATGGTCCGAAGGTCCGGCATGAACTCCCGGCAGGACTGGATCCCGATCGAGAAGTTGTCCTGGTAGCTCCACGCGGTGAGATTCAGGCCGAGCACCCGGCTCAGCGGCCCCATCGACCGGACCGCGACCACCGGCGCTCCGCCGAGGGTCAGCGGTGGCGGGCCCTTCACATTGGAGACCACCGCGTTGAACAGCGGCCGCTTGGCCACCTTCTCGACCACGGCGAGCGTCTTCAGGGTGACCTTGCCGAACAACAGGTAGTAGTCCTGCCACACCGCGAAGAGCTCGATGTCGCCCTTCGCCCACTCGCGCGCCGCGTCGAGGCTGGCCTTCACCGCCGCCAGCCGTTCGATCGGATCAGCGATGTCGGTGCCCAGCGCGACATACCAGTACGACGTGCGATTGCCGAAGTCGTCGATCTCGGACGGCTGCCGGATCGACACCGGATGCGCGACGTTGAGGCACTTGTCCGGAGTCTCGCCATGGGCTTCGAGATAACGCCGGATCGCGCCGCCGCACACCGTCACGAACAGCTCGTTGACGGTGACGCCGGCGGCCGACTTCAGCGTCTGGATCCGCGCGAACGGCACCGTGACGTCGACGTAGATCCGATCCGCGAGGGGCAACCGGTTGAACCGGGTGGACGGACCTGACATCGGGTTGACGACCGGCACGCCGGCGGCCTTGCGGGCGCGGTTCTCCCGGGCCGAGCGGACCGATCGCCGAACCACCGCAGGCAGCTGGCGATACAGCCGCAGGTGCGAACGCATCGCGAATCCGACCAGCGCGGACCGCGAGGGCGCCGGCTCGGGCCGGTCGGGCACCGGCGGGAACGAAAGGTCGGCGCCGCTGTCGAAGGCGAGCTCGAAGAACCGGACGCTGGCCTGGCCGTCCATGACCGAGTGGTGGATCTTGAAGACCAACGCCACCTGGTCGTGCGGCAGACCCTCGACGACGGTGAGCTCCCAGAGCGGCCGGTCGCGGGCCAGCTGCGCACTCGCGATCCGCGACACCAGCTCGTCGAACTCCTCATCGCTGCCCGACTCCAGCCGCTCGACGAACACGTGCCGGTCGACATCGAAGGCCCCGGCGTCGAGGAAGACCGGGCGGCCCAGTCCGTACGGGATCTTGACCACGGTCCAGCGCATCGCGGGGATCTGCGGCAGCACCTCTCGCGCCCAGGCCTTGATCTCCTCGACCGGGACCGGCCCGTCCGGCCGGGCGCCGACGACGGCCAGCTTGATCGTGTGCATGTGCTCCCCGGCCGACTCCTCCAGGACATGGAGCGCGTCGACGCCGCTGAGTTGGCGCATCTACCGGCTGACCCCCTCCACGCCCCTCCTGCACTCGACCGCGGGCGATCTGACTCCTCGTCAGATCGGTTCCTGCACGCTACACACCGGCGGTGGCCGCGAGAAGCCGAATCGCCCGCCGCTGCTAGCGTCATCGTCGATTCCGGGCACTGGAGGTGGGATGCGATGCCGCTCAACCGCGACCTGATCGGCCGCACCTATGAAGGCGGGGGCAGCTTCGAGGTGTCCCGGGAGCACATCCGCCAGTTTGCCCGCGCGATCGGCGACGACAATCCGGTCTACACCGACCCGGAGGCCGCGCGCGCGCTCGGCCACCCCGACGTGATCGCGCCCCCGACCTTCCTCATCACGGTCGGCGCGAGCATGATCGGCCGCGGCCCGATCACCGATCCCGAGCTGGGCCTGAACTACTCGCTCGTCGTGCACGGCGAGCAGCGCTTCGTCCACCACCGACCGGCCCGGCCCGGCGACGTACTGACCGCCAAGACCACGATCGAGTCGATTCGCGACGCCGGGTCGAACGAGCTGATGAAGATGCGGATGGACATCAGTACGACGGACGGCGAGCTGATCTGCGAGGCCCACAACCTTATCGTCTCGCGCGGGACGGCGGCTGCGGCCGGCTGAGTGCCGGTGAGCGACACCGCCCTCAACCCCCGCCGCTTCACCGCTCGGCGGCCGGCATCGGAGATGATGGCGAGATGACGCCCGGCCCGCCGGCGCCCCAGTCTCCGCAGGGGGCGGCCGGGACGGAGCCGGACCCCATCGCGGCGATGCAGTTCGTCCCGCCGACCCGCCGGCGGCAACGGCTTCGGCTTGAGCTGCCCGGCCAGGAGACGACGGCGCGACAGGCCCGGCCACTTCTGCTCGTGCTCGGCCTGCCCACGTTCGGGCTGGCGTTCGCGATCACGGTACTGACGGTTTATGGGCCACCGATCCTGCTCCCGCTGACCCACAACTCAGCGGCCAAGGTTGGCGCACTCATCGGCGGCGAGGGCGCCTTTGCGCTAGTAGTCCCGCTGATCTCCGGTGCCCTGTCGGACCGGGTGAAGGCCCCGACCCGCAGCGCCCGGCGACTGCCGTTCGTGCTCGTCGGCGCCCCGCTCGCGGCGGCCGGCCTGGTCCTGCTGCCGTTCGTGCCCAACCTGCAGCTCGCCGGCGTCACGATCCTGATGTTCTTCGTCGGCTACTACCTCTACTACCCGCCGTACCGGGCGATCTACGCCGACCTGCTCCCGCGCCGGCTGTTCGCCCGCGCACAGTCTGCGCAGGCAGTCCAGCGCGGCGCCGGCTTCGGGATCGCACTGATCTCCGGGGGGCTGCTGCTCAGCCTGTGGACCCCGCTGCCGTTCGTTCTGGGCGCGGCGGTTCTTGGTCTTGCCACACTGACGCTCAAGCCCGTCATCCGGCTCGATCGCGCGGTCGCCGAGGAGATCCACGACGACGAAAGCAGCGGCTCGTCCGTGCGCGAACTGTTCCTGCACAACCGGAAGATGCAGGCGTTCGCGGTCGCGAACATGCTGTGGGAGTTCAGCCTGGCCGGGCTGAAGGTGTTCATCGTCCTCTACATCACCCACGGACTGGGGAAGTCGAAAGCGCTCGCATCGGCGTTCCTGGCCCTCGTTGCCCTCGCGTACGTCGTCGGCGCTCCGATCGCCAGCCGACTCGCGGACCGCTACGGAATCGTCCAGGTCATGAAGTGGTCCGCCGCGGCGTACGGGCTCGCGCTCTGCATCGGGGTGATCCCGACCACGGCGACCCCGATGACCATCCTGCTGCCGATCGGGGCCCTCGCCGGCGCGATGCTGATGACCTTGCCGCAGGCGCTGGCCTTCACGCTCGCGCCTGAGGCGGGCCAGGGCGCTGCGGCCGGCCTGGTCGACTTCTCCCGCGGCGTAGGGGTCGTGCTGGGACCGGTGCTGGTCGGGGCGGCGGTGTCGAGCGCGGGATCCTGGCTGCCCAGCACCCACGGCTACGCGATCATGTGGCCGGCGATCGGGCTGCCCGTCCTCGCCTCGCTGGTCCTGCTGCGCCGCTTCTGAAACAGCCGATTTGATCCAATCCCGCGGTTCGCGACGAATATTCACGACAGGGCGAACTTAGGGAAGGATCGCGTCGTGACATCCGGAGGAATCCGATCGAGCGACGCCGGTCTTCGGGAGCGGGTCGCTGTGGTCGGCAGCGGCGTCGCCGGGCTCACCGCGGCGTACCTGCTCCAACGCCGCTACGACGTCTGGCTCTACGAAGCCGACGACCGGCTCGGCGGCCACGCCCACACCCACGACGTCCTGACCCCGGACACCGGTCTTGCCGCTATCGACACCGGGTTCATCGTGCACAACGCCCGCACCTACCCCTCCCTGCTCCGGCTGTTCGACGAGCTGCGGGTGGCCACCCGGCCGACCGAGATGAGCATGTCGGTGCGATGTGACGGCTGCGGCCTCGAGTACGCCGGTGCGAAAGGGCTCGGCGGGCTGTTCGCCCAGGGCCGCTCGCTGACCCGGCCTGCGTTCCTGCGGATGCTCGTCGCGGTCAAGCGGTTCCACCGGGACGCCCAGCGACTGCTCGCATCCGGCAACGACGAGGTGACCCTCGGCGAGTTCCTGCGGACCGGCGGCTATCCGTCATACTTCGGCCAGCACTTCATCGTCCCGCTGGTCTCGTGCGTCTGGTCCACCTCGCAGGAGGCGGCCCTCGGCTATCCCGCCCGCTACTTGTTCTCCTTTCTCAGCAATCACGGCATGCTGAGCGTGACGGGATCGCCGCAGTGGCGGACCGTGGTCGGGGGATCGCGCAGCTATGTCGAGAAGGCGGCGAAGGAGCTCACCTCGGTGCGGCTCGCCACCCCGGTGCGAAGCATCCACCGGGACCCGCACGGCGTGGCGATCCGCGACGCCGACGACGGTCTCGAGACCTTCTCGCTGGTCGTCGTCGCCACCCATGCCGACACCGCCTTGGGGCTGCTCGCCACTCCGTCCGCCACCGAGCGGTCGGTGCTGGGAGCGTTCGGCTACTCGCCCAACCACACCGTCCTGCACACCGATGTCCGGCTGCTCCCCCGCAGCCCGCGAGCGCGAGCCTCGTGGAACTACGTCATGCCGGCCTGTGACACCTCCAGCGGCGAGGTCATGGTGAGCTACGACATGAACCGGCTGCAGCACCTCGCGACGCAGACGCCGTACGTCGTGAGCCTCAATGCCGGCGATCGGATCCCGCCCGAGCATGTGGTTCGGCGAATGGACTACGAGCACCCGATCTATGACGTCGCCGCGGTCACCGCCCAGCGCCGGCTGCCTGAGCTGAACGACGGCCGGATCGCCTTCGCCGGCGCATACCACGGCTGGGGCTTCCACGAGGACGGCTGCCGGGCCGGCGTCGAAGCGGCTCGATCGTTCGGCGTCGAATGGGAGTCGCGATGAGCGCGGCGACCGCGGTGACCTATGACACGGTGGTGACCCACGCGCGGCAGGCACCACTGCGCAACCGCTTCCGCTACCGCACCCGCGCCTGGCTGGTCGACCTCGACCGGGTGCCGAGGCTCCCGCGCGGCCTTCGGTGGCTGGCCCGGTTCGACGCGCGCGATCACCTCGGCCGGTCGACGGAGTCGTTGCGGGACAACGTTTCCGCGCTGCTCGCGACGCATGGCATCGACCTCACGGACGGTCGGATCGTCATGCTGGCCAACGCGCGCGCACTGGGGCATGTGTTCAACCCGATCAGCGTGCATTGGTGCTACGACCGCGCAGCGGACCTGGTCGCGGTCGTCGCCGAGGTGCACAACACGTACGGCGACCGGCATGCCTACCTGCTGCGCCCGGGCCCGGACGGCCGGGTTGACGGGTGGCTCGACAAAGCGATGTACGTCTCGCCGTTCAATGCCGTAGACGGGCGCTACCGGATCACGGTGTCGGAGCCGACGCAGCGGGTATCAGTCTGCGTAACCCTGGAACGCGATGGGCAGCAGCCGTTCGTGGCGACCTTGCGTGGCACCCGCCGGGACCCTGGCAACGTCGTCGCGACCGCGGTTGCAACCGCGGCGACCTCGCTGCGGGTCAGTGCGCTGATCCGCTGGCAAGGGGTGCGGCTGTTCCTTCGCGGCCTTCGGGTCGAACCACGTCCGATGCATCCGGCACAGGAGGCCGTCTCATGACGACGACGCACGACACCACCCGGACCCAGGCGGTGGATCTCGAACGCTGGCCCGCGATGGCCGAGCCGGGCCCATCGCCGTTTCGCGCACTGGTCGCGCGCACCCTGTTGCGTCGAGTCGTGGCCCGGACCGGGATTCGCGTCGTACTGCCTGATGGAACGTCCTGGGGCCGGCCGGATGCACCCACGCTGCGGGTGCTGGACGTCGACGGCTTCTTCACCCGGCTCGGCCGCGACGGCCTGGTCGGGTTCGGCGAGTCATACATGGCCGGCGACTGGGACAGCGACGACATCGTGGCGGTGCTCACCCCGATGGCCCGCGACATGGGCTCGCTCGTCCCGCCGGCGGTCCAGTGGCTGCGGCGCTGGTACAACGAGCGGCATCCGCCGGCCGAGGACAACGACCGGCGCGGCGCGCGCCGCAACATCGCCCGGCACTACGACCTGTCCAACGACCTGTTCGCGGCATTCCTCGACGAGACGATGACGTACTCCTCGGCGTTGCTCGACTCGCCCGGCGACGACCTCGCGACCGGCCAGCGGCGGAAGATCCAGCGCATCCTCGACGCGGCCGGAGTGACCTCCGACACCACGCTGCTCGAGATCGGCACGGGGTGGGGCGAGCTGGCGCTGGCGGCAGCGCAGCGCGGCGCGAAGGTGACCACTGTCACCCTGTCGACCGAGCAGGCCACCCTGGCTCGCGAGCGGGTGCGCGACGCCAACCTCAGCGACCGCGTCGACGTACGGGTCCAGGACTATCGCGACGTCGACGGCCGCTACGACGCGATCGTCAGCGTCGAGATGATCGAGGCGGTCGGCGAGAAGTGGTGGCCGACCTTCTTCCGCACCCTCGATGACCGGCTCGAGCCGGGCGGCCGGATCGGGTTGCAGGCGATCCTGATGCCGCATGACCGGCTGATGGCCAGCCGGCGGTCGTGGACCTGGATCCACAAGTACATCTTCCCGGGCGGCCTGTTGCTCTCCGAGCGGGTCATCGACGAGGTATGTGCTGCACACACCTCACTGCGGGTGATCGATCGGCTGCACATGCGCGAGGCGTACGCCGAGACCCTCCGGCAGTGGCGCGAGCGGTTCCACGCACACAGCAAGCGGATCGAGGAGCTCGGTTTCGACTCGACCTTCCGCAAGATGTGGACCTTCTATCTGGCCTACTGCGAGGCGGGCTTCCGGGCCGGCTATCTCAACGTCGCACAGCTGACGTTGGCCCGAGGAGCGCACGCATGACGACGGTCGCCGACACGCTCGCCCGAGTGGTCACACCGTTGTTCGAGGGGCCGCTGCCGGTGAACCTGCGGGCCTGGGACGGCAGCGAGCTGCGCACCGATGACCCGACCGCGCCGACCGTGGTGCTGGCATCGCCGAATGCGCTGCGACGGCTGGTGTGGGCGCCGGGCGAGATCGGCCTGTCGCGGGCCTACGTGACCGGCGAGCTCGACATCGACGGTGACCTGGCGGATGCGTTCCGGCGGATCTGGGCGGTCACTCGCGTGCGCCAACTCGGTGGCCGGCCCGGCGCGGCCGCGCTGGTCCGCGCGCTCAGGGCAGCCATCGCGCTCGGCGCGGTGAGGCGCCCGCTCCGGCCGCCACGATCCGAGGCCCGGCCGAAGGGCCGGCTGCACAGCCGGCGCCGCGACGCCCAGGTGATCAGCCACCACTACGACCTGTCGAACGCGCTCTACACCTTGCTGCTCGACGACGAGCATGTCGCCTACTCGTGCGGCTACTGGACCAGCGACGACCCGGCGTACACGGTGGTCGACGCGCAGCGCGACAAGCTGGACCTGATCTGCCGCAAGCTGGACCTGCGGCCGGGGGCTCGGCTGCTCGACGTGGGCTGCGGCTGGGGCGCCCTGTCGGTGCACGCCGCCAAGGAGTACGGCGCACAGGTCACCGGCGTGACGATCTCGCGCGAGCAGCTGGAGTTCGGCCGCGCTCGGGTAGCGACGGAGGGCCTCGACCACCTGGTCGACCTGCGATTGCAGGACTACCGCGACATCGCCGACGGGCCCTACGACGCGATCTCCACGATCGAGATGGGCGAGCACGTCGGTGCGGCCAACTACCCGGCTTTTCTCGCGATCCTGCACCGCCTCCTGCGCGACGAAGGAAGGCTGCTGGTGCAGCAGATGTCGCACGCCCCCAACCATCCGGGCGGCGGTCCGTTCATCGAGCGCTACATCGCCCCCGACATGTACATGCGGCCGTTGCCCGAGCTGCTCGGCCTGATCCACGCAAGCGGTTTCGAGATCCGTGATGTGCATGCGCTCCGCGAGCACTATGTCCGAACGGTCGAAGCGTGGCACGAGGAGTTCGAGCGGCGCTGGGACGAGGTCGTGGCGCTGGTTGGTCTCGAGCAGGCCCGGGTCTGGCGGCTGTACCTTGTCGGTGGCGCCTTGACCTTCGAGGAGAACCGGATGGGGATCGACCAGATCTTGTCGGTCAAGCCGACTGCCGCCGGGCGCTCGTCGATGCCGGCGACCCGGCTCGGCTGGGAGCCGCACGCCAGTCGCGGCACGTACGACGACTCGGCTGCCGACAGCTCCCGCGCGTGAGCTCGTTCGCGGTCCATCCCTTCCTCACCGGTTTGGCCCTCACCCTTGGGGTCTCGTTCGCGGTCTTCGTGTTGTCGTGGCTGGTGGCAGTTCGGGTCGGGCGGTTCAACATCGTCGACGTCGTCTGGGGTGCGTCGTTCATCATCACCGCGGTCGTGTCGCTGGTGTGGTCGGACGGCCACGAGGTGCCGACCTGGCGGCGGGTGCTCGTCCTCGCGCTGGTGGCGCTGTGGGGCGGCCGGCTGGCGGTCTATATCGCGATCCGCAGCCATGGCAAGGGCGAGGATCCGCGCTACACCGCGATGCTCGGCGACGGTCCGCACCGTGCGCTGCGCGCTCTCGGCACGGTCTTCGTCCTGCAGGCGGTCATCGCGTGGTTCATCTCGCTCCCGGTGCAGGCGGCGATGTACATCCGTACCGGTTGGTCGGCGCTCGCCTTCGTCGGTGTTGCAGCCTGGCTCGTCGGTGTCTACTTCGAGGCGGTCGGCGATGCCCAGATGGCGGCGTTCCGCAACGATCCGGCCAACCGTGGCACGGTCATGGACCGCGGCCTGTGGCGCTACACCCGCCATCCCAACTACTTCGGTGACGCGACGGTCTGGGCCGGGCTCTATCTGATCGCCGCCGAGCACTGGATCGGTGCGCTGACAGTCGCCTCACCGGTGCTGATGGCGTGGTTCCTGTCGTTCAAGACCGGCAAGCCACTGCTCGAGAAGCAGATGGCGGCCACCAAACCCGGGTACGCCGACTACATGCGTCGTACCAGCGGCTTCTTTCCCCGCCCGCCCCGCCCCCGAAGTTGATCATGGCCAAACGCGCAATATTTTCAACGAGAATCGCGCTTTTTGCCATGATCAACTCCCGATAGCCGCATACGCTCGCTGCCATGGACCTCGGACTTGGCGGGAAGGTCGGACTCGTCACCGGTGTCAGTTCCGGCATCGGTGCGGCCGCTGCGGATGCGCTCATCGCCGAAGGGATGCGCGTCTTCGGCACCAGCCGGGGCTCGCCCGAGCCGCGGGCCGACCTCGCGCACGCGAGCATCGACATGGGCGCTGCAGACGCGGGCGACAAAGCCGTTGCCGGCTGCATCGAGACGTTCGGTCGCCTCGACGTGTTGGTGAACAACGTCGGCAGCGGTCGAATCGGCACCGGCTTCGTCGACGAATCCGACGACATCTGGCAGCAGTACTGGAATCTCAACTTCATGTCCGCGGTTCGCACGGCGCGTTCAGCGCTGCCATTCCTGGCCGAGAGCCGGGGTGTCATCGTGAACGTCTCGAGCATCAATGGCCGTTTGCCTGAAGCAGGCATCTACTCCTACAGCGCCACCAAGGCGGCGATGAACAACCTCACCGTCAATCTCGCACGCGAGTACGCCGGGCGCGGAGTTCGGGTCGTCGGCGTCGCGCCCGGTCCGGTCGACACCCCGTTATGGCTCGGACCGTACGGCGTCGCCGCGCAGGTCTCCGCGATGGGCGGCGGCGACGCCGAATCGATCATCGCGGGTGCCCGACAGGAGGTGCCGATCGGTCGGTTCAGCTCGGCAGCGGAGGTCGGCGCCCTGATCGCCTTCCTGTCGAGCGAGCGGGCCGGATCGATCACGGGCACCACCGTCACGATCGACGGGGGCATCACACCGACCACCTGAGGTCAGAAGACGAAGGGGATCAGCATCTTGGTCCGGTCTCGGTAGGCCGGATACGTGTCGGCGAACTTCTCGGTCATGAAGCGCTGCTCCATGACCGCGCTGTAGACGAAGTAGGCGCCGATCAGCGCCCCGATCACCAGCCACGACACACTCACCGCTATCGAGGTGCCGATGAACGCGAGGATCAGGCCGGAGTAGATCGGGTTCCGGATCCACCGGTACGGACCCGTGGTCACCAGCTCCGGATCGACCTTCTCCGACATCGGCGAGCCCCAGTTGCGGCCGAGATGCACGCGGGCCCAGACCGCCAGCCCCAGTCCCGCGATGAACAGCGGCAGGCCGATCGCGCCCAGCACGGGATTGTGCGTCGCCGGCTGGCGCACAGCCGGGATTCGCTCCAGAAGCACGATGACGACGACGATCACAAGGCGATACCCGACAAAACTTCCCCATCGGTTCCGACCTGATTTCGTGCCGAACGCGGCGAGCAGCCAGCCGAGCCAGAACAGCACCCATCCGCCGCCGAAGACGATGTCGATGGCACGCATGATTGGCTAAAGACGGTACTCGGGGCGCGACCTCTATGGGCGAGGTGACAACGTCATCTCCCAGTTTGTCCGCCAGTTCGCCCCGCCGTCCGCGCTGAATGCCTGTCGCCAGACCGGATGAGTCTCGTCGGCGGTCCACTCGAAACGAACCTTCGTCGGTCGCCCGGCGATGACGTCGTCGCAGGTGAACACCCCGATCCCGTCGCTGAACTCCCCGACGACCGGTGGATCGAGCCGGCCCGGCGCGCGGGTGGAGCTCCACCAGATGCTCCACGTGCTCGACGCCGGATCGTACAGCCGCAGGGTGAAACCCTCGAACGGCACGCCATCCGGCGGGTCAGGGACGAATATCCGGTCGACGTGCCCGATCCCGTCGAGGACGTGGAATGCCTCGCTGGTCGCTTCGAACTCGACCCACTCGGTGCACTGCGGGTCGGCCACGTCGCGCAGCTTGCGGTTATGGACGTTCCAGCGCCCGATGATGAACTCGAAATCGCGGTGAGTGTCGCTCATAGCCCTCGTCATACATCGAGCCACCGACAGCCGGGGCCGACTACGTGACGTGGAACTCGATCCGGTAGACCAGCGTCTCGTCATGGATCGGGGCGGCATGGGCCGCGCGCTGCCGCAGCGTTTCGCGGTCCCGCTCACCGGAACGCGCAACGTCCTCGGCGGTCACCGCCGAGAAGGGCAGCAACTCGACTGAATCCACCTCGATCTCGAACCCGTGGCTTGCGTAGCGCCCGCCGGTCTTGACCTTGGGCCGCGACCACAGCCTGATCGACACCGTGATGTCACCGGCGGCAACCCGCGCGCGCAGCTCCGGGCTGAACATCACCCGCTCACGGTAAGGCGGCGCCCGGGCGAAATCAGGTGCGAGCGGTCGCGAGACCCAGCCGCTTGGAGCCGAGTCCGGGGAACACCTTTCCAGTGCTGACGCCGCAACGCTTTTCCAGCAGCTCGGCCAGGATCGTGCGGTAGTCGTTCGCACCGGCCAGGTTGCCGAGCACGAGGTCGGAGTCGGCAAGCCCCGGCCAGCGGCCGTAGACGCTGCCGCCCTTCACGCCGCCGCCGAGCACGAACACCGCATTGCCATGCCCGTGGTCGAGACCGCCCGAGTCGTTCTCCATGACCCGGCGACCGAACTCCGACAGCGTCACGACGACGACGTTCGACATCGCCGACCCGAGGTCGGTCGCGAACGCGGCGAGCGCCTGGCCGAGACCGGTGAGGTTGCCATACATCCAGCCGT
>Ga0265325_10001061_pt1 | contig 19772 bp, 17 predicted proteins | sample 41420metaG_FD_202090 | JGI IMG/M metagenome (GOLD analysis project Ga0265325, IMG submission 202090) | Rhizosphere microbial communities from Carex aquatilis grown in University of Washington, Seatle, WA, United States - 4-14-20 metaG | ecosystem: Host-associated > Plants > Roots > Rhizosphere...
TTCGGGCTGATGAACGTCGTCAGCCTCGCCCACGGCTCGTTCTTCATGCTCGGCGCGTTCGTCGGGCTGACGTTCTACAACGTCACCGGCAGCTTCTGGCTGGCGCTGATCCTGGCGCCGATCCCGATCGTCATTCTCGGCGTGCTGCTGGAGGTCCTGTTCCTGCGGCCGCTCTATCGCCGCGGCCACATGGATCAGGTGCTGCTGACCTTCGGCTTCACCTTCGTGTTCTTCGATCTGGTGCAGACCCTGTGGGGACGCGTGGTGCTGCGGCTGCCCGCCCCGGAATCGCTGCAAGGCACGGTGCAGATCGGCGCCGGCGTGTTCTCGGCCTATCGGCTGTTCCTGATCGGCTTCGGATTTGCCGTGGCGCTGCTGCTCTGGCTGTTCCTCGAACGCAGCCGCATCGGCGCCATGGTTCGCGCCGGCGTCGACAACGCCGCGATGGCGGCGGGACTCGGCGGCAACATACCGTTGCTGTTCACCGGCGTGTTCGGGCTGGGCGTGGCGTTGGCTGCGGTCGGCGGCATCGTCGCGGGGCCGGTGCTCAGCCTCTATCCCGGCATGGACGCGGAAATCCTGATCCCGGCGTTCATCGTCATTGTCATCGGCGGCATGGGCAGCCTGCGCGGCGCCTTCGTCGGCAGCCTGCTGATCGGCATCGCCGACACCTTCGGCAAGGCCTACTTCCAGAGCATCTCGCTGTTCCTGATCTACCTCGCCATGCTGGTCGTGCTGCTGATCCGGCCGCAGGGCTTGTTCGGCATCAAGTATTCCGACGTATCAGTGGCGCCGAGCATCGCCGCAACCAGCGCGCCCGTGACGGTGCAGACCCGCGCGCTCGGGCTCGTTGCGCTGGCCGTGTTCGTGGCGATGCCGTTCTTCATGACGGATTATCCGCGGGCACTGGTCTCCGAGATTTTCATCTTCGCGATCTTCGCCATGAGCCTTGACCTGCTGCTCGGCTTCACCGGGCTGATGTCGCTCGGCCACGCCGCTTTCTTCGGCCTCGGCGCCTACGCGGTCGCCGTGCTGGGCACGCAATTCGGCCTCAACGCCTGGCTCGGCGTCGCCGCCGGCATTGTCATCGCGGGCGGCGCCGCGGCGCTGATCGGCTTCTTCTGCGTGCGCACCGGCGGCATCCCGTTCCTGATGCTGACGCTGGCGTTCTCGCAGCTCATCTTCACCGTGGCGCTGAAATGGCGCGACGTCACCGGCGGCTCCGACGGCATGGCGGTGCCGGAGAAGCCGGGCTTCTTCGGCTTCGACCTGTCGAATTCGCTGACCATGTATTTCATGGCGCTGATCTTCTTCGTGCTGGTCTACGCCGGGCTGCGCCGGCTTCTGAACGCGCCGCTCGGCCACGTCTTCGTCGGCATCCGCGAAAACGAGCCGCGCATGCTCGCGATCGGCTATCCGACGCGGGCCTACAAGCTATTGTCCTTCACCATTGCCGGCGCGCTCGCAGGGCTGGCCGGCGGGCTTTACGCCATCTTCAACGGCTTCATTTCCTCCGACGCGCTCTATTGGACAGCGTCGGGCGACATCCTGATCATGACCATGCTCGGTGGCGCCGGCAGCCTGATCGGGCCGGCAATCGGCACGGCCGTGTTCCTTTTGATGAAGAATGTTGTCAGCTCCTACAGCGAGCACTGGCTGCTGATCATCGGCATCACCTTCATCTGCTGCGTGATGTTCTTCCCCGGCGGCATCTGGGGCACCTTGCAGAAGCTGAGCTGGAGGCGGTCGTCATGAGCGCGCTGCGGCTCGACCATCTCAACAAGGCCTTCGGCAGCCTGGTCGTCACCGACGACATCACCCTCGACATCGCGCAAGGCGAGCGCCACGTCATCATCGGGCCGAACGGCGCCGGCAAGACCAGCCTGATCAACCAGATCGGCGGCCAGCTCGAGCCGAGCTCCGGCCGCATCTTCGTCAAGGACAACGACATCACCGGCTGGTCGCCAAGCCGCGTCAGCCGGATCGGCGTGGCGCGCACGTTCCAGCGCAACAACCTGTTCCAGAATCTCAGCGTGATCGAGAACCTGCGGTTGGCGCTCGAAGTCCGCACCGGCCATCCGCTGGATTTCTTCACGCCGGTCGGCCGCAACGCAGCGCTCGTCGAGCGCGCGAAATCCCTGATGACACAGGTCCATCTCTCGGGCGATGGCGCGCGGCTCGCCCGCAATCTGTCGTATGGCGAGCAGCGGCAGCTCGAGATCGGTGTCGCGCTCGCCGGCGACCCGGAAATCCTGCTGCTCGACGAGCCGACCTCCGGCATGTCGCCGGCCGAGACCGCGCGGATGATCGACCTGATCGCCTCACTGCCAAGGACGCTGTCGATCCTGATGATCGAGCACGACATGAAGGTGGTGTTCTCGGTCGCCGACCGCATCACCGTGCTGTACTACGGCAAGGTGCTGGCGACCGGCGCGCCAAGCGAAATCCAGGCCAACGTGCGCGTGCGCGAGGTCTATCTCGGGATGATGCATTGATGCTCGAGCTGGACAACATCAATGCCTACTACGGCGACAGCCATATCCTGCATGGCGTGTCACTGACGGTCAGCCCGGGCGAGGTGGTCTGCCTGTTGGGGCGCAACGGCGCCGGCAAGACCACCACCATCCTGACGGTGATGGGCTATCTGCAGCCGCGGCCCGGCGCGATCCGCTACAACGGTCGCGACACCTCGGCGCTGCCACCCTACGCGGTGGCGCGGCTCGGCTTCGGCTTCGTGCCGCAGGAGCGCGGCATTTTCCCAAGCCTCACCGTGCGCGAAAACCTCACCACCTTCGCCCGTACCGCCAAGGGCCAATGGACGCTGGCGCGGATTTTCGAGCTGTTCCCGCATCTTGCGGCTCGCGAGCGCAACCTCGGCTTCCAGCTCTCCGGTGGCGAGCAGCAGATGCTGTCGATCGCCCGCGCGCTGATGCTCAACCCGAGCCTGCTCCTGCTCGACGAGCCGTCCGAAGGGCTTGCACCGATGATCGTGCAGGAGATCGTCAACGTGCTGAAGCGGCTCAAGGGCGAAGGCCTCGCCATCCTGCTGGTCGAGCAGAACCTGCGCGCCGCCTTCGCCGTCGGCGACCGGCACCATGTCATGAACAAGGGCGAGATCTGCTTTTCCGGCACTTCGTCGGAGCTGGAGGGTAACGAAAGCGTGCTGCGGAATTATTTGAGCGTGTGAGATGCGCCGTGCACCACAACCGCCGCTCTGCCATTCCGCACGCGGCATTCCCTTGACCGCCCCGATATGCCACGCTGAGAAAAAATAGCGTATCTCCCGGGAGGGTCCCGCGTGCCAGCCACGAAATTGAAGATCGCCGACATCGACCTGGAGTTGTTCGAGGCCGGCAGCGGCACGCCGTTGATGTTCCTGCACGGCGCCGGCGGCTTCGCGCCGGACCAGCCTTTCGTGCCGCATTTTTCGGCAAAGCATCGCCTGATCGCGCCGTCGCATCCGGGTTTCGGCAACTCCAGCCTGCCGGAATGGCTCGACAGCATCGACGACATCGCCCACCTCTATCTCGAACTGCTCGACGTCCTGAAGCTCGACAAGGTCGATCTGATCGGCGCCTCGGTCGGCGGCTGGATCGCGGCCGAGATCGCGACCAAGGTCCCGGAGCGCATTCGCAAGCTGGTCATGATCGGGCCGGTCGGCGTCAAGGTCGGGCCGCCGGACAAGCTCGACATCCCCGACATCTTCGCGATGCCGCAAGCCGACGTGCAGAAGCTGATCTATCACGATCCGGCCAAGTTCACGCCCGACCCGTCGAAGATGACGGACGAGCAGCTCACCGCCATGTTCCGCGGCCGCGAGACGCTGGCGCTGCTGGTCTGGGAGCCGTGGATGCACAATCCCAAGCTCAAGCGGCGCTTGCATCGCATCAAGAATCCGGCGCTGTTCGTGCGCGGCGCCAGCGACGGCCTCGTGTCGGAGCAATACATGAAAGCCTATGCCGGCCTCCTGCCGAACTCACGCACGCTGACCATTCCCAACGCGGGGCACGTGCCGCAGATCGAACAGCCGGAAGCGCTGTCGTCCGCAGTCCTGAAATTCCTCGGAGAGTGACATGAGAGCGTGGCACTTCAGCGAAAACGCCTATCCATATCTGCCGCCGCAGGAGACCTACCCATCGATCCGCGTGTCGCTGCCGAACAAGATCTACGACCCGGAAAAGGGCGCGGCGCTCTACGACCGCTATATCGACGAATGGCTGATCGCCGAGGACGAAGGCGTCGAGATCATGATGAATGAGCATCATCAGACCGCGACCTGCGTCGATCCGGGGGCGCCGCTGATGCTGGCGGCGCTGGCGCGGCTGTCGAAGAAGGCGCGGCTCCTGATCCTCGGCAATCCGATCGCCAACCGCCGCCAGCCGGTACGCGTCGCCGAAGAGATGGCTTTGGTCGACGTGCTGTCGCACGGCCGACTCGAAGCCGGCTTTGTCCGCGGCGTGCCGTATGAGATTCTCCCGGCCAACAGCAATCCGGTGCGCATGAACGAACGCCACTGGGAGGCTCTCGACCTGATCGTCAAATGCTGGACCCATCATGACGGTCCGTTCAGCCACGAGGGCCGCTTCTTCCACCATCGCTCGATCAACATCTGGCCGCGGCCGATGCAGCAACCGCATCCGCCGGTCTGGGTCAGCACCACCTCGACCGGCGGCTCCATGGAGGTGGGCCGTCACGGCTTCATCCAGGCGACCTTCCTCACCGGCTTCGACACCACCAAGCGCATCTACGAATCCTACCGCCAAGGCTGGCGCGAGGCCGGTCGTGGCCGCGACGTGCCGATCGACCGGCTGGCCTATGCCGCGCTGGTCTATGTCGGCGAGAACGAGGCCAGGGCCCGCGCCGGCGCCGAGAAGCTTTTGTGGTACGTCACCTCCAACAAGGTGCCGCCGCACTTCGCCAATCCTCCGGGTTATGTGCCGGTGGACATGAACGTCCGACTGGCGCGCGGCGCGCACAACGTGGTCAGCGCGCACGGCACCAAGCAGGGCACGGTTGATGGCGCGATCGAGGCCGGCACCATGTTCGCCGGCACGCCGGATCAGGTGTTCCAGCAGTTCAAGAAGCACTTCGAACACGTCGGCGGCTACGGTCATCTCCTGATCATGGGCCAGGCCGGCTTCCTCGAGCATGACGATACCGTTCACGGCATCCGCACGTTCGCGCGCGAGGTCTATCCGCGGCTGAAGGAGCTTTACCCGGACACCATGATTTCCGGCTTCACCGAGAGGGCACAGTCGGCGGCAAGTTGAGACGTCGCGGTTTTCTGTGCTCGCTGCGACAAGCTTACCGGCTCATGTAATCCGCCAACGCCAGCCAGAACATGATGGCGAGCCAGAAGAAGCCGGTGGCGGCGAAGACGATCGTCAGGGCGCTGCCGCGGCGAAGCTCCATGAAAATCGCCGCGACGATCAGCGATTTGCCGAGCGCGATGGCGAGAGCCACCCCGGTGTTGGCTGCGCCGAGCGGCTGGTAAGAGGCGAACACGGTAATTCCCAGCAACGCCAGAAGCCCGAGCCAGGACACCAGCAGTTCGCGCGGCGGCTGCCCATTTTTCATGACGCCCGTCCCGGCAAATAGATCAGCGCAAAGAGGAAAATCCAGACCACGTCGACGAAGTGCCAGTAGAGACCCGCGACCGTGATGGGTGAGTGATAACGCTCCGAGTAGCGCCCGCGACCGGCCTGCCAGCCGATCACGGCAAGCACCACCACACCGATGGCAATGTGCAGGGCATGCAAGCCGGTGGCGACGAAATAGAACGAGAAAAACAGATAGACGCTTGTGGCCTTCGGTCCGGCGTAAGCGAAATCAAGCCTGGGGATCAGGTGCTCGTCGTATTCCTTCGCGTATTCGACGCCTTTGAGCGCGAGGAAAGCCAATCCGAGCACAGCAGCAAATCCAAGCAGAAGGCCCGCCATCCGGCCCTGGCGAAGCCGCGCCGCCGTCACCGCCCAGGCGACGAGGAAACTCGAGGTCAGCAGAACGGCGGTGTTGATGGTGCCAATGACGATCTTGGTGTGACGTGCTGCCTCGGCAAACCCTTCCGGATCGCCGATGCGATAGACGCAATAGGCGAGAAGCAGCCCGCCGAAGAACAGCACTTCGGTCGCGATGAACGTCCACATGCCGAGCTGCGCCGTCTCGTGCTGCTGGCGCATGTCGACAAATTGATCGGCAGGCGTTTCAGGCATTCTGCGGACGAGCCTCGCCTTCGAGGGAGTAGTCGTAGGGGTTGCGCTTGACCACGGGCGTCGTTGCAAAATTGTGCGACGGCGGCGGCGACGGCGTCTGCCATTCCAACCCCGTCGCCTGCCACGGATTCGAGGGCGCGCGCTTGCCGAAGAACATCGACCAGCCGAGATAGAACAGCGGCAGCAGATAGGCGACGGCGAGGATCGAGGCGCCGGCCGATGACATCACGTGCCACACCTGAAATTCCGGCGGGTAGACATGATAGCGCCTCGGCATCCCGAGGATGCCGAGGATGAACTGCGGGAAGAACGTCATATTGAAGCCGAAGAAGATCAGAATCGCGGCAGCGCGCGCCCAATACTCCGGATACATGCGTCCGGTGATCTTCGGCCACCAGTAGTGCAGCCCGCCGAAATAGGCGGTCACCATGCCGCCGACCATGATGTAGTGGAAATGCGCGACGACAAAATACGTGTCGGTGACGTAGACGTCGTAGGCGAGGCAGGCAAGGAACAGCCCGGTCAGCCCGCCGATGGTGAACAACCCGATGAACGCCAGCGCGTAGAGCATCGGCGCATCGAACCGGATGAAGCCCTTGTGCATGGTCGCCGTCCAGTTGAACACCTTGATCGCCGAGGGCACGGCGACGATGAAGCTCATGAACGAGAACACCAGGCCCGCGAATGGCGATTGGCCGGAGACGAACATGTGGTGACCCCAGACGAAGAACCCGACGACGGCGATGGCGACGGCGGACCAGGCGACGAACTTGTAGCCGAACACGGCCTTGCGGGAATAAACCGAGATCAGCTCGCTGACCACGCCCATGCCCGGCAGGATCATGATGTAGACGGCCGGATGCGAGTAGAACCAGAACAGATGCTGGAACAGCAGCGGATCGCCGCCGCGCGCGGGATCGAAGATGCCGATGCCGGCGAAACGGTCGAGCGCGACCAGCAGCAGCGTCATCGCCAGCACCGGCGTCGCCAAGACCAGGATGACGGAGGTCGAATAGAGCGACCACAGGAACAGCGGCAGGCGATACCAGGTCAGGCCCGGCGCCCGCAGCCGGTGGATGGTGACGATGAAGTTCAGTCCGGTGAGGATCGACGAGAAGCCGGCGATGAACACGCCGGTGACCGCCAGCACAACGTGGCTGTTGGAATACATGGTCGAGAACGGCGCGTAGAACGTCCAGCCGGTGTCGATGCCGCCGGCGAACACGGCATAGAGCGTGACGCCCCCGCCCAGTACGAACAGGTACCAGCTCGTCAGATTAAGCCGCGGGAAGGCGAGATCGCGGGCGCCGATCATCAGCGGCACGACGAAGTTGCCGAGCGTCGCCGGAATCGAAGGAATCAGGAAGAACCACACCATGATCACGCCGTGGATCGTGAACAGGCGGTTGTAGACGTCGGATGTGACGAGATCGGCCTGCGGCGTGGCCAGCTCCAGACGGATGATGGTCGCCGCGGCGCCGCCGATGAAGAAGAACAGCGTGATGCTGGCGGCGTAGAGCACTGCGACACGCTTGTGGTCGGTGGTGAAAAACCACGATCGCAGCGAATTGTCCTCGGTGAGATAATTGCGCGCGGTCATCGCGGCGGCCTCGCGTCCCCGGCCAGCGATTTGATGTAGGCCACGATCTGGACCAGCTCGCCTTCGCCGATCTTGCCTTCATACGACGGCATCAGCGCTTGATAGCCGGCGGCGATTCTGGCGCGCGGCTTGAGAATGGAATCGCGGATGTAGCGCTCGTCGGCGATCCGGATGCTGCCATCGCTGAGCGGCACGGCCTTGCCGTAGAGGCCGTCGAGTTGCGGTGCGCGCACGGCCGCGCCGGCGCCATGGCAGCCGCCACAGCCGAATTGCCGGAACAGCCGCCCCCCCTCCTCCGCCATCGTGCCGCTGACGTCCTGGTGCGCCAGCCACTGCTCGAAATCGGTCTGCTCCATCACGACGATGCGGCCGGTCATGCGCGAATGATCGGTGCCGCAATACTCCGCACAAAACAGATGATACACGCCGGCCTTGCGCGGCTTGAACCAAAGCGTCTCGGTCGTGCCTGGCACCACGTCGTGCTTGATGCGGAACGCCGGAATGAAGAACGAATGGATCACATCCTGCGAGGACATGATGAGCCGCACCGCCGAGCCGAGCGGCACGTGCAATTCGTTGATCTCGCGCTGACCGCCGAGATGCTGGACCTTCCACATCCATTGCTTGGCGACCACGTAAACCGGAAGCGCGTCGGCGGGCGCGTCCTGAAGCCGCATGTAGAGCTGTGCGCCCCAGACGAACAGGCCGAGAAACGCCAGCAGCGTCGCTGCGGTCCACGACACCTCCCAGTGCCAGCTTTTTTTGGTGCGGTGATCGCGATCCGCTCCCGCGTTGCCGGCGCGGTAATGCACGGCAAAGCGGCCCATGAGAAAGAACAGCAGCACAAGCACGAGGACGCTCGACGCCAGCAGGCCGGCAAACAACAGATCGACCGCGCTGGCATGAGCGGTTTCACCGGGAAGCCAGAGCGGAATCCAGGTCTGCATCGAAACTCTCAGCGTGACGGCGAAGCCGGCGGTGGAGCGGGCCAGCCCCGCAGCGCCAGAAGCTGCATGGCCCGTTCGATCGGAATATGTGCAATTTGTGCGTCCCGATCGGCCCAACCGAACGTTTCGAGCCGACCGCGCTCATACGAACGAAGTCGCTCAAGATCGACGGCCGGCTTGACTTGCAGGCGTGGCGCCGGCGGCACAGGCAGCGCCCCGGTGACGCGCCCAGCGCTCTCCGCCCCCGGATAGATCGCGCGCAGCGCGAACGGCGTGACCAGCAGGAAGACCGCTACTCCCAGCGCAAGGGCGCCGATCAAGCGTGGATTTGCATCCGACTTCTCGTAATCGCTCGGACGCGAAACGTCGCTCATCGTGCTGGCCCAACGCGGGACGCGCCCCGGGCCGACAACGGCGGCTCACCGGAATCGGTTCCCATTCGGCCTGCGGCGAGTGCGGAATTTGTTCCGGGCAGCGGGAACCCTGCCCCTCAACACTCGTTGAAATGCCGGGCTTTTCCGGTCTGCGGCATCCAGCACATGGGTCAGATCTTCTCGCCCGCCGCCGATACCTGGATACGGCTGTTCATGGTCGGCGCGGCATCGCTGGTCGTCGGCAGCATGGTGTTCTCGGTCGGGCTGGCCCGCTCCGACTGGATCACCGGCGCGCGCATTCATCCGCCGGCGCAGCCGGTGCCTTTCAGCCACCGCCACCACGCCGGCGAGCTTGGCATCGATTGCCGCTATTGCCACACCTCGGTCGCTTCGAGCCCACGCGCCGGCCTGCCGCCGACGCACACCTGCATGACCTGCCATTCGCAAATCTGGACCGGGGCTCCGATGCTCGAACCGGTGCGAGCCAGCCTTGCGCAGAATAAATCGCTGACGTGGCATCGCGTCGCAGTGCTGCCCGAGTACGTGTTCTTCCGCCACGACATCCATATCGCCAAGGGCGTCGGTTGCGACGAATGCCATGGACGTGTCGACAAGATGGCGCTGGCCTACCGGGCCAAAGCGCTCACCATGCAGTTCTGTCTCGACTGCCATCGCGATCCGGGCCCGCATCTGCGACCGCTCGACCAGGTCGTCAACATGGCATGGAAGCCGGACGGCGACCGCGAGGCGCTGGGCCATGAACTGGTCAAGCAATACGGCATCCGGGTCGGCGAGCTCACAAACTGCTTCGTGTGCCACCGATGAGCGCGCCGGCCGGCCAACGCTTCGATCTCGCGCGCATCCGGGAACTGACCGGGAGCGGCAGCCGACGATTCTGGACAAGCCTGGAAGAACTCCTGGACGAAGAAGGTTTCCGCGCGTGGCTCGGCGCAGAGTTTCCGGCGGCGGCGTCGATGTTCGACGATCCCGGCCGCCGCCAGTTCCTCAAGCTGATGGGAGCCTCGCTGCTGCTCGGCGGACTCACGGGCTGCGGCGGCGAAACGCGTTCGGACGTAGCACTGCCCTACGTGACACAGCCGGAACAGATCGTCCCGGGCGTGCCGCGCATCTATGCCACCGCGGTGCTGTTCGAGGGCTACGCCCAACCGGTCATCGCCACGACCTACGATGGTCGGCCAACCAAGCTTGACGGCAATCCGGATCATCCGGCGGCGCGCGGCAAGAGCGATCCGTTCATGCAATCGGCGATCTTCGGGCTATACGATCCCGAACGCTCCAAGCTGCCGACATACAAAGGTGCGCCCTCGACTTGGACGACGTTTTCGCGCGAGCTGGTGGGTCTGCGCGCGCAGTGGAAGGAGAACCAGGGCGAAGGCCTTCGCGTGCTGACCGGCGCGACGACATCGCCGACGCTGGTCCGGCAAATGGCCGACCTGGCCAAGCAGTTTCCCAAGATGCGCTGGCACCGCTTCGAGCCGGTCGGCACGGCGCGGCAGGACGAGGCGATGACGCTCGCCTTCGGCCGGCCCGCGATGCCGCACTATCGGCTGGATCGCTGCGATACGATCGTGAGTCTCGACCACGATCTGCTCGGACCCGGCCCGCATCAGGTCACTCATGCCGGCGCCTGGGCGAAACGGCGCGGCGAGGCCGTGCCCGGCCAGGGCCGCATGCGGCTGCATGTGGCCGAGTGCGTCCCGACGCTGACCGGCACCGTGGCCTCGATCCGCCTGCCCTGCGATACGACGCGGATCGGGATTCTGGCGCAGGCCATCGGCGCGCAATTTGCTCTTGCGGACTGGACGATGCCTGCACTTGGCGAAGCGGAGCAACGCTGGCTCGATCGCACCATCGGCGAATTGCGTGCGAGCCGCGGCCGCTCCCTGCTCGCGGTCGGACCGCATCTCGATCCGCCGTGGCAGGCGATGGCGGCCGCGATCAACGAGCAGCTTGGCAATGCCGGCACGACCGTCTGGTACAGCGAGCCGATTGCTGCGGCGAATGACGAGGCTTCGTCGCTGCAAGCGCTCGTCTCCGACATGGCGAACGGCGCCGTCGACACGCTGATCATCGCCGATTGCAATCCGGCCTACGCCTCGTCGGGCGCGCTGGGATTTGCCGAGCACCTTGGCGCCGTGCGCGATCGCATCCATTTCGGATTGCACGCCGATGAGACCGCCCAGCTCTGCCCGTGGCATCTGCCGCTGTCGCACGCGCTGGAAAGCTGGAGCGATGCCCGCGCGGTCGACGGCACGGCAACGATCCTCCAGCCGATGATCGCGCCGCTTTATGCGTCGCGAAGCATGCACCAGACCGCTGACATGCTGCTCGGGACCGCCGATCCCGCTGCGGACGCCGCCGTCCGCGCGACATGGCAATCGGCCTTCGGCGGCGATTTCGAGCAGCGCTGGACCCGCGCGCTGCATGACGGATTCGTCGCCGGCAGCGAGGCCCGGCCGATCACGGTTGCAGCCAAGCTGCCCGCGCCGCCGGAGCCGGCCGCACCATCAGACAACGCCATCGAGATCGTGTTCCGGCCCGATCCCACGATCTGGGATGGTCGGTTCGCGAACATCGCCTGGTTGCAGGAGCTGCCCAAGCCGCTGAGCAAGACCACCTGGGATAACGCGATCGCGGTCAGCCCGCGGCTCGCGGCCGAGCAGAAGCTGTCGAACGGCGACGTCGTCGAGGTGTCGATCGGTTCGCGCAACGTGCGCGGTGCGGCATGGATCGTGCCCGGCCAGGCCGAACGGACCGTCGCGCTCGCCTTCGGTTACGGCCGCACGGCCGGCGGCGATCTCGCGCAGGGCGCAGGCTACGACGCCTATGCGGTCCGGCCCGACGACAGAACGTGGCTCGCCCGCGGCAGCATCAAGCGTCTCGACGGACAAATTCCGATCGCCACCACGCAGGCGCACCATCGCATGGACGGCTTCGATTTCGTCCGCGAAGTCACGGCCAGAAATCCGCGAACACCGCCGCCGAAGGAGAACCACACGTTCTATCCGGACTGGAACGAGCCGCAAGGTCCGGAGAATCGCCCCGAACACGCCTGGGGCATGGTGATCGATCTCGATCTCTGCATCGGCTGCAACGCCTGCGTCTCGGCCTGCAATGTCGAGAACAACGTGCTGGTGGTTGGAAAGGATCAGGTGGCGCGCGGCCGCGAAATGCTGTGGCTACGCGTCGACCGCTACTACACCGGCGACGTCGAGAATCCGAAAAGCTTCTTCCAGCCGGTGCCGTGCATGCACTGCGAGAAGGCGCCCTGCGAAATGGGTTGCCCGGTGCATGCCACCGTGCATTCGCCCGACGGCATCAACCAGATGGTTTACAACCGCTGCATCGGCACGCGCACCTGCTCGAGCTACTGCCCCTACAAGGTGCGGCGCTTCAACTGGTACGACTACCGCCACTTCGCCGATGCCGACCAGGCCGCGAAGAATCCGGACGTCACGGTACGCTCGCGCGGTGTCATGGAAAAATGCAGCTATTGCACCCAGCGCATCCAGGGCGCGCAGGTCACGGCCGACAAGGAGAACCGTCCGCTTCACCGCGATGAGATCGTGACCGCCTGCCAGCAGGCATGCCCGACGAAGGCGATCGCGTTCGGCGACTTGAAGGACAAGGAATCCGAGGTATCCAAACGCCGCGTCAGCGGCCGGCACTACGTTCTGCTGGAGGAGCTCGGCACCCGCCCGCGCACGACCTACCTCGCGCGATGGGACGATTCGGATGAAGGAGACGGCGCATGAGTCATGGCGACGCCGCTTCGCCGGGCGGAACGCGGCCGATCCTGAGGCCGCGCCAAACCTACGCCGACGTCACCGACCAGCTCGCCAGCATCCCGCTGCATTTTCCGTCGCGGCGCATCTGGTTGATCGCGCTCGGCCTCTCCTCGCTGCTGCTCGGCCTGCTGTTCGTCTCTGCCACCGTGCTGTTCACCAACGGAGTCGGCATCTGGGGCCTGAACATCCCGGTGAACTGGGCGTTCGCCATCCACAACTACGTCTGGTGGCTCGGCATCGGGCACGCCGGCACGCTCATATCCGCGCTGTTGCTGCTGCTCGGCCGCGACTGGCGCAACTCGCTCAACCGCTTTGCCGAGACCATGACGCTGTTCGCGGTGATGTGCGCCGGCATCTATCCGATCCTGCATCTCGGCCGGCCGTGGTTCTTCTATTGGATGTTTCCCTATCCCGCGACCATGCAGGTGTGGCCGCAGTTTCGGAGCCCGCTGGAGTGGGACATCTGGGCGGTGCTGACCTATCTCACGGTCTCGGTCGTGTTCTGGTACGTCGGCCTGGTGCCCGATCTCGCCGCAGCCCGCGACCGGGCGCGGAAGCGCGGCTGGCAGATTTTCTTCGGCGTTTTGTCGCTCGGCTGGCGCGGCTCGGCGCTGCATTGGATGCGCTGGCATCAGGCTTACCGGCTGCTGGCCGCGCTCGCTGTCCCCCTCGTCGTCTCGGTGCACAGCGAGGTGTCGCTGCTGTTTGCAGCCGGCACCATTCCAGGATGGCATTCGACGATTTTCCCGCCGTATTTCGTGCTCGGCGCGGCCTTTTCCGGATTCGCCGTGGTGGCGATGATCGCGATCTCGCTGCGCACGCTGTTCAAGCTGGAGAACCTCGTCACCGACGATCATCTCGACATCCTCGGCAAGGTGCTGCTCGCCACCGGGCTCATGACCGCCTATGGCTATGTGTTCGAGGTGTTCGACGCGCTCTATTCCGGCGATGTCCACGAACTCAACACGCTGAGCGATCGCTTCTTCGGCCAGTACTGGTGGAGCTACTGGGGCGCGGTCACGTTCAACTTTGTCGTACTGCAGCCGCTGTGGTTTCGGCCGGTGCGGCGCACGCCGTGGATGCTGTTTTCGATCTCGACCAGCGTCGCTGTCGGCATGTGGCTCGAGCGCTACATGATCCTGGTCACCAGCCTTTACCGCGACTTCCTGGTGTCGTCGTGGGGCGTCTATCACGCCACGTTCTGGGATTGGGCGACCTACGCCGGCACCATCGGACTGTTTCTGGTGCCGTTTCTTCTGATCATCCGGCTGCTGCCGGTGATCTCGATTTTCGAAACCAAAGAGGTGCTGCACGAGGAACGCGAGGAGTTGGCGCATGGCCGACGCTGACGCATACGGCCTGCTCGCCGAGTTCAAGACGCCGGAAGAGCTGATCGACGCGGCCAAAAAGACGCGTGCGGAAGGGTACCGCGACCTCGATACGTTCACGCCATTCCCGGTGTACGAAATTTTTCCCGTGCTGCGGTTGCGCGACCACCGCGTGCTGTGGCTCGGCCTGTTCGGCGGATTGTTCGGTTGCACACTGGCGTTCGGCATGCAGCTCTTCACCAATTTCGACTACCCGATCAATGTCGGCGGCCGGCCGCTTTACGCGCTGTCCGCGTTTGCCGTGGTGGCCTTCGAGTTGACTGTGCTGTTCGCGGCGCTGTTTCCCGCCTTCGGCATGCTGGCGCTCAACGGATTGCCGCGGCTGCACCATCCGGTGTTCGGCGCCTCGCATTTCCGTCGCGCCTCGAAGGACCGCTTCTTCCTCTGCGTGCTCGCGACCGACGCGCGATTCGACGCGAAGAAAACCCGGGACTTCCTCAAGGGACTCGATCCGGCCTCGGTCGAGCTGGTGGAGACGTGAAACGCGGCCTCATCGTGCTGGCCGTTTGCGCGCTTGCGGGCTGCACCCGCTCGAACATGGATTCGCAGCCGAAATACCACGAGTATGAGCCGGGCAACCTGTTCCGCGACGGCCGCGTGTTGCAGCAGCCGGTGCCCGGCACCGTGGCGCGCGGCGACATCGAGCGCGCCAAGGAAGCCAAAGAACGACCCGCCATGACGGCCGCGCTGCTGGGGCGCGGCCGCGCGCAGTACGAGATATTCTGCTCGCCCTGCCACGACCGCGCCGGCACCGGCGAGGGAATTGTGGTCCAGCGCGGCTTTCCCAGGCCCGAGAGCCTGCACGACGAGCCGCAGCGCGCCCTGACCGACCAGCATGTCTATGACGTGATCGCCAACGGCTTCGGCGCGATGTACGGCCATGGCGACCGTGTGCCGCCACGCGACCGCTGGGCCATCGTCGCCTATATCCGCGCCTTGCAGGTCAGTCAGCACGCTGCCCTGGCCGATCTGCCGGACCAGGAACGGACGCATTTGAACGCCGAGCCAAAACCATGACGTTCGATTGGAGCAAAGCCTTGTTGGCCGCGGCCGTGGCCGGTTTCGCCGGCTGCGCGGTCGGAATGCTGATCGATCCGAGAACCATGCTGGCAAGCTATCTCGTCACCTGGTTTGCGGTGAGCGCGATCCCGATCGGCGCGTTGGCGGTGTTATTCACTTCGTGGCTGGTGCGCGGCGGCTGGACCCGCGACCTGCGCGAGCCGCTGACCGCTGCGGCGCTCACCATCCCGGCCATCGCAGTGCTTTTCCTTCCGGTGATCCTCGGCTTGAACGAAATCTATCCTTGGGCGTCGGACGCCACCGGCCTGCCGGCGTTCAAGGCGGTTTATCTGACCCCATGGTTTTTCACCCTGCGCGCCTTGATCTATTTCGTGGTCTGGACCGCGCTCGCGCTGTGGGCGGTGCGCGCCGCAGGCGATGACGCGGCCATGACCCGAGCCGCCTCAGCCGGGCTCATCGTGTGGGCATTGACGTCGTCGTGGGCGGGCATCGACTGGCTGGAATCCATCGAGCCGCATTTCCACTCCTCGATTTATGGACTGTTCGCCATCGACTTCGATCTGCTGGCCGGCTTGGGCTTCGGTATCGTCGCGCTGTTGACGCTGAAACGAACCCGGCAGATGGCCAACACCGCCTATAGCGGCACATTGCTCGCGGTGCTGCTGCTGTGGGCCTACATGCACGCGATGCAGTACATCATCATCTGGACCGGCAATATCCCGGAGGAGGTCATTTGGTATCTCAGGCGTCTCGACGGCGGCTGGGGCGTCGCGTTGTGGTCGCTCTACATCCTGCAGTTCGTCGTGCCGTTCTTTGTGCTGCTTTCCGAACGGATGCGGGCGAGCAGCGGGACGCTGCTCTATCTCGCCGTGGCGACGCTCGTGCTGCGCTGGCTCGAGGCTGCGATCTTCATTCTGCCTCCGCTCGACGTCAGCGGCTTGGCGTTGCTGTTGGATCTGCCCGCGGCGATGCTCCTGATCGGCGCCTGCTGCCTGCTGGCGTGGCAGTTCACCACCGTGTTGATGCAACGCCGGTCAGGCCACACGGCGCCGCGACATCAGCACCAGGACACCCACAAGCCCGCCTAGCGCCAGCACCGTCGCAACGCCGGTTATGGCGAGCAGGCGCGACACCATCACATTGTAGGCGCCGCGCGTCGGATCGAACCCGGAGCAGATCAGTCGCACCTGGTCGGCGAACGACCCGACCTGTCCCGCACTCGCTTCGACCAATGCGAGCCTCATGTCATAACCGGTCAGCCCGAGGCCGGTCAGAACACGGGACACACGGCCGTCGGCGCGCAGCACGTAGGCCGCTCCAGGATGGACGTACTGGTCGTGGTCCGCGTCATAGATGTAGCGATAGCCCAGCGCCGCGGTCAGCCTTTGCACGGTGGCGATGTCGGCGGTGGCGAAGGTGGTGGCCTTGTCGAGCGCGCCGCCCGGCTCCAGATGGTCTCGCCGCATCGTCGCGGCGTCCGCCGCCGAATCCTTTGGATCGAGACCGACCACCAGCAGGCCAAACTGTTCGCCCGCGCGCAGCCCGGACTTGTCCAGCGCCGCCGCGACGAAGGCGACAATCGGGCCGCACAGCGTCGTGCAGGTGTAGTCCGCGAACACCAGCACGGTCGGCCGCGCGATCAATTCGGCCATGCTGCGAAGCCGGCCATCGACCGTCACCGTGGCATCGCGCGGCACGCCCGCGCCCGGTGGCGGCGAAACACCCACGTTGCGGTAAGCCTCGGGCGTCACCGCTGCGACAGCAGCGCTGCTCATCAAAATACCGGCCAGCGCCGCGATGAGCCGGCAAATGGCCCGATCGAAAACACGCGTTGGGGCTAGTGCCGGGATGACCGAGCTTGGCATCGGATTGTTCTCCCACCGCTCGAAAACAATGCAGCGGCGCCGAGGTTCCTCAAAGGGCGGCGGGCCAGGCCCGATCATGAACGCTGCCGCCTGCCGACGTCACGATGGCCGAGCCACGATGGCCTGGAGTGACGATAGTTCAACACATGGGGCCAGCCCCGCGCGGTTCTTCCAACACCGCAAAAATAGAGCCCGGGAACGACCGCCGCGCTCGGCTTCAGCGGCAGGGGCACCCGGCCGGCGGGCCGCATCGGCGCAGAGTTATGGTCAAAACCGCACTGATTCAACCTATGCGTCAGTGCATGATGGATACGAAAATCTGGTTTGCGCCGCTTCGATGACCCGCTGCGCTGTACTAGGCGGAATGCCCATGAGGAACAATTTCAGGATCGGCGACCATGTGAGCTGGAATTCCGAGGCCGGGCGCGTCAGCGGTACGATCGTTCGCGTCCATACGCGCAATTTCGATGTTAGCGGCTACACGCACCATGCGAGCCCGGAAGCGCCGCAATACGAGATCAAGAGCAACAAGACCGAACACGTCGCCTTTCACAAAGGCTCGGCGCTCACCAGGCTTCGCGGCTGACGCCCCCGCCAGGCGCGATCGATGACAGAAAGCGATCGTCCGATGGCCACCAACCCGCAACCTCCGTCGGAACCGCTCCGCGCGAAGCTTAGCGATGCGGACGATCGCATCCGTCTCAATCACTGGATGCCACCACAACAGGGCATCGCGCCCCGGATCCGGATCGGCCGGCACTGGTTCAACACCTTGTGGGCGCTGCCGATCGGAGCAGTGGCGCTGCTCTGCCTGATCGCGCTGGCGCAAAGTCTGCGGGCGCTTCCCGGCGTCGAGGCCTTCATTCAGGAGCATCCGGGCATTGCGCAGTCCGCACCATCGGTCGACTCCGGCTTTCCCTGGTGGCTGCAGCTTCAGCATTTCCTGAACATGTTCTTCATGCTGTTCATCATGCGGGCTGGCCTGCAAATCCTGGCCGACCATCCACGGCTCTATTGGGGCCGCGACTGCACGCCGGGAAGCGATTGGTTCCGTTTCCAGGTGCCGGTGCCGAAGGGCCGCATCTGGACCGCCAAGGACGATTCCGTCACGCTGCCGACATGGCTCGGCATTCCCGGGCTGCGGCACACGCTTGGGCTGGCGCGCTGGTGGCATTTCGCGATCAACCTCTTGTGGCTGGTCAATGGTGTCGCGTTCTACGTCCTGCTGTTTTCCACCGACCAATGGCGCCGACTGGTGCCCCTGACCTGGGAGGTCTTCCCGGCCGCGCTCTCGACCGCCATCCAATACGCCTCGCTGAACTTTCCGGTCGACGAAGGCTGGACCCGATATAACGGCCTCCAGCAGCTCAGCTACTTCATCACCGTCTTTGTCGCGGCGCCGGTCTCAATTCTCACCGGCCTGATGCAGAGCCCTGCGATCTCCAATGCGCTGGGCTGGTTCGGCCGGCTGTTCAACCGGCAGGCGATGCGCTCGGTTCACTTCATCTCGTTCGCATGGTTCGTCGGCTTCATCCTGGCACATGGCGCCATGGTGTTCGTCACCGGCATCCGGCAGAACACCAATCACATGTTCGGCGGCGTCGACGATGCGTCGTGGACAGGATTTCCGCTGTTCCTGCTGGCCATGGCCATCATGGTTGCGGCTTGGCTCGTTGCCTCACCTCTCACCATCCGCTACGCGCGTCTCGTGCAGCGCGCCGGCGCATTCATGATCGGCTGGCTCATGGGATTGGCGGAAGGCTGGGACCCTCGATCGCAACTCACGAAGAAGGATATCTCTCCGTATTTCTGGCCGAACGGCACGATGCCGAACTCCAGAGAGTTCGATGAGTTCGTGGCGGAGAACTTCGCCAGCTACAGGCTTCGAGTCACCGGCCTCGTCGCGCTACCGCAAGAATTCTCGCTGTCCGATCTGAAGGCGATGGCGAAGCAGGAGCAGATCACGACGCATTTCTGCATCCAGGGCTGGTCCGGCGTCGCCGAATGGGGTGGCGTCCCGATGCGGGATATCCTCGATCTGGTGAAGCCGATGCCGGAGGCGCGTTACGCCGTGTTCTACTCGCTGGCCGACGGCGCCGATGGCGGCCGCTATTACGACGTCCACAAGATCGAGAACATGCGCCACGAACTGACGATCCTCGCCTACGAGATGAACGGGACGGCAGTCAGCGTCCTGCATGGCGCACCGCTGCGGTTGCGATGTGAGAACGAGTTGGGATTCAAGATGGTCAAGTGGATCGTTGCCATCGAGTTCGTCCATGACTTCGCCGATCTCGGCGCTGGCCAAGGGGGTTATAACGAGGACCACGAATTCTACGGCTACCGGATGCCGATTTGATCATCTCTCTCGATTGCCGAGGGCGTTAAAGGCGATCGGCCGCTAACCTCGCCTGGCGCCGCCTTGCCGATCGACGCATGCCTGCGCCCATGCAACGAATACGAGAAAGGAGTTTCGATGCCGCGCCAGAAAACAGAGGCCTCCAGCGAGGCGATTCAGCGTCAACGGGCGCTATCGAGATGGGATAACGAAGGCGGG
>Ga0265325_10001065_pt1 | contig 19761 bp, 17 predicted proteins | sample 41420metaG_FD_202090 | JGI IMG/M metagenome (GOLD analysis project Ga0265325, IMG submission 202090) | Rhizosphere microbial communities from Carex aquatilis grown in University of Washington, Seatle, WA, United States - 4-14-20 metaG | ecosystem: Host-associated > Plants > Roots > Rhizosphere...
GAAGATTCTCCTAATCTTGGGCATCCGGAATCAGGTCGCAAAACCAGAAACCGTCGCGGTGAACAACTTCTCCAAACGAAAACTTTACGGGCTCGACAAACAATGGGCCGTCGAACACGAAAGTATGAAACTCTCCATTCTCTCCACAGGGATCAACACCGGGTGGAAGGTCCTCCAGCAAGCGGTCGTCAATCACGCGTCCGGCAAACGAGGGATCCAGTTTACTCGGATCGACACAGACGATCGCAGTCTTGAATCCATCATTTACAAAGTTTTTTATCAGCGCCGACGTGTCGCGTTGCCATAGCGGATATAGGCCGCTCATCCCCAGTCCCGCCATCAGTCGCTGACGGTATGCCCTGATGTCTTCCAGAAAAAGATCGCCGAACACCACCGAGCGGATGCCACGTTCGAAGTGGCGCGTCAGAATCGCCGCGGTGTTTTTTTCATACTCTTCATTTGTTGCGCCTTTCGAGATGTGCACCAGCTCCAACGGCAGGCCCAGACTTCTCGCCTGACGTTCGAGTAGCTCGCGACGCACGCCGTGCATGCTGATCCGGTCGTAATCCTGTGTGACCGTCGTCAGCAACGCCTCGACGCGCATGTTGGGTGTGCGCAGGATTTCCTGCAGCGCCATGCAACTGTCTTTTCCACCGCTCCAGGATACCAGGACGGAGTGCGGCTTCGCTTGTTGCTCGATGGAAGTCGGCATAAATTTTTGTCGCTTCGGCTGTACGATTTTGAATCACGTCGCGCGCCGGCGAATGAAACACGCGACGCTCAAACCGTCGAGTGACTCTCAAGAAAGGGTGACTGGCAGTTCTTGCGGGCTTTGCTTTACGCCTAAGGCGAACAACGGCCGGCGACGCGATGCGCGTCTTAGCCGCGCTTCGATTGTGGCTGGCTGGGGCGGAAGGGATCGAACCTTCGAATGCCGGAATCAAAATCCGGTGCCTTACCGCTTGGCGACGCCCCAGTAGGCAGCTTGCCCGCCGAAGCAGCGGCGAGGGCGCCGGACCATAGGGCGTGTCCAAGCGCCTTTCAACGCGTGCTTTTCGGCCCGAAAATCGGCTCAGAACGGCGTATTGCGGCACCCAAAGCCCCTCTATATAAGGGCGCCTCCCGTGAATTTCGGAGAGTAGCTCAGCCTGGTAGAGCACTACGTTCGGGACGTAGGGGCCGGAGGTTCAAATCCTCTCTCTCCGACCATTTAAGGCCTGATTTTGTTGGCCTTTTGGAGTCGGCCGTTTTTGTGCTTCGACTGAGTCGGGTGTATTCCGGGTTTACGTACGATGTATCGAAGGTGATTTCGGGAGGACGTAGTCCCAAACGCTATTGTTGCGCGGCGCTAGCCGTGAAATCGAATCGATTCAGCTGTAGTTTGGAGCGCTGCAGGCACAGTCTCGATTTCGACGCCAACTCTCGATCTACCCATTAGATCGCACACACGAGAAGTCATCCGCTAGAACTTAGTTCGTAGCTCGAAAAGTGAGAAGTGTTTGCAGAACTGGTGAGCCCAACGTGCAAGTTTCTCGGCACAACTTGAACTCTCTGGACCGATGCAGATGGACGCGAAGCTAGGCCGCCTCTGCGAGCTTCACAATTGTTTCGTTCGCAATCGACTCTTCAATGACGTTTGCGGCCTGAGATAACACGCCCAGATAAGTTCCCAATTCCGCCTTGCTTCGTACGACTGCAAATCTCTTGGGAGCATTGTCGTTCAATGCGATGTCATGAAATTTTGTCGACGCCGCTGCAATCGACGCGGGATATTTACTCACCGCTTCAAAAATTGAGTGGTGCGTTCCGGATCGAACCAATGCGTCGACGCGCCAGGCCGTAGCGGAGTGACCATATATTTTGGGTTCTCGAATGACTTTTGCGTTCCGCCCTCTAAAGGCCAATTCCAGTCGAGCAAACAAAAGTCCGTCAGTCTGGCCCGTGTGATCGGCGGCACGAAATGCGGCATGAACTACCGCGGCCTGTGACGCGTTGGCGACCGCTACAATTGCGCCGGCCAGCTGCGCGCGAGACGCTTCCAGAACAAAAAACGAATGATTGTCGAACCTAGTTCCTGTGCTTTCGGCGATCGCGTTTGCGTAACGGGAAAACACGGACGCCGTCACCCCCATAGACTCGGCTTCCTCAAAGGCCATCCCAAAATCAGAAACATAAAACTGATTTTCAGTTTCGCCGACCTGCACCACTACACCTGAGCCGCCGGGATACGTGAGAGGTGTGCGCACGAACGTGCCGGCGGGATTGTGTTCCACGCTGACGAGCTCGCGCGATACTGCTGCCAATATCTTTTCGAAATCAGCGCTTCCTCTGCGGAGAATGTTAACAGTCACAGCATCAAGTCCCACGGTGGAATCGGTATCGATCCCATATTGATGATTCTAAACTCCTTGGAGGCTAGCGCAAGAAGTTGATGAAATCCTTCAGGATCGGGCAAAATCGGCACCGCTAGCGGCAAATTCTCCTTGAGCATCCTGCTTTCTGCTGCAAACCAATTGAGGTCGAATGAGTGATTGTGTGACCCCGGGATATCAATGAGGCGGTATTCGACGGGGCCACGCTGATAGTTTCTGTGCGGCCGTAGCGGTCGCCACTCGATGCGCGCAAGCGGTTCTACCAAGTTCGGAGAGAGCCTATGCTCGATCTGACACATCACCTTGCGATCTGGCATCGTTCGATTCGATGTCATGCGCAGCGACAGTCCCTCGATGGTCACCCCGTCAACTTCGAGACTCAAATTTAAACGTTGGCGCCCTTGTTCATCACTTATCCAGCCCGCAGATATGAGGGCTGATTTCTGGGCTGCCATTATGCTCGGGTAGTCGATGTTCATTGGCGCGCAATAAACCGGACGCGCAACCAAATGGCGAGTCGCATGTATGACTGTACGTCATCTTTTTACGCGCCGGGGGTGTGTGGGAGTCGAACCCACATCCCCCGCTTTGGTGAAACGGCGCTCTTTCCGTTGAGCTAACACCGTGCAACCGATATGTGACCAGGCCGGACTACATTCAAGGCATTTCGGTTCAGACGCGTCGGAAATCGAGTCCGGAATAGCTTTTCGAACCGGGAGTATGCCGGGAGTATGTTCGCTTCTGTTTCCGCCCCGTTCAGTCAACGTTCACAAACGAGTGACCTGAAATCAGCAAGATCTGTCTGGATTTCTGCTTATCATTCAACGTTCGGGACGTAGGGGCCGGAGGTTCAAATCCTCTCTCTCCGACCAACCTACGCTGCATGGCAGCGCAGGTTGCCCTCCGAAGCTCGCGAGAGCCTAGGAGGGCCGTCGAAGGGTCTGGCCGGAAATCCGACTGAGCCATTCATTACGCACTTCTAACATTCATCTTCGTACCCCGCCTTGCGCGCTTAACCATGCGAATTGAGGCCGTACCCGTTCGCGGCCCTTCACGTCTGAACCTCAGATGAACATCGGTTTCACCACGAGTTCAAAGCGTCCCCTCCATTCTCGCCTTGTCCGCTGACATTTCGCCGGTTGGACCATGAAACAGAGAACGGGAGTCCAGTATGAACATTCGCAAAGCCATCCTCGCCCTCATCGTCGGATCGATCGCAACGACTGGTCTGGCTGCGTCTGCCTCCGCCGACACGGTTTGGCAGAAGCATCACCCGCGCCGCGAAGAGGTCAACGGCCGCCTGGCCAATCTCAATCGCCGCATCCATGAGGAGCGCGTCGAAGGCGATCTGACGGGCAAGCAGGCGCTCGCCTTGCACCGCGACGTGCACGGCATCCGCCATCAGGAGCGGTTTGCGGCCAGCCTCGATCACGGGCACATCACCAAGGCTGAGCAGCGCGGCCTCAATCAGGAAGAGAACGCCGTCAGCGGCAAAGTCGGTCAGTAATCGCTTCGTGACCCGGCGCCGTGGTTCGGGCGCCGGGTCGCGACGCGCCGTTCAATTCAACAGACCAAAAACGTTCGGCACAGTGTAAGTGAGTATCCCGGCAAGCCCGGTCGTGCAGGCGTTCTTCGAGTTGATGTAGTAGAGGCAGCCGATCCGGTTGAGGTCGGTGCCGGAGCCGCGTATGTCCAAGGACCAGTTGCGCCAGATCGCGGTCAGGCCGAGATCGAAATGGGAATAGTCGCTCGGCGCGTTCTGGGCCCATTGATGGCCAATATTCCCGCTCAGCGTGAGCCAGTCGGCAAGCGGATACGACGCTGTGCCTTCGACATAGCCGCCGGTCCCGCCACCGAAGCTCAGTTCCGGTGAAACGGCCCCGGTCGCCGTGAGTGCGAGCGTGCCGAATGTGTGTGAAAGCTGAAAAATGCCTTCGACATAGCTTGCCGGCTTTGTCGTGCCGAAAACCGACGGCCGGGCATCGGGATAGGCATAGTAGTAGGCCTCAACATTCAGATCCGAGCTGCCCAGATCGAAATGTTTGCCAGCATACAGGTCGACTTCGTAGGTCGGTGAATGATCAAGCTTACCCGCCAGTCCGTTCCAGTTGGTTTTGGATATCCACGTGCCGGCATAGTACCCGTCGGAGATGCTCCAGTTGAGCTGCGCTTGGGGCGCCCAGGCGCGATTGCTTTGGCTGATGCCCCGGAAGCGATAGTCGCTCGCGATCGCGCCATAGGCAGACAGGGTTCCCAAGTCCGGCGCATCCGCAGAACGAGCTGGCGTGGCCATACCGAGCAGCGCGACAGCGCCGACCAGGATTTTCATTCGTCGTGTCATGCTGGTCCCGAAACCAAGTCGGCGTGCAAAGAAGCGGCGCAGACCAGCATACAAAGAAAAAGCCCGCGGATTCCTTAATCCGCGGGCCTGTATTTCTACTTAAGTACGTTCTTAGAGCAGGACGCCCGCTTCGAACATCACACGGACCTGGTCCGTGTTGAGTCCGGAGAGACCGAAGCCGAGACCGTCCTCGGTGTCGATGCTGCCGAGCGTGACATAGCTGAAATCGGCACGGCCGAAGAACTGCTTCCACTGATAGGTCGGCGTCAGCGTGATCGACCATGCGTTGCTGCCTGGACCGTAGCCGAGGATGTCGGGCGTGCTGAAGTTGTTCTGGTGTCCCGACTCGGTTTCGTATTCGACGCGGCCGGCCAGCTTCCAATGGTCGTCGAATGAGTAGCTGGCGAGAATTGCCGCACCAAATACCGTCGATCCCTTCAGGAACTCGCCCTTCGGCGTGTCATTGTACTGAATGTAGGGACTGATGACCCAGGCGCCCGAAGTGTGCGTGTAGATCAGGTTGTAGACGCTGCCGCTGTTGAGGTAGCTGAAATTGCCATTACCCAGATTTCCGCTCGCAGCAAAAGCCAGCGTATCGGCGCCGCCATTAAAGCCATACGAAACCAGACCTGACATCGTGTTCCAGACGCCCGAGTAGGTGCCGTCGTTCCACGAAACTGAAATATTCAGCGGGCCGCTGGAGTAATTCGCCTGCACGCCGGTGCTCACCGCCGGTTCGATATTCCAAAGCAGGCCGCGCTCGATGTTCATATTCTCGAACGTGAAGGTGTATTCGTCGCCGATGAGCGTCGGCAGCTTGCCGCCTTCGAGCGAGAACGCCGACCAGCTTCCCTCACCCTGGAGCTTGGCATACGCCACGGGCACATATCCGAACGTCGCCGGAACGAGATCGGTTGCCTTGTCATAGCCAACGCCCACGGTCGGCAGCGAGTAGGCGCCGAACTGCGCATAGAACTGCAGCCAGCCGTCCGTCTTCTGCAGCATTACCTGGGCATTGCTGATGTCGATGAACGAGGCGTCGTCGCCGTTGTTGAAGTCGATCGGGCTGCTCTGCCAAAAGGCCAGACCCGAAACGGCGCCCGTGACATAGACCTTGCCGCCGGCGTCGCCGAGCCAATCGGGCAGATCGATGCTGTAGGGGTTCGGATTGGCGGCCAACGGACCGCTCATTGCGGGCGTGGTCATCGCGTCGGCATACGCCGCGCTCGCGGCAACAAGCGGGCCGGCAACAGCCGCCACGGCCAGTGCCGATTTGAGTCCGAAGTTCTTCATTAAATTGCCCTCTCTGAGTGAATTTTCGCAGCTGCAACACAGCCCGGTGTTCTAGTGGGACTTTTGTAAAGGGCGCGTATAAATTCAATACGTGCATGGGTACTTAGAAGGTGGTTGGACGTTGTGCAGGAGCGGATTTGTGACGGCGTTGTTGCAATGCAACACCATCTGCCTGCGCCTTGAGCAGTGCGCCGCCCGAATAGGCGGTTTACGCTAGGAATCCTTCGATTCGGCCTTGTAACGATTTGGTACGGTTTCGAATCGTTTCAGCGCCGTGCGCCGGCCATGGTCAGGTGCATACCGCCGTCGCTGAGCAGCGTTTCGCCTGTGATGTTGCGCGATTCCGGACCGGCGAAGAACAGCACGGTCTTGGCGATCTCCTCCCCGTCTGCCGCACGTTGCAGGAGCGCGCGCTTGCCTTCGGCTTCGGCTATGCGCTCGGCCATCTCCGGACCAAACTGCTTCACAAACCAGGGCGTGTCGACATAGCCAGGACACACCGCATTGATGCGCACGTCTGGCGCCAGCGCGCGCGCCAGCGAATAGGTCATCGTGTTGAGCGCGCCTTTTGAGGCCGCATAGGCAACGGATGATCCGATACCGGCTACGCCGGCGATCGAGGACACATTCACAACCGAGCCATCCTTGTGCGCCCGCAATCCTTCGATACACGCACGAATCATCTGGAATGGCCCGACGACGTTGACAGAGTAAATCCGTGTGAAGTCTTCGGCGCTGAGCGAATCCAGATCGGCATGGTTGGTGACGAATTTCGTCGTACCGGCATTGTTGATCAGAATGTCGATGCGTCCCCATGCGTCCTGCGCGGCCTTTGCGAGCCTGCGGCAGTCCTCGTCGTTTGCGACGTCGGCCTGTACCAGCCGCACATCGGCGCCGGCCTTTTTCACCGCTTCTGCTGTCTCCTCGGCTTCCGTTTTACTGCGTGTATAGTTGACGACCACATTTGCGCCGCGTTTCGCAAGTCCAATTGCCACAGCCGCGCCAATACCGGTCGCCGATCCTGTGACAATCGCCGACTTGCCTTTGAGATCGTGCTGTTCCATGTGGCCCTTCCTGATACTGTCGTGATGTCGAATTATAGGTCAGGATTGCAATCGTACAGTCCCGGCACGCCGCCGCAAGGAGCCGCCATTTCGACCCATCTGGACGTGTCCATTGTTGAACAGCCCGGCGTGGAACAGGCCCGCCGCGTCCGGCGTCATGTTCACACGGCGGCGGCGCCGATCCGCATCGTGCTGATCCGCCATGGCCGCCCCGCGATTGCACCCAATCCACGGACGTCCCATGCGGGCTTTCGCGATTATATCGACGACTACGAAGCGGCCGGGCTCGATCCTGAAAGCGCCCCGCCTGAAGAACTCCAGGATCTCGTCCGGGAACTGAGCGCGATCTACACGAGCACCAAGCCTCGCTCGACCGACAGCGCCAAGGCGCTGGCGCCGAATGCCGAGCTCATCGCTGATCCGCTGTTTGTCGAAGCTCCGCTGGCCAGCCCGCGCATTCCCTTGCTGCGCATGAAGGTGCCCAAATGGGCGGTCGTGGCGCGGATACTGTGGCACGCTGGCTATCATCCCGAGATCGAGGATTATCGTCGTGCCAAGCATCGCGCGACGCAGGCCGCAGACATTCTGATGAAGCGCGCAAGCGAAGAGGGTCAGACCGCGCTTGTTGCGCATGGCTACTTCAATGCGATGATCGGGCGCGAGCTTCGCCGCAGGGGCTTTCGCAAGTCGGGTTCGCACCGGGTGCGCTTCTGGAACGCCGTGATTTACGACCTGCCGTAAATCGCTGCCACGCCGCGATACGCGTTTGTCGCGGTGCCTTTTCGCCATCACGTTTGCAACTTAGTGTTCGCGCAACGCGCGAGGCGACCATGAGCGAAACAAAGATCGATGTTCCGATGGCCGACGGCATAGCCGAGGCCTATCTCTACACACCATCGCAAGGCACCGGCCCATGGCCGGCCGCGATGCAGCTCACCGACATCATGGGCATCCGGCCTGCGTTCCGGCAGATGTCGCAACGCCTCGCCGATCAGGGCTTCGTCGTCCTGCTGCCGAACGTTTTCTATCGCGGCACGAAGCTTCCGATACTCGACTTTACGCCGGTGTTCGGCGAGGAGCGCACGATGAAGCGGCTGGGCGAGCTGCGCGGCGCGCTCAGCAACGAACAGATGGGCCCGGATGGCACTGCTTATGCCGACTTTCTGATGGCGCAGAAGACCGTGAAGGGTTCCAAGGTCGGCGTTGTCGGATACTGCTTCACGGGATCGATGTCGTTCCGCATCGCGGCGGCCGCTGGCTCCAGGATTGCCGCCGCGGCATCGTTTCATGGCGGCGGTCTCTACACCGATCAAGCTGACAGCCCGCATCTCGGGTTGTCCAAGATCAGTGCGCGGCTCTATTTCGGTCATGCCATCGAAGATCGCGGCATGCCGCCCGAGGCAATCGAAAAGCTCGAAGCGGCGCTGAAGCAATGGACCGGAAAAGGCGAGAGCGAAACCTACGAAGGCGCACGCCACGGCTGGTGCGTGCCGGGACGTGTCGAGGTCTACAACGAAGTTCAAGCCGAACGGGCGTTCGCCAAGCTGGTGTCTTTGTTCGATTCTTCACTGAAATAGCTTCGCCATTTAATGTCGAGCGCGCGGCCCTCTGACGCCGACAATGCCGCACGTCCGACGCGAGCGGCGCGCCCGGCAAAGCGTGTACCCTTCGTCCGGTTTCTGGCGCGTTCGCCACTCTCATTTTCGGGCCGAAGAGATTCAGATGTCGAAGAACGATCTCAATTACCGAATGATCGGATCGGAGTTGTCTCTCTATAGCGGCAAGCTTCGCAGTTACCTTCTGCAGAAACACATTCCCTTCCGTGAGACCGGAACAAATCCGATTGAGTTCTTCTTTACCGCGCCGCAGAAGACCAACGCGGCAGCCGTGCCGATCCTGATCACGCCGGAGGGCGGGTGGCTTCAGGACACCAGCGCCATCATCGACGAGATGGAGAAGCGCTTTCCGGCGATTCCGATCCTGCCGGAAACCCCGGTGTTGCGGTTCGCATCCTATCTGTTCGAATTATGGGGCGACGAATTCTGGCTGCCGCTGGCCATGCACGCGCGCTGGAGCCATCCGGAAAACCTCGAACTCTTCGTGAAGGGTGCCGGCGATGCGCTACTGCCGGGATTTCCACTGTGGCTTCGCAACGCCGTTGGCCGGAACCACGCGCGGCTGATGCGCAACATGACCAAGCGGCTCGGCGTCACGCCCGCGCTTGCGCCGCTCATCGACCGTTTCGCTCAGATCCAACTGGATGGCCTCAACACCCATTTCGAGAGCCACCGGTTTCTGTTCGGCGAGCGCCCGTCGCTCGGCGACTACGGACTCATCGCGCCGCTCTATGCGCATCTCGGGCGCGATCCCTGGCCCAAACGCGAACTGATCGCGCCCAGGCCGCATCTCAAAGCCTGGATCGAACGGATGTTCCACCCGACCGGGGCGCCAGGAGCATTCGATTCTGGCGACCGCGTGCCCGAGACTTTGGCTCCGGCGTTGCGCTCGATCTTCGATGAGATGGTTCCGTTCATCGCGGCCTGTGCTGCCGAGTTGCGGAAGATGCCTATATCCGCGTCTGACAATCAGAAGGCGCCGCGCTTCTTCGGCGAAGTCAGCTATCCGATGGCCGGCGGCACGCATCAGCGGGTCGGGCTGTCCTATCCAGTGTGGATGGCGCAGCGCATGCTCGACGTCTTCTCGCAAATGCCGCCGCCGCATCAAGGCGCCGTACGCGCATGGCTGCAGTCGGTCGGCGGCGAGAATGTGCTGCGGCTCGACCTGCCACGCGTCAAGCGGATCGGTCTCGCGGCCGCGAGGGTGGCGTAATCGCCGACTCTTACAGCATCGCCGGGATGACGCGATCCGGCGGCTTGTGGCCGTCGGCGAAGGTCTTGATGTTGATGATGACCTTCTCGCCCATGTCGATGCGGCCCTCGATCGTCGCCGATCCCATGTGCGGCAGAAGCACGACGTTCTTGAGCTTGAGCAGTTTCGGATTGACCGCCGGTTCGTGCTCGAACACGTCGAGGCCTGCGCCGGCGAGTTGCCCGGCTTCCAGCATGCGGGCCAGGGTGTTTTCGTCGATCACCTCGCCGCGCGCCGTATTGACGATATAGGCGCTCGGCTTCATCAGCTTGAGCCGGCGGGCCGAGAGCAGGTGATAGGTCGCCGGCGTGTGCGGGCAGTTGATGCTGACGATATCCATCCGCGCCAGCATCTGGTCGAGGCTTTCCCAGTAGGTCGCCTCCAGCTCATGCTCGATGTCGGGGTGCACGGGTTTGCGGTTGTGATAGTGGATCTGCAGGCCGAATGCCTTGGCGCGGCGCGCGACGGCCTGGCCGATGCGGCCCATTCCCACGATGCCGAGGCGCTTGCCGTAGATGCGGTGGCCCAGCATCCAGGACGGCGACCAGCCCTTGAAGTGATCGTCCTCGAGCTCCTTGACACCTTCGACGAGGCGGCGCGGCACAGCCAGGATCAGCGCCATCGTCATGTCGGCGGTGTCTTCGGTCAGCACACCCGGCGTGTTGGTGACCGCAATGCCTTTGTCGAGGGCGGTCTTGACGTCGATATTGTCGACTCCGGTTCCGAAATTGGCGATCAGCTTCAGGTTCGGGCCGGCGCGGACGATGATCTTGGAATCGATCCGGTCGGTGACGGTCGGTACAAGCACGTCGGCCTTCTGCACCGCCTCGATGAGGTCGGCCTGCGACATCGGGACGTCATCAACGTTCAGCCGCGCATCGAACAGCTCGCGCATGCGGGTTTCAATCGCATCCGGAAGCTTGCGCGTGACGATGACGAGCGGCTTTTTCGCTGGCATTGCGGGCTAAAACCTTTCGGATGGGCGCCGCGTGACGGCGTCCGTCCGGTATTAACAGATGAGGCCCTAGCGTCAAGGATTGGACGCACTCAGGCGAAGGATTCCGTCATCGCGGAGTATACAAGTGTCCGCAAATCGCGCCTGAGCGTCAGCCGCGCGTCGGTACCCATGACCTGCGTCATAAAGACGACTGTGAGGTCTTCCTTGGGGTCGATCCAGAATGCGGTCGATGCCGCACCGCCCCAGAAATACTCTCCTGGCGTACCCGGAATGCGTGTCAGCGCTCTGTCCATCGTCACGCCGCAGCCGATCGAGAAGCCGATGCCGCCATAGCCCGCTTCATTGAACGTCGCTGCCGCGGACAGGTCGCTCAGCAACTGGTTGTCGGGAAGCAGGTTGAGGCTGAACAACTCCACCGTCTTGGGCGAGAGGATCTGAACGCCGTCCAACGTGCCGCCACCCAACATCATGCGGCAGAACCGCATATAGTCATGCATCGTGGAGACGAGGCCGCCGCCGCCTGATTCCAGCTTGGGCGGTTCGGCGTAGGTCGACTTGCCGGAATCGTCCTGAAGCTTCAGTCCGCCGCCTTGCTTTGGCATGTAGCACGACGCGAAACGGTCGATCTTCGACGCCGGCACCGAGAACGCCGTGTCCTTCATGCCCAGCGGCTCGAACAGCCGCGTGCGCAGAAACTCGCCGAACGTCATGCCGGAGAGCTTCTGGACGAGATAGCCCATGACGTCGATCGAAACCGAATAGTTCCAGTGCTTGCCGGGCGTGAAGTCGAGCGGGATTTTCGAAAGCTGCTCGACGAAGGCGTCCAGGCCGCCCGGCGTCTGGAAATCGTTGATCTTCTGGCGGCGATATTCTGCGTCCACCGCCGTGCGCGACATGAACCCGTAGGTTAGGCCCGAAGTGTGCGTGACGAGATCGACGACCTTCATCGGCCGCTCGCACGGCGTGGTGATGAACTGGCCGACGGTGCTTTCGACAAGGCTTGGCATCCCGGTCGCATACACGCGCAGATTTTTCCACGACGGAATGTAGGTCTGCACGGCGTCGTCGAGACCGAGCTTGCCTTCTTCGACAAGCATCATCAGTGCGACTGAAGTGATCGGCTTGGTCATCGAGTAGATGCGAACGATGGCGTCTTCGCGCCACGGCTTGTTGCGCTCCAGATCCATCGAACCACACATGCCGTTGTGCGCAAGCTCACCGCGCCGCCACACCTGGGTGTGCAGGCCGGGCAGAAGTCCCGTGTCGACAAATCGCTCCTTCATGACCTTGTCCAACGTCGCCAGACGCTTCGACGAGAGACCTGCATTTTCCGGCTTACCCATGGTGATTTCCTGTTTGTTTCCCCCTTCAGCTTAGCGCTGTCCGCCCGCCGAACCCAAGCCGGGCAGTCAGGGGAATTGCGGCATGCGCGACAATAGGTATTCGTGGCCAAGAGGGCGTTTTTAGAAAAAGCGGTATCTTTCCGCTTGCAGGCCTGAGCCGGGCAGAGAGATAATTCTCGCTAGGGAAGCAGCCAGAACGATGCCGTTCGAAAAGAAACGGCCAAACGGGAGAATGAAATGGCTTGGGATTTTGAAACCGATCCGGAATACCAGAAGAAACTCGACTGGGTTGAGGAGTTCGTCGAGAACGAAGTCGAGCCCTTGACGCATATCGGCGTCGGCATGGGCGGGGTGAAATCCAAGACCTATCTGAAGGCCGTTCGGCCGCTGCAGGCGAAGGTGAAGGAGATGGGCCTTTGGGCCTGCCACCTGACGCCTGACCTGGGCGGCCAGGGCTACGGCCAGGTCAAACTCGCGCTGCTCAACGAGAAGCTTGGACGGGTCGGCCTCGCGCCGGTCGTGTTCGGCTGCCAGGCGCCGGATACCGGCAATGCCGAAATCATCGCGCACTACGGAACCAAGGAGCAGAAGGAAAAATATCTCTGGCCGCTGCTCAACAACGAGATCACCTCGGCCTTCTCGATGAGCGAGCCGACAGGCGGTTCCGATCCGCTCTACTTCAAGACGCGTGCAGAGCTTCACGGCAACGAATGGGTGATCAACGGCGAGAAATGGTTCTCGACCGGTGCCCGCAACGCCGAGGTGCTCGTCGTCTATGCGATGACCGATCCGGATCACAAGGATCCCTATAAGCGCATGAGCATGTTCCTGGTCCCGCGCAAGACGCCGGGCGTGGAAATCCTGCGCAGCGTCGGCGTCGGCACGATGGGCGCCGGCAATGAAGGCTATGTCCGCTACACCGACGTGAAGGTGCCGTTCGATGCGATGCTGGGGCCGCGCGGCGCTGCGTTCGAGCTCGGCCAGGTGCGTCTGGGCGGCGGACGCGTGCATCACGCGATGCGTACGGTGGGTCAATGCCAGAAGGCGCTCGATCTGATGTGCAAGCGCGCGGTGTCGCGTTCGACGCGCGATGGTCGTCTCGGCGACTATCAGATGGTTCAGGAGCAGATCGCGGACAGCTACATCCAGTTGCAGCAGTTCCGACTCCAGGTGCTGCATGTCGCCTGGCTGATCGACAAGCACAAGGACTACAAGAAGGTGCGCAAGGACATCGCGGCGGTGAAAGTCGCGATGCCGAAGGTCTATCACGACATCGCGGCGAACGCGCTGCACATCCATGGCGCGCTCGGCGTCTCCAACGAGATGCCGTTCACGGGCATGGTGATCTCGTCCTTCGTGATGGGTATCGCAGACGGACCGACCGAAGTGCACAAGGTCACGGTTGCCAAGCAGCTGCTGAAGGACTTCCGGCCCGATAACGACTTGTTCCCCTCCTATCACCTGCCCAAGGTGCGTGAACGCGCGCGTGAAAAGCACGCTGATCTGGTCGCGGAGCTTAAGGAAGAGTGGGCCAACCGCGCGCGGAGCATCGACGCGCTGTAAGCCGCAATTGTCGTCGCCGGCCAAGATCGCGACATCGGTCTGCGGGAAGGGGCAAGGTTGCTTGGACACCGTCCATCAGACCGGCATCCCTTCCCCTCGCGATGCTTTGCATCGCGCGGCCGGGAATGACATTAATTGGACAACAAACCTGAGACTTCAGCCATGAACGACACCGCCACAAGACCCTGGCCCGCAATGTCCCTCGCCGAAGCCACAGCGCTGCTCACCGCGCCAGGCTCCCGCTTCGAAATGGAGACCGTGAACATTCGCGGCATTCCCACGCGGACCTGGAAGAATTGTCCGCCGACAAACCGAGAGGTGTTTCTGGCCGGGCGCTCGTTCGGCAATCGCGAGTTCCTCGTCTACGAGGACGACCGCTGCACGTTTGAGACATTCGCGCGCGCAACGCTGAAGTTCGCCGACCGCCTGCAGCGCGACGGCGTGGAGAAAGGCGACCGCGTCGCCATCATCATGCGCAACCTGCCGGAATGGGTGGTTGCGTTCTATGCCGCCGAGCTCGTCGGCGCGATCGTCACGCCGCTCAACGCCTGGTGGACTGGTCCGGAACTGGAGTACGGCCTTGTCGACTCCGGCACCAACATCGCCATCGTCGACTCCGAACGTCTCGAGCGCATTGCAGAGCATCTCGTCAATTGCCCTGACCTCAAGAAGATTTATGTCAGCCGCTATAGCGAGGATCTGCCAAGCCCGATCGTGCACCGCCTTGAAGACGTAATCGGCAAGGTCAATGACTGGGGCAAGCTGCCGTCGGGCGAAATGCCCGACGTCGCGCTGCACGCCGACGACGATGCGACGATTCTCTACACGTCGGGTACGACAGGTAAGCCGAAAGGCGCGCTCGGCACCCAGCGCAACATGACGTCGAACATCATGGCCGCGGGATTCTCGGCGGCGCGGAACTTCGTTCGCCGCGGCGAGCCGGTCCCGGTCGTGGCAAATCCGCTGGATGCGCCGCAACGCTCGACGCTGCTCTCGGTGCCGTTCTTCCATGCCACGGGGTGCTTTGCCGTGCTGGGACCGACGGTTGTTTCGGGCGGCAAGATTGTCCTGATGCGCAAGTTCGAAGCCGAAAAGGCGATGGCGCTGATCGAAAAGGAGAAGATCAACAGTTGCGGCGGCGTGCCGACGATCGCCTGGCAGATCCTCGAGCATCCCAATCGGTCGAAGTACGATCTGTCATCGCTGGAATCCGTGGCCTATGGCGGCGCGCCGTCTGCGCCTGAACTCGTCAAGCAGATCAAGCAGAACTGGCCGAAATCCGCACCGGGCAATGGCTGGGGCATGACGGAGACTTCTGCAACTTGCACCACGCATTCGGGCGAGGATTATGAGCATCGCCCGACCTCATGCGGTCCCGCGGTCGCAGTCTGCGACCTCAAGATCATGGACGTGGACGGAAATCGCGAACTGCCCGCCGGCGAAGTTGGCGAGCTGTGGGCGCGTGGCCCCAATATCGTCAAAGCCTATTGGAACAAGCCCGAAGCGACGGCCGCGACCTTCGTCGATGGCTGGGTACGCACCGGCGACCTCGCGCGGCTTGATGATGAAGGATTCTGCTTCATCATCGATCGGGCAAAGGACATGCTGATCCGCGGCGGCGAGAACATCTACTGCATCGAGGTGGAGAACGTTCTCTATGATCACCCGGCGGTGATGGATGCCGCGCTGGTTGCCGTGCCGCACAAGCAGCTCGGCGAGGAGCCCGGCGCCGTCGTGCATCTGAAACCCGGAATGCACACGACGGAGGACGAACTGCGTGCCTTTGTGGCCGGCAGGCTCGCTGCGTTCAAGGTGCCGGTGAAGGTCGTGTTCTGGCCTGAGACGCTGCCGCGCAATGCCAACGGCAAGATCCTCAAGACGGAGCTGAAGAAGATCTTTGCGGCGCCCTAGCGGACGTCACATCGACCAGACGCCGCCTTCGTTCGAGCGGTAGCCGAGCGCGCGATAGGCCGCATCCACCAGCGCCTGTCCGCGGTCGTTCAGCATGATGCCCGAGCCCATCTTGTTCATCGCATAACCGAAACTCATGCGTGCTTGCGGATCGGCAAAGCCGATGGATCCGCCGGCGCCGACATGACCGAAGGCGGGCTCAGACAGGATGGCCGAGCAATTCTCGGCGTTCTCCAGCTTGCGGTTGTCCATCGATTTCATGTAGCCGAGCGAGAAGCGCGTCGGGATCATCAGCGTCGCGTCCTCGTGCGTCGCGACCGAGACGTTCTGCATGCGCTTGAGCGTATCGGCTCCAACAAAGCGCTTTCCATTCAGGCTTCCGCCGTTGGCGAGCGGCGCGTAGAGCCCGGCAAGTCCGCGTCCGTTTGAAACGCCGGTTGCCGATCCGACCTCGGCGGCGCGCGCGGCGCGGTCGTTAGCATTGAAGCCGCCGCCGTTGAGAAGAAAGCGCCCAGTAGGTCCCATCGGATCGGCCGCCAGGGCAAGCATCATGCGCGATTTCATGACGCTTTCATCCGGCGGAAAAGCAAGCATCAGCGAGACTCGGCTTTCGAATTCTTCCGGCAGGCCCATCCAGAATTCGATCCCCAGTGGTCCTGCAATCTCGTCGGCGAGGAATTTTCCCATGCGCTTGCCGGTGCTGCGATGGACGATCTCGCCCACCGTCCAGGCGGACGTCACGCCGTGATAGCCGTTGCGCGTGCCCGGCTTCCAGAAGGGCGCCTCGGCTGCAAGGCGTTCGACCATGTAATTGTAGTCGTAATAGGCGCCTTGCTTGAGCTCTTCGCGCAGTCCCGGCACACCGACCGAATGGTCCAGCATCATCGATACCAGCGCATCCTCTTTTCCGTTGCACGCAAATTCCGGCCAGTACTTGGCCACCTTGGCGTCGAGGTCGAGCAAGCCGCGATCCGCGGCCATGTGCGCGCAGAACGCCGATGCGCCCTTGGTGCAGGAATAGACGATGCAGATCGTGTCGCGCTCCCAGGCCGGACCGTCTTCGGACTTCTGGCCGCCCCAGAGATCGACAACGGTCTTGCCGTCCATCGTGATCGAGACGGAGGCGCCGACCTCGCCGCGCTTGTCGAAATTCTCCGCAAACGCGTCCGCCACGCCCGCGAATTTTGCATCGCAGGTGCCGGTGACCATTCCCCGTGCCGTCTTGCGTTCGATCGTCCCCATGTTTCCCACCCTTATTCTTTGGCCAAACTTTCCGGCGGCGGGACGCGCTTGTCAAACCTGCAGCGCAGCATTCGCCGATGTGCTAAATGCTCGTCATGCCCGACTTGCACATTACTGCGGCAATCACGATCCCCGAAAGCGAACTTGAGGAGAGCTTCATTCTCTCCTCGGGCGCCGGCGGCCAGAACGTCAACAAGGTTGCGAGCGCGGTGCAACTGCGCTTCGACGCGCTGCATTCGCCGTCCTTGCCGGACGATGTGCGGGTCCGACTGCTGCGCATCGGTGGCCATCGCCTGACCAAGGACGGCGTGCTGATCATCACGGCACGCGAATCCCGCGACCAGATCCGCAACCGGCAGCTCGCGCGCGAACGGATCGTCGAACTGATCCGGCGCGCCGCCTTTGTTCCGAAAAAACGCAAACCGACGCGCCCGACCAAGGCCAGCAAGGAACGGCGCATCGAGTCCAAGAAGCGCACGGGCCTGAACAAGCGGCAGCGTTCGAAGAGATTCGACGACTGATCGATCTGCCGCGCCCGGCTGGCGGACCAATCGACCCAGAGCCGGCTTATCTTTTCCTAGGGCTTTTGCGGCGCCAGCATCGTGGCGCGCTGCGTCATGAGACGCTGCTGTTCTTCCGGATCCCAGGCGTGACGCGGCCCGATGGTCAGACCACCGTCGACGATGATGTGTGTGCCGGTGACGAATTCGGAGTCGTCGGATGCGAAGTACAGGCAGGCTTTCGCGATGTCCGCCGGCAGGCCGCTCTTGGGTATCGGCTGCGCGTTCGGCGCACGCTGCGCCATGCCCGCGTTCAACTGTTCCGTCATCGCCTCGCTCGCGCCCATCGAGCGCGCGCCGGCGGCGAAGATGTCGGTCAGGATCAACCCGGGACAGATCGCATTGATGCGAACTTTCGAGCGGCCGACCTGGACTGCGCCGACGCGCGTCAGGTGCAATACGCCCGCCTTTGCCACCGAATAGGCGAGCGGTCCCGCGCCACCCTGGAGGCCGGCGACGGACGACGTGTTGATGATCGATCCGCCGCCGCGTTCCTTCATGAAGGGGATCGCATAACGCATGCCGAGCGCGACAGATCGAAGGAGCAGGTTCATCGAGCGATCCCAAGCTTCGCCCGTCATGTCCTCGATCGTGTTGGGGCTGCCGCCGGCGCCGGCATTGTTGAAGAGGATGTCGAGGCCGCCGAACTGGTCCTTCGCCGCCTGCATCGTCGATTTGATGTCGTCTTCGCTTGTGACGTCGCAATGATGAAACTTCACCTGGCCGTTGAACCGGCGTTCCAGTTCGCGGCCCTTGTCATCCTGGATGTCCGCGGCGATGACGCGTGCCCCTTCGGCGACAAACAGCTCCACCGTTCCGCGCCCGATGCCGGAACTGGCGCCCGTGATGACGGCGATCTTGCCCTTGAGACGATCCATCGATTCTGCCCCTTATCGTGATTGTCGTTGTGATTGATCGTCAGTATTGCGCGGAGAAAGTCGCAAGACAAACCGGAAACCCGCCCTAGCGCGAAAACACGCCCATCAGCATTGGCTTGGCGTAGAGCGCAGGCGCTTCCTCGGCCACGACGCCTGGAATGGTGAAGGCGAGATCGGACGCCGCATTGAGTGTCGCGTTCAGCATCTGCGCGGCAATGTAGGGATCCACCGCGCGGATCGATCCTTCCGCGACACCATCCGAGATCATCGCGGCAAAGCGCTCCGATACGCGGTTGGCGCGGTCGACCATGCTGAGACGGATATGCTCGGGCAGCGCGCTGAGCGCAGAAGAGCGCAGCAGGGGGCCTCGTTCCGACAGTTGAAATTCGATCAGAGTCGCGGCGGCGGATGAGACTTTTTGCCAATAGTTGCCGGGCTCGGCCAGCGCGGCGCTCTGCACGCGGCGCATCAGGTCGAAGGTGCGCTCGAAACATTCGACGACTAGGTCGTCCTTCGCGTCATTGTGGTGGTAGAAGGAGCCCTTGGTGACGTTGAGCTGCTCTGAAATCTTTTCCACCGACGCGCCGCGATAGCCGCGCTGATTGATCAACCTTGTCGCCGCTGTGAGAAACGTCTCGCGCAACTGATCCCGGTTCCGGTCCTCGGCGAGGGACGGATCGGGCAGGCGTGCCGGTTGCCACGCAGCCCCGGTCGGTGCGACGCCGAAAGCCATGATGTCGAACATGCGGTCGCGCACGCGGGAATAGTCGTCGAGGTCGTAGCGCGGCAGCCATGTCACTGACCAGTAGAGCTGCTCCATGATCATGTGTGTGCGGGCCGTCGCCATGCGCCGGTCCATCCATTCGAATCCCGGTGCGCGGAAAAGCGAGCGCACCTTGCGGAAGAACTGGCCATAGGCGCGGCCGACGATCGGCAGATGCGGCTCCTTGAGCGCGCGAATATCGTTGAACACTGCAATCGGCGCTTCCTCGCCCTCGCGGATGCGGCGATGAAGTTGCAGATAGGCGTCGAGGAACTTGAGCAGACGCCTGGGCGGATCCGGCTCGCCGACAGCGTCCGCAACGAGCGCGTCGAACCTCTCGATCCCGCGCAGATAACAGGCGACCGCGAGATCTTCTTTCTTCTTGAAATAGTATGTGACGCTTGTCGTGATGAGATCGACGCTCGCGGCCACGTCGGCAAGCGTCATGCCGCGCACGCCGCGCCGGTTGAGAATGCCGGCGGCAGCCGCGATGATAGCTTCCTTCTTCTTGTTGTAGCGGTCGGTCGATGCCGCCGCCTGTCGATTGTCCATCGCAGTTCAATTCAGGTTGGAAGGGAACTATAACGGAACACAAAGACTCATGT
>Ga0265325_10001067_pt1 | contig 19758 bp, 15 predicted proteins | sample 41420metaG_FD_202090 | JGI IMG/M metagenome (GOLD analysis project Ga0265325, IMG submission 202090) | Rhizosphere microbial communities from Carex aquatilis grown in University of Washington, Seatle, WA, United States - 4-14-20 metaG | ecosystem: Host-associated > Plants > Roots > Rhizosphere...
CCCTGCGCGTTGCCGCCCCTCGACCCCCGAGCGACAATACCCACCCGCCCACGACGGGCAGCGGGCTTTGCAGAGCGGGGAGAAGACACCAGTGGCCGCGGAAGACTCCAAAGGTGACGCGCCTTCTCGCGCCGGCGCGCGCGTGGCTGCCAAGTACGAGCTCCGGAGTCTCCTCGGGGCGGGCTCCATGGGCGCGGTATACGAGTGCGTACACGTCGATCTCGGCAAGCGGTTGGCCATCAAGCTTCTCCGACCCGAGTTCTCCGAGTCTCCGGAGATCGTGGCCCGCTTCCGCCGAGAGGCGCGGGCCGCATGCGCGATCGAAAGCGAGCACGTCGCGCAGATCTTCGACTTCGGGCGCGACGAGCGGCTGGGCCTCTACATGGTCATCGAGTACCTCGCGGGCGAGGATCTCGAGGCCCGTCTCGCTCGCGAGCGATGGGTGGAGACGAACGTAGCGGCTACGATCGCGTGGCAAGCGGCGCGCGGGCTGGCTCATGCACACCAGGCGGGGGTCATCCACCGGGATCTCAAACCGGCGAACCTTTTTCTCACGCGGCGCGACGACGGGACGCTCGTGACGAAAATCCTCGATTTCGGGATATCCAAGCTCGAGCCGGCCAAATGGGCCCCGCCGCTCGGCACGGAAGGCGAGGCGGAGCCGTCGCTCACCCAGTTCGGGACGACGCTCGGCACTCCGCAGTACATGTCTCCGGAGCAGTGCCAAGGGAACGCGCACCTCGACGGACGAACCGACGTGTGGTCGCTCTGCGCCGTACTCTACGAGATGCTTGCGGGCCAGCCGGCGATCTCGGACGAGGGCGGATGCATCGCGGCGATGCAACGGATCGTCTCGGCGGACGTTCGCCCGCTGCGGGACCTCGCGCCGTGGGCCTCGGAGGACCTCGCCGCCGTCGTCGCCGCCGGTCTGGCGCGCCATCCCGACGCGCGCATCCCGAACGTGACGACTCTCGCGGATCGCCTGCTCCTTGCGTGTCCAGAGGTCGCGGAACGCTCGGGGACGGCGCAAATCGAGCACAAAACGGACCCGTCCGAGCTCGCCCCGGGCGACTCCGTCCCTCCGCCGAGCGCCGACGACCGCGTCGAGCTCTTCATACGGAGCGGCGACGTCCCGGTCCCGGTGGCGAGGAGAAGGAGGGATCGCTGAACGCGACGCTCGCTGCCGGACTGGTCAGGGGCGGTCGTCGGCGTTAAACACCAACCCTCAATGCCGCTGTCGATCGCGCATCCCGACCGTTTCGTCTCTCGCCACGTGGGTCCCAACGAAGAAGAAGTCGTGGACATGCTCCGCCTTGTCGGGGCGGCGTCGCTCGATCGGCTCATCGACGAAACAATCCCGAACGGCATTCGCCTCCGCCGCAAGCTCGACCTCCCCGCGGCGAAGAGCGAGTACGAGCTCCTCGAGCAGCTTCACACAATCGCCGCCGAGAACGAGGTCTGGCGATCGTTTCTCGGCATGGGCTACTCCGACTGCATTACCCCCCCGGTCATCCAGCGTAACGTCCTCGAGAATCCCGGCTGGTACACGCAATACACACCGTACCAAGCCGAGATCTCCCAAGGTCGGCTCGAGGCGCTGCTCAACTTCCAGACGATGGTGACCGATCTGACCGGGCTCGCGATCGCGAACGCCTCGCTCCTCGACGAAGCGACAGCCGCGGCCGAGGCGATGCAGATGATGGACTCATTTCGGGGCGCCGCCGACCGCCGAGTCCTCTTCGTCTCCGACGGATGTCACCCGCAGACCATCGACGTCGTCCGCACCCGAGCTGCAGGACACCGGGTCGAGGTCGTCATCGGCGCCCCGGCGTCCTTCGATTTCTCGACGAAGGCGTTCGGCGTGCTCCTGCAGTATCCGTCGACCGACGGGTCCGTCGACGACCACCGGGAACTCATCGAGCGTGCACACGCGTCCGGAGCGATGGTCGCGATGGCTTGCGATCTGCTCGCGCTGGCGCTTCTCGTCCCGCCGGGCGACCTCGGGGCCGACATCGCCTTGGGAAGCGCGCAGCGCTTCGGCGTGCCCCTGGGCTACGGGGGTCCGCACGCCGCGTTCTTCGCTTGCAAAGACGAGATGGTCCGCAAGCTCCCCGGCCGAATCATCGGTGCGAGCGTCGACGCGCGTGGCAAGCCGGCGCTGCGCATGGCGCTCCAAACCCGAGAGCAGCACATCCGTCGGGAGCGCGCGACCAGCAACGTTTGCACCGCCCAAGCCCTGCTTGCCGTCGTCGCCGGGATGTACGCGGTCTATCACGGACCGAAAGGCATTCGCGCGATCGCCGAACGGGTCCACGGCGTGACCGCGACCCTCGCGCACGGCCTGCGCAAGCTCGGCGTGCGCCCAACGCACGACCGCTTCTTCGATACGCTACGGGTGTCGGGGGAGCCGAGGCGAGTGGCCGCCTGGCTCGTCGAAGCGCGCGCCAGGCGCATGAATCTGCGGCGGTTCGACGAGCGCTCGATCGGGATCTCGCTCGACGAAACGGTCTCGCCCCAGGACGTCGACGCCCTTCTCGCGGTGTTCAACGACGGGAGTCGCCCGGAGTTCACCTGCGAAGAGCTCGCGGCCGAGGCGCCTTCCGCGATCGCGGGTTTCGAGCGCAAGAGCGCGTATCTGACGCATCCGGTCTTCAATACGCACCACTCCGAGACGGAGATGCTCCGGTACCTCTTCACATTGCAAAGCCGAGACCTCTCGCTCGTTCACTCGATGATCCCCCTGGGCTCGTGCACGATGAAGCTCAACGCGACGGCCGAGATGATGCCCGTCACCTGGTCGCGGTTCGGACGAGTGCACCCGTTTGCCCCGGTCGAACAAGCGCGCGGCTACCAGATCGTGATAAAGCAGCTCGAGGCGATGCTCGGGGAGATCACGGGCTTTCCGGCCGTGAGCCTGCAGCCCAACTCCGGTGCGCAAGGGGAGCTCGCGGGACTTCTCGTCATCCGCAAATTCCACGAGTCGCGAGATCAAGGAGCGCGCGACGTGTGTCTGATCCCCGCCAGCGCGCACGGCACGAACCCCGCCTCGGCGGCCATGGCCGGGCTGCGGGTGGTGGTCGTCGCTTGCGACGAGAAGGGGTACGTCGACCTCGTCGACCTGGAGACCAAAGCCCGAGAGTACGCGAGTCAGCTGGCCGCGATCATGATCACGTATCCGTCGACCTACGGCATCTTCGAGGAGGACATCGAGCGAATCTGCTCGACGGTGCACGCCCACGGAGGCCAAGTCTACCTCGACGGGGCGAACCTGAACGCGCAAGTGGGCCTCTGCCGACCCGCGGACGTGGGCGCCGACGTTTGCCACGTGAATTTGCACAAGACGTTTTGCATTCCGCACGGAGGGGGTGGTCCGGGGATGGGCCCAATCGCCGTGGCGGAGCACCTCGCGAAGTTCCTGCCCCGTCACCCGGTCGTGTCGGTCGGCGGCAGCGAGGGCATCGGCGCCGTGAGCGCGGCTCCGTGGGGGAGCTCGAGCATCCTTCTCATCTCCTGGGCGTACATCTCGATGATGGGCCCGGACGGGCTCAAGCGGGCGAGCGAGGTGGCCATTCTCAATGCAAACTATATTGCTGGCCGACTTCACGACCACTTCGCCGTCTTTTACCGGGGCAAGCACGGACGGGTCGCGCACGAGTGCATTCTGGATACCCGCGGAGTCAAGCGCACCGCCGGCATCGAGGTCGACGACATCGCCAAGCGGCTGATGGACTACGGTTTCCACGCCCCCACGATGAGCTTTCCGATCGCCGGTACGCTGATGGTCGAGCCCACCGAGAGCGAATCGAAGGCGGAACTCGACCGCTTCTGCGACGCGATGATCTCGATCCGCCGCGAGATCGCCGCCGTCGAAGGGGGGCAAATGTCCCGGGACGACAACCCGCTCAAACACGCCCCCCACACGGCCGAAGAGGTCGTGGCCAGCGTGTGGTCCCACCCGTACTCGCGCGAGCAGGCGGCGTTCCCCGCACCGTGGACCCGCGCCGCGAAGTTCTGGCCTTCGGTTGGTCGAATCAACAACGCCTACGGGGACAGAAACCTGATCTGTACCTGCCCGCCCATGGCCGACTCGTAGTACAGCGGCCGGCAACGGCGTGTCCAGGAGCCGCGGGGAGGCTGGCTCGGCTTTGGCGCCACTGTCACGGTAAGGCCGCTCGGCCGTAACTCGGCTCGCCTAGCTTCGCGCGCGCCGTGCCCCCATCGATACGGGGCAGGCGAAACACTGAACGACAGGCCGCGCCTGCCTGTAGCTGGAGCCTTCCCATGAAGACGAGCAAGACAATCGCATCGGTCGCTGCCGCTCTGACGGCATTTTCCGTCGCCGGCTCCGCGCTTGGCGCCGAGGGCAACGTTCCCCGCGGCGTTCCTCATCTCGACCACGTGTTCGTGATCATGATGGAAAATCACGGGTATAACCAGATTATCGGCAATCCGAGCGCGCCCTTCATGAATCTCTACGCAAAGCGCGTCAACCTCGCGACGAACTACTACGCCGTCGCGCATCCCAGCTTGACGAACTACCTCGAGATCGTCGGCGGTTCGAACTTCGGCGTGCTCAACGACAACTCGCCGGACTGGCACAACGCCACCTGCACGACGAACCTCGCCCTCGGCACCCCGTCGCTCGACAACGGCACCTTCCCGAACATCTGCCCGATTCAGGGCACGGGTACGGACGCGGCCACGCCTGTTTTCGACAACTCCAACGAGACAAGCCCCCCGGCCATCACTTCGGTCACCGAGATCGACGGTAAGCTCTCGATTCCCGCGGCCAGCGGCATCTCCGGCAAGACGATCGCGGATCAGCTGACTGAAGCAGGACTGGGCTGGAAGTCGTACCAGGAGAGCGTGTCGTACGGCGGGGCGGACCTCGTCAATTACAGCGACGGATACTTCGACAACAACTCCGACGTTCCCGCCATCCTCGCCGGGAGCAGCGCGACCTCGAGCAACATCGTCCACCTCTACGCAGCCAAGCACGACCCGTTCGTGTACTTCCAGAGCGTGCAGGAGGGCGGCCTGCAGCATGTTGTCGGATTCGACGGCGCTCGAGGTCTGTTCGACGATCTTCAGTCCGGCAACCTCCCGGAGTACTCGTTCATCGTTCCCAACCAGTGCCACGATCAGCACGGCCAGAACAACGCCACCGCGGCGTGCTTCGAGGACCCCAACGACAACGGCACCCTCGTCGGGCTCAACCCCGGCCTCATCTACCAGGGTGACCTCGCCCTCCGTTCGCTGGTCAAGGCGATCCACGACTCGCCGACCTGGCCGAACGGAAATAACGCGATCATCATCGTGTGGGACGAGAACGACTACAGCGCGGCGCCCTACCCGAACCGAGTCGTCTTGACGGTCGACACGAGCTACGGCGCGCACGGGGTCCAGAGCGACCGCTTCTACACGCACTTCTCGCTCCTCAAGTCGGTCGAAGCCGGGCTTCACCTGCCGTGCCTCAATCACGCGTGCGACGACTCCGTCAAGACGATGAGCGACCTCTTCGCCTCTCCCGATCGGCGCTGAACGAGCGCCTGGTTTTTTCAAGCCGCGTTGCTGGGGGAGGAAACTCCCCCCGCGATGCGCTAGCCTCCCGCGCCGGTGACCGACCCAGCGCTTCGACGAACTTCCCTTTATACCGAGCACGTCGCCCTCGGCGCGCGCATTGTCCCCTTCGCCGGCTGGGAGATGCCGGTGCAGTACACCGGCATCGTCGACGAGCACCAGGCCGTCCGCAAGGCGGCCGGCCTCTTCGACGTGAGCCACATGGGCGAGATTGCCCTCCGTGGGCAGTACGCCGCTCAAGTCGTCGACTACCTGGTCACCAACGATGCGAAGAAGCTCGCCGACGGGCAAGCGATGTACACGTGCGCTTGCAACGAGCGCGGAACCATCCTCGATGATCTCATTGTCTATCGCCGCACGAGCGATGACTGGCTCGTCGTGTGCAACGCGTCGAACGTCGACAAGATTCGCGCGCATTTCGCCCGCGCAGCGGACGCGCACTGCGATTTCGAGGACAGGAGCGACTCGACGGCCCTGATGGCCCTCCAGGGACCGCGCGCGTTCGACCTGCTTGCGAAGCTCGGTGGCGACGCGGTCGAACTCGCGCACTTGCGGTCGTTCCATTTGCGCGAAGCGGACCTGGGCGCGGTTCGCTGCACGGTCGCTCGAACCGGGTACACCGGCGAAGACGGGGTCGAGATTTTTTGCCCATGGAACGACGCGCCGGTCGTGTGGCGCGCCCTACTCGACGCCGGGTCGGCGCTGGGCATCAAGCCGGTCGGTCTCGGCGCACGCGACACGCTGCGGCTCGAGGCGCGCCTGGCGCTCTACGGAAACGACATCGACGAGACGACCAATCCACTCGAGGCGGGCCTGGGGTGGGTGGTGAAGTTCGACAAAGGCGACTTCGTCGGCCGGTCTGCGCTGGCGGACGTCAACGCACGGCCGCCCGCGAGGAGACTCGTTGGCTTCGAGATGATCGGAAGGGGCGTCGCTCGTCACGGCTATGTCCTCCGCGACACGGACGGAAGAGACGTGGGCGTTTGCACGAGCGGCAGTCCGGGACCGACGGTTGGCAAGAACATCGGCCTCGGCTATTTGCCCGCGACCATGTCGCCGATCGGCACGCGCTTGCTCGTCGACTGCCGCGGAAAGAACATCGAGGCGATCGTCGTGACGACACCATTTTACAAAAGGACGAAGTAGATGAGCGATCAGCTTCCCGCCGATCTCCGTTACACCAAAGATCACGAGTGGGTCCGCGCGGGCGGCGCAGACGTCGCCGTGGGCATCACCTCGTTTGCCGTCGAGCAGCTCGGCGACATCACGCTCGTCAACCTCGACGTGAACGTGGGCGACGAGGTGTCCGCCGGCAAGCCGTTCGGCACGATCGAGAGCGTCAAGACGCTGAGCGACCTCTATGCACCCGTCGCGGGCAAAGTCGCGCGGGTCAACGAACGAGTCGCCAGCAACCCCGAGATTGTCAACGAAGACTGTTTCGGCAAGGCGTGGATGATCGCGATCGTTCCGACCGACGCGCGGGCGATCGACGCGCTCATGGACGCGAAGGCGTACGGCGAGTACGTCAAGACCGCCGCACACTGAACCGCGGGATCTGGCGTCCATGAAGCGTAAACTCTTCGACGACTGGAACGCGTACCTCGAGACCGCCGCGTCCAAAGACCCCTCCGACGACGTCGTCTCGTTCCAGTCGCGAACGACGGGGCGCGAGATCCGTATCGAACCCTCCCTCGCGCACCAGCCCGAAGGACTTTCGAGCGTCGCCGTGGCCTCGGGGATCAAGCACGAGGGCGTGCTCGATTTGAGCGTGGTCAAGCTTTCGCGGCGCGCTGCCGCGGCGGCTGTCTTCACCAAGAGCCGCTGCCCTGCGCACGCCATCGTCTTCGACCGGCGCACGCTCGCCGATGGTCATGCGCAGCTCCTCGCCGTCGTCAGCAAGAACGCCAATGTCTTTACCCCGCACGGGGACGCGGACGTCCGAACGCTCGCGCGCTGGCTCGCATCGGAGTTCGCGGTCGAAGAGAACGACGTCGTGCTCTCGTGTACCGGGGTCATCGGCGTCCCTCTTCCGATGGACAAGCTCGAACGCGCGGTCGCCGGCCTCTCGAAGAACTTGCGCCCTCATGCCCTCGACGAGGTGTCGCGCGCCATTCTCACGACCGATCGCGGCCCGAAAGTGTGTTCGGTAAAGATGGGCGACGTCGTCGTGTGCGCGATGGCGAAAGGGGCGGGGATGATCGAGCCGAACATGGCGACGATGCTCGCCTACTTCTTCACCAACGCCGCTGTCCCCCCGGCGCGCCTGAACGCCATTCTCGCAGACGCGGTCGAACGCACGTTCAACGCGATCAGCGTCGACTCCGACACGAGTACGAGCGATACCGTGGCGCTGTTCTCGACCGGCGGGGTACCGATCCAAGGCGATGCGGAGGCCGATTTCGTCGACGCGATCCGGTGCATGTCGATCAAGCTGGCGCGCGACATCGTGGCTCAGTCCGAAGGCGCGACCAAGCTCATCGAGTGCACCGTTCGGCTCGATTCCTCTCCCGGGGACGCCAAGATCGTCGCCAAAAAGATCGTCAACTCCCCGCTCTTCAAGGCGGCGGTTCACGGCGGCGACCCAAACTGGGGCCGGATCGTCATGGCGATCGGCAAACCCGACGAGCGGCTGGACGCGCATCCGATCGCTCCGGCCGACGTCGTCATCGAGATGATGGGTCAGGTGGTCTTCTCGCGCTCCGAACTGATTGGCACCGACGCGGGCGCCCTCTCGCGCAAGCTGCGGGATTCGACCCGCATCCCGGTGGATGTGCGCATCGGGGAGGGCCGTTACGGCGCCAAGGTATGGGGATGCGATCTCAGCGCGCGGTACGTCGAGATCAACGCCGAATACATGACCTGAAGGGACCGTCTTCGTCGTCCGCCGCAACGCGCCGGGTGCCCATGCCCGCTCGATTGCGCCGGCGCGGACGCACCGGTCCAATGGACCTCGGGCACGGGCACGAGTACGGGCCAGAAAGGGCGTGGTATTGCTGCTCGACACGCATGCGCCGATCCGTCCTCGTGTTCGTCGTCCTTCTTCTCTCGGCGTGCGCGCACGCCGAGACGTTCGAAGACGGCGTCTTTCGGAAGGGCGACCTCGCAGTGTACTTCGGGCCCCGGCCCGCGGCCTGGAGACGCGTCGACGTCGACGGAGCGGACCTCGCGTTTCGCGACGACGCCCGCGAAGGCGCGGCCCTGTTCGACGTGCGATGCGGTCGTCGCGACGACGATGCGCCGCTGTCGGTGCTCACCGAACACCTCATCATGGGGACGACCGAACGTGAGGTCGAGAGTCGCTTGACGATTCCGTTCGACGGGCGGGAGGCGATGCACACGCTGCTTCACGCCAAGCTCGACGGGGTGCCGATGCAATACGACATCTACGTCATGAAGAAGGACGGCTGCGTCTACGACGTCGTCTATGTCGCGCCGCCCGGTCACTTTGCCGAGGGCGCGCCCGACTTCGAACGATTCACACTCGGCCTGCACGGTCTTTCGCCGCACAAGGCGTTGGGCAGCGCGCCGCCGGCGGGACCTCCGCGGGGCGATCCGTGATCCCCAAGGCTCCCGAATCGACGAAGTCCGTCGGCCGTTCCAGCTTGCCGCCTCCGCTTCCGGCGCACGCTCCGAAGCGCTGGCTGTTGGACCGGATTGCCGCCTTCATCGATCACATGGGTGCGATCGGCATCCTCACCGGACGTACCGCAATCTCGCTCTTTCGCCGTCCGCTCGAAATCGCGTCGACGATCTATCAAATCGAATCCCTCGGCGTGCGCTCGCTGGGCATCGTGGCCGTCACTTCCGTCTTCATCGGGATGGTCATGACCATCCAGTTCGCGTTCGGCTTGCAGCGCTTCGGAGGCATCGAATACATCCCGCGCGTCATCGTTCTTTCTTTCTTGCGGGAGCTCGGGCCGACGCTCACGGCAATCATCGTCGGGGGGCGCATCGGCAGCGGAATGGCCGCGGAGGTCGGCGCGATGAACGTCACCGAGCAGGTGGACGCAATCCGCGCGCTCGGCGGGGATCCGGCCAAGAAGCTCGTCTTGCCGCGCGTCGTCGCCGCGATGATCGTCATGCCGTTCTTGAGCGTTTTCGCCGACGCGCTTGGGACGCTGGGTGCGCTGTTCGTCGCGGACGTAGAATACGACATCCGCCCGCGCCTCTTCATGCAGTCTTCGCTCGAAACCGTACTCCTGAGCGACCTCTTCTCCGGGCTGGCGAAGACTCCCATCTTCGGCTTTATCATTGCCATCGTCGGATGCCATTTTGGATTGACCACGCGCGGCGGCACCGAAGGGGTGGGGCAGAGCACGACGCGCACGGTGGTCGTGGTGTCGATCGCAATTCTCGTCGCCGACTATTGCTTGACCCGCATTTTCGTCACCGTCTTGCCGTCATGAGCGGTATGCGGGCATCATGGTTCCCGTCATGGCAGAAGAAGCGCCCTCCGTCTTCACGCTCGAGGCAGTCAATGCGCTCGTCCCGCGCTTGCGCGTCCTCATGGGGGCGCAGATGGAGCGTCGCTCGGAAATCGAACGCCGACTCGAACAACTGGCCGCCGTCGTGGGTCGGGCCCCCGACACCATCCAAGTCGACGACCTGGATCCCCCTGACGTGCGACAGCTCAAGGGCGAGCTTCTCGAGCGGATCGACGCGTATCGGGACGCATGGCGCGAAGTCGAGGCGATGGGCGCCGTGCTCAAGGATCCGCGCACCGGGCTCGTAGATTTCTATGGTCGCGTCGACGGCAAGCTCGTGTGGCTGTGCTGGAAGTACGGCGAAGAGGCCGTGTCGCATTATCACGGACTCGACGAGGGCTTCGTCGCGCGCAAAGCGATCGAGCCAACGATGCGGAGCAGGCATCTCAACTAGCCACGGGGCCTGACCCAATCCGACGACAAACGGCGAGCAGAAGTCTCCCACCCGCTCGCGGCTTGCTAGGCTGATGCAATGGACCTCGATGCAGCGGCTGAGGCGATCGATGCCTTTCTTCGTGCTCTCGGGCAAGACCCCGGCCGCACTCCCGAGATCGCGGGCACGGGAGCGCGGGTCGCTCGGGCATACGCGGAGGATCTCCTCGACGGATATGGCGTCGATGTCGACGCACTTCTTTCGAGCAATGTCTTCGCGGGTCGAACCGAGCTCGTGATCGTCCGTGACATCCCTGTCGTAACGACCTGTCCGCACCACCTGATGCCATCGGTCGGGAACGCGACGGTCGCGTTCGCGCCCGAAGAGCACCTGGTCGGTATCGGGACGGTTGCTCGCACGGTCGACGCATTTGCGCGGCGCCTTGCGCTCCAAGAACAGATCGGCGAGCGCGTGGTGGCGGCGCTGCAGAAGCACCTGTCGCCCAGGTGGGCGGGGTGCCGTCTCACCCTCAGCCACTCGTGCATGGTCGCGCGTGGCGAGCGCACTCACGGAGCGCGCGTAGAAACGATTGCGCTCGCCGGTGGCGATGTCGACGAGGCGGCCGTGTTTGCGGCGCTCGGGCTCGGACGGTGAGTGGGCAGCCGATGCTCGTGGGTCGGGTTCCGCGAGAAAGTCTCGCAGGGGGCTCGCTGGTTCGGCTGGACTACCCGCCCTTTCACGTGATGGTCGCGCTCGTGGATGGCCAGCCGCACGCCATCGAGGACGCCTGCAACCACGCAGGCGCGAGCCTCAGCGAAGGCGAGCGGCAGGGCGATTGCGTCGCGTGTCCGATGCACGGATACGTCTTCGAACTCGCGTCCGGCCGCCTGATGGCACCGCGCGGCCTTTGCGCCGATCAACGCCGCTTCGACGCACGCCTGGTCGGTGACGACGTCGTCGTCTGGGACCCCGGACCGCCGGTCTCGCTCCTCGGACTTGGGAGCCGAGAGACAAAATAGAAAGTGCCCGCGCAGAGGGGCCGGGGGGGCAGCCTCACTCCACACGGGCATCTCTAGACCTTGCAGAGCACGTGCCAAGCGAAAAGCTCGGAAGTATCGCGGGGAGCGGCCGTCGATCCGTGCAAGTTTGAAAGCAGCAGCGCTCGCCTCTGCACGACAGTGTGATGCGGCCCCTCTGGGAGCGTCATCGCACTGCGCAGCGCAGAGCGAAACGTTGGGCATGCGCGACGAGAACGCTCGTGCTGACCGTTCGCACGATTTCGCGCGAGCGCGGCGTCCGCGAACGCGACAATTTCGTCAGCGCGTCGGGCGGAGATCCGTCCGCAAGCGCGAGCGCGCCGCGGACACGCTCGACGCACGCGCGATCCGGCGAGAGGACCACTCGCGCGACAGCCGCCTGCAGCGACGACTCCGGAAGCCCGCTGACGCGGAGCCGTACCTGCCCTGGATATGGCACGTCGACTTCCCAACCCGTGTCGTCGCCCGTGCAAGCTCCGACGCTTCTGTCGGAGAGGTCGACCGGAGCGAGCGGCTCGGGGGTTCCGACGGAGCCCGACTCGACATCGACGCCGGCTACCCAGCGGGTGACCGTTCCGGCAAGCTCGTCGGGCTGACCGTCGACTACGAGGCCGAGGGCTCGGCCGTCGGTATGTCGTGCCATCCGGAGCGCGGGGCGTGCCTCGAAGCCGGCCCGCGGCAGGCGCGCCAACTCGCGCGCAACCGCGCCATCGAACGACCACGCGACCGTTGCAGCCAGTTCTCCCGGGCTCTGCGCGGTCGCAATGTACCAGCGCCCGGCGATCCGCGTGGCGCCTTCGATCTCGTAGAAGGCATCCCCACTCGCACGACGTGCCTGCAGGGGAGGGCGTCCCGCTTCCAGCACGAACACCTCTGTAGCGGTCGCGCCGGCCGCGTGGCGGGAGAGCAGGAGCGCATGACCCGGATCGTCACTCTCGACGAGGGCCCAAAACAGCGGTGTACCGGGCCCCGCGCCGAGGGCACGTCCGGCGGCCTCGACACTCGGCCAGGGGGAGGCCGCTGGGCTCGACGAGCGCACGTCTTGCCAGCCGCCCCACGGCCATTGCCAGCGCACTTCCCAGCGTCCGAGCGGGTCCCAGTCGCCGCCCTTCGGCCCCCAAGCGTAGATGCGCGCCCAGGGCGTCGGTCGCAAAAGAAGCGTGCGCTCGAGAGCTGACCCGGCCTCGACGCTCAGACCGACATCGTCGGCCGGCATCCACGGCCCACTCATTCCCCCGAACGGCGGAAGCTCCGACACGGCACCCCGGCCTGGACTTGCAGCGCCCGCCCGACCGGACGGGCCGAGCCCCGGTCCGTATCCGAACGCCGAGTCCGACTCGGCGCCGGCCGCGGGTTGGCAGTCGAGATCGAGGCCGGGCGCAGGATGCGCAGGACGAAGCGGTCGCGGCGCGGGCACTTCTGCCGGTGCCTGTTCGTTCGTCCCCCAGCCCACGCGAAGCCAGCCCGCGGCCATGCAACCGACCGGACCGCAGGCGCGCTCGTGGACGGCCCGACCCGAAGCGATGGGTTCCGGAAGAGCGATCTTCGCCCACGTCATTCCGCCATTCGTCGTCTCGAAGCCGCGCCGCGACGCCGTCCACCCGAAGCCCCACCGCCCCGACGCGATCGGCGCCCCCGCGTCGCGGATGTACTCGCCCACTTTCGCCTCGCCGTCGGAAGCGATCTCGATTCCCACGAGCGAGCCCGCCGCTTCCACCCAGCCGCCGACGACTCCCGGCCTCCGTTCTTCGAAGCCGTCCATCCAAATACCCAGACGGAGCGCGTGGGCCACGTCCGCGTGGAGCGGCGGAAAGGCGACCATGACCTCCGATTTTCGCGGGCCTTCGCCAACCGTAAGATGCGCGGTCGCCAAGTCGTCGGAGCGCGGTGGGTGCACGAGCACGGTGCGTCCGTCGGCCAGGACCACGAGTCGCGCATCGCTTCGAAACGCGGTTTCGGTCCACTGCCTACCGCGGGGCAGCAGGCACCATGGCTGCTCGTCCCCCTCGGACTCGCCGGGTCCCTCCGCGGAGCAAGGACCGCGCACGGCGAGCGCGCCGTTCCCGAACCCCAGCACTTGGCGAGGATTCTGGAAGCTTCTCAGGGCGACGAGGCGAGAGTTTCGGGCGTCCCAGCGGTAGATGATCGTGCGCCCCCTCGGCTCACCGCATACGAAGCCGAGTGCTCCGGTTTCCTGGCCTCGTGGAGCGACGGCGCCGTCGAAGCTCAGCGGGAGAGGGTGGCAGCGCGCCGGATTGAGAGAAAATGCGTCCGCGGCGTTCTCCACGAGCGCGCCATCGCTCAGACGCACCCGCGCGAGCGCTCCGTCTCGCGCGACGAGCGCCGTGCCGTCCTTCAAGGGCCATCCGTCTTCGATGGCGCTCGCCAGGGGTCGCGGCCCGAACGCGCGAACCGAAGCGTCGAGGCTCGGCCCGTCGCCGGACGAAGGGAGTCCGCCTTCGGCTGCCGGCGATCGGTCGCCAGGCCACCCGGTCGTCGAGAACTTGGTCGTCCGGCCGTCGGACCGCACCTCCCACCACTGCACTTGCCGCGCTTCGTCCAACCCGCCCACCGCAAACGATTCTGTCAACGGCACGACGTCGCTCGGCTCGATCGGAAGATCCAAGGGGTACCAGGTCGAGCCCGCGTCGTGGGTCATGAGCGCGCCGCGCAGGTCTGCGACGGCCACCGCCCGCCAGGCGTCCAACGCCGCAACCCGGCCGATGTGTGGCGACGCGGGAAGCGGTCCCAGTCCGACGTGCGCTCCCGTCCGCGGGTCGAGCCCCACCAGACTTCCTTGCGGCGAGCGCAGGTAAACGCGGTCGAGGCCGACGAGGAGCTGCGCGACGGGCGCGGAGGACGTGAAGAGGGCGCTGGCCCTTCCGAGCCAGGTCTCCGAGCGCCACAAGTGAGGCCCGATGCCGAAGAGAAATCCTCCGCCCAGGCGCTCCGGCATCGCCGCGATGCTCGATGGGGTGGCAGCCAGCCGGTCGCTCGCCACGAACATCGCCCCGCTTGCCATGGACACGACGCGCATCCCCGCGACGATCGCCCGGACCCCCCCGCCCGGTTCGACACCCCAGCCATGCGCTTCGTCGAGTCCCGCGGGAAATAGGCGCGCCCCGCGCACGGTCGGATCGAGGGCCGCGTCGAGCCCGGACTCCGCCAAGCCGGCGGGCGGCGCCTCGGCCAACCGATTGGGCGTGCCGGCACAGGCACACACGGACGCGACGACCGCGGCGAGCGCGATGCGAGCGGCCTCGCCTCCTTCTGGGGATTGGCTGTCCGGGGAGGTGATCGAGGCCAATGGCGACGACACGGCTCCCTCGGTTCGTTTACGGAGAGGACGGCCGGGGAAGAGCGGCCTTGACCGCGTCCAAGCCGACCGAGCGGCTGGATTCCCGCGGCACCGGCAGGGGATGCTTGCCGAGGCGCTTGGCCAGGCGGAACCCCATCTCGAGCGCTTGGCGGTAGTTCAAACGGGGGTCGCAGGCAGTCGAATAGTTCTTGTCGAGATCGTCCACCGTGATTCCGGCCGCACCGCCGATGCACTCCGTCACGTCTTCTCCGGTGAGCTCGAAGTGGACTCCACCCAGGTAGGTGCCGCACGCGTCGTGAACGTCCACCGTGGTTTCGACCTCGCGCAAGATGTGATCGAAGTCCCGCGTCTTGAGTCCGGAAGGCGTCGACTGCGTGTTTCCGTGCATTGGGTCGCACACCCAAAGGACGGTCCGCCCGGAGCGCTTGACCACCTCGACCAGCCCCGGCAGCGTATCGGCCACCCGCGACGCTCCCATCCGCGTCACGAGCGCAATCTTGCCTGGCTCGTCGTTCGGGTTGATCGCGTCGATCAAGCGGAGCACCTGATCGGCGGTGCTGGTCGGGCCGAGTTTGATTCCGACGGGGTTTTGGATCCCACGGAAGAACTCGACGTGGGCGCCGTCGAGCGCGCGCGTGCGCTCGCCGATCCACGGGAAATGCGTCGTCAAGTCGTACCACCCGGTTCGCCGCGGCACCTGGCGCGTCTGGGCGGACTCGTAGTGCAAGTTGAGACCTTCATGGCTGGTGTAGAATTCAACTCGCGTCAGCTCTTCGATCGTGATTTCCCCGAGTGCCTCCATGAAACGGAGCGCCTCCGCAAGGTGATGCGTGGTCTGCTCGTACTCGCTCACGAGCGAGTCGGGGACTCGTGCCCGCCGAAAGAACGAGAGCTCCCAATATTCCGGATGGTGCACGTCTGCGAAGCCCGCAGCCGACAGCGATCGGATGAAGTTGAGCGTCATCGCGGCGTGGCTGTAGGCCAGGATCATGTTGTCGGGATCCGGGCGGCGGCCGCTCTCGGTGAAATCGGCGCGGTTGACCATGTCGCCGAAGTAGCTCGGGTACGAAACCCCTTCGCGCGACTCCGTGGCCTTGGTCCGGGGCTTTGCATACTGTCCCGCGAAGCGACCGATCCGAACGACGGGACGCTTGCCCTCGTGGATCATGACCAGCGACATCTGAAGCAGAATCTTCAGCTTGTTCGCGATGACCTGCGAACGGCAATCGGCCAACGTTTCGGCGCAATCGCCTCCCTGCACGACGAAGCGCCGGCCCTGCTGCGCTTCGGCCAGAAGTTGCTTCAGCCGCTCGATTTCCCACGAAGTCACGAGCGGGGGAAGCTGCCGCAGTCGCGTGCACGCGCGCTCGAGCGCGCCGGTGTCGTTGTAATCGATGGCTTGGGCGTCGACCTTGGATTTCCAGGAGTCGGGGGTCCAGGTGGGCATACTCACGGCGCAAGCTTTAGCACGCGAGATTGCGACCGCGACGGTGGTGGGGCCGAACGCGGGTGATCACGGTCGGTTACGGGCCGTCCACGTCCACGTCCTCGGCCACGGCGACCGTCAGCGGGGCGGGGGGAATACGCCCCCAATCGGACCGGGGCTGGTTTCACCCGCTTTTGCAACGGGAAATTGCGCCGTATTGGTGTTTGAGCGCCCCGCACTTGACCTGAACGTATGAGCTCATGTATTCGCCAAGCTACAGGCCGTTGCTTGACCCCCCGCGAAGGGACGGCTATTCGATTGCCCGAGGTAGGGGATCCGCACACGATGCGAAATGGCGAGCCGGCGGCGTTTCGCTGGGCTTGGCGCGCGGGGACTCGAGGAAGACCGAATGGGCAGTCGACTGACGTGGCTCCAAATTTGTCGAAGTGAAGATTTCCGTGGGCGGTGGGTGGCCCTCGATGACTGCAAGTACGACCCGCGAACGGCGCAGCCCTTCGAAGGGACGGTTGTCGACGCCGACGAGGATCTGGTCGCACTGTGCAACCGGATGCAGGCAAGCGACAGCAAACATTGTGCAATTCTCTATTGCGACGAGCGGGGCATCCCCGACGATGCAGCCCCGATCACGGCCCGGTTCGCTCCGGCACCGCCGCGGGCATACCATTAGGGTGTAGCTGTATCGCCGCTCGTCTTCTCCGAACTGGATGGCCGATACGCCTCATGGATCGCCGGATCGCATGAATTGAGGTTGGCTCTCCGGGAGGTGTAGGGCAATCCCACGAAAGCGAGCTCCGCCCATCGAAACAAGGAGCTTCGAGGGCGAACGAGGCAGACAATTGCCCTCTTAGTGGGCATCATTGATGCGTGAGTGAACTTCGTTCTCGCGTGAGTGAAGTTCGTTCCGGCGTCCGTGAGCGTCGTTCATGCGTGAGTGTGCTTCGTCCACGCGTCAGTGACCGTCGTTCATGTGTGAGTGAGCGTCGTTCACGCGTGAGGGAGCTTCGTTCGCGCGCGAGGGAGCTTCGTTCGCGCGCGAGGAGCCCGTCACTCGGGGAAGCGACCTTCGTGGTCGGGCGAGGGGACGCAACTGCCGCGCGGGTGAACTACCCTCTTCCGGGACCGGAGTCTTCGCCAAGGATAGAACGTCGTTGGTCGCGGCTTGCGGCGCCTCCGAGCCCTATTTTACCACGGGCCTCAGCACCGCCCTTCCGTCTTTCACCACCACCTCGAAGTCGACAGGCCGCCCCAGCTTCTGGCGGAGCTTGGCGCTCGACTCGCGCAGGCTTCTGGCGACCGCCTCGTAGGTGACGGACGCGGTCGACTCGTTCTGCCGGCGCTTGGTTTCCACGTACTGCGAGTAGAGCTGGCGAACGCGCTCGTCAGGGAGCTCCGCGGACGGCTTTTGAGCCGGCTGAGGCGAAACCGCGGTCGCAACCGGGCGGCGACCCAGCTGGCCGGCCACGGCGGCGGACGATGGGGGTGCCGGGGGGACGGGGGCATTCGGACGCGCACCGGCGCGCGCCGGCGGCGCGGAAGCCCGGGCCGGCGGCACCCTAGGTCGGGACTGCGGCGCGAGAGGCCGAGCTGCTCCTCCGGGCGGAATCGTCGGAGGGGGCATCGGCCGCGGCGTCCCAGGTGGCGGCGGTCGCGGCGTCCGAGCATGCGGCGCGAGGGGAGGCGCAATCCGCGGCGGGGGCGGAGGTCGCGGGAGCGGCGGGGTCCGAGATGCGGCCGGTGGTGGTCTCAACGGCGATCGGCGTGCAGTCGCCGGCTCTTCTTCCAACTCGAAGTCGCCGTCGGCGAGCATCTCCGCGGGCGCGAACTCCCGATCCAGCTCCGCGAGCTCGGCTTCCACCGATCGCGCGGACCGCGGCGGCGCCGAAGGCGGGCGGAGGCTCGGCCGCTTGATCCCGAAGCGCCGCTGCGCGCGGATGACGTGGCGCGTGTAGGTGCCATTCTCGATGTCGCGGCAGATGCGCTGCCAGTACGATTGGTAGGTATTGTACCGCTGAAGGAGCATGTGGAATCGGAAACGGAGGGCGGTATTTCGGATCTGCTCCTTGCGAAGAACGTAAATGCGCCGGTCGACGTCTTTGCGCACGACGGTGGGCTCGATCTTCTCGATACCCATGAAGTACTGCTCGTAGAGCGACCGAAGCCGATCGACCGCGAGCTCGAGGTCGCCGATCAGCTTTTCGGTTTCAGTTTGATCCACTTCGCTGCCTCAAGGCAACGGTACGATCCGGACGTTGTCGAAGCAGACCTTTACTTCCCAGTCGTTGAATCCGAAGTGGTCGTGTCCGGGGCCGGTCAGGGGTGCCGAATCTGCGTACGAAAGCATCTCGTTTCCGTCGACCCACCACTTGACGGTCTTGCCGTCGGCTCGTTCGACTTTGAAGTGATAGCTTTGACCCGCGACGACCGGCTTCTCCCGAGGGTCGTCCGAATTCGGATCGACGTTGATCTCTTTGCGATCGCCGCCGTGCTCGTTCAGGCGCGCGAGAACGTGATACTTGTTGTGCCACCCGCCGAAGATGGTCAAGTAGCTCGTCGCGTTCGTGTACGACAGCGCTGTCGCCGAGGATCGACCGTCTCCCCAGTATTCGGCCTTCAGATCGCCGTCGGTCGCGTCGCTGGCGGCGTCGAACTCGATGCGGGCGTTGACCGGGAGCACCCGCCTCAGCCAGACGCCGTGGTTGTGGGCGCGTTCTCCGCACAGGCGCCCTCCCTCGACCCGCCATACGCCCGGGACGGTCGCCACCCAATCGCGGCCGAGGTCGCCGCTCGCTTGTCCCTCACTCGAAGGGGAAGTGGCGGAAGCACGTTCGAAAAAATCTTCGAACGGTGCTTTCAGCAAGTCGGCTACGGGGACAGCATTCGAAGCGCGCGGAGCGGCGGAAGGGCGCGCCTCGGCCGCGGGCGGGGCGGGCTGACCGGCGTCCGGTTGCGAACCCGCGCTTCCCGGCGGCACGCAACCGGCCATAGCGAGCCCTGCGATCCACGCGTTAGGTCGAGGTTTCATCACCGCCCGGATCTACCATAACGCTCTCTTGGCCTCGATCGGGCCAGCGGACTAGTTTTCTTGTACACAGAGGCTGGGAAAAAAGACATGCATCCGATCCTGTTTCGAATCCCGCTGCCGCACGCGCCGCTCAAACTGTGGTGGATCCTCGCCGCGGTCGCCGCAATCGCCGCGGTGTTCGCGGGCCTCGCGCTCTTGCGACGAGACAGGAGCGGAGCGCTGGGCGCGGCGGTCGTCGCGATCGCGGCGGTCGCCGCGGGTTACAACTTTCGGGGGGTTTCTTACGAGGCTCAGAACCTCCCCATTTACGCGTACGGTGTCATGCTCGGCCTCTCGCTCGTCGTCGGCTGGTACGTGGCACTCCCGCTCGCGGAAAGGGACGGCCTGCCCAAAGAGACGATGGCCAACTGCTACGTCGTCACCGCCCTTGCGGCGCTCGCCGGGTCGCGCGTTCTCTACACGCTCACGAACCCGGAAGATTTCAAGTCGTTCTGGG
>Ga0265325_10001071_pt1 | contig 19727 bp, 30 predicted proteins | sample 41420metaG_FD_202090 | JGI IMG/M metagenome (GOLD analysis project Ga0265325, IMG submission 202090) | Rhizosphere microbial communities from Carex aquatilis grown in University of Washington, Seatle, WA, United States - 4-14-20 metaG | ecosystem: Host-associated > Plants > Roots > Rhizosphere...
AAGATGTGTTCTCGATCTCCGGCCGCGGCACCGTCTGCACCGGTCGCGTCGAGCGCGGCATCATCAAGGTCGGCGAAGAAGTCGAGATCGTCGGTATCAAGCCGACCATCAAGACGGTCGTCACCGGGGTCGAAATGTTCCGCAAGCTGCTCGATCAAGGTGAGGCGGGCGACAACATCGGCGCGCTGCTGCGCGGCACCAAGCGCGAGGAAGTCGAGCGCGGTCAGGTTCTGTGCAAGCCCGGCTCCGTGAAGCCGCACACAAAGTTCAAGGCGGAAGCCTACATCCTCACCAAGGAAGAGGGCGGCCGTCATACCCCGTTCTTCACGAACTATCGTCCGCAGTTCTATTTCCGCACCACCGACGTGACTGGCGTGGTGCACCTGCCGCAGGGCACGGAAATGGTGATGCCGGGCGACAACGTGGCGATGGAAGTGCACCTGATCGTGCCGATCGCCATGGAAGAGAAACTGCGCTTCGCCATTCGCGAGGGCGGCCGTACGGTCGGCGCCGGCGTGGTGGCGAGCATCATCGAGTGATGAGTTGAAGTGTGATGGCCGGGTCAATCCCGGCCATCCGCGTCTTTATTGAAGTTAGCCATTCCGTGGTTGCCCGGCTTTCGGGCGGGCACGACGGACGAGAGAAACGACAATGAACGGCCAGAATATCCGGATCCGGCTCAAGGCGTTCGATCACCGCATCCTCGATGCGTCGACGCGCGAGATCGTGAACACGGCCAAGCGCACTGGTGCGCAGGTGCGTGGACCGATTCCGCTGCCGACGCGAATCGAGAAATTCACGGTGAATCGCTCGCCGCACGTGGACAAGAAGAGCCGCGAACAGTTCGAGATGCGCACACACAAGCGCCTCCTCGACATCGTCGATCCGACGCCGCAGACGGTGGACGCGCTGATGAAGCTCGACCTCGCTGCCGGCGTCGACGTTGAGATCAAGTTGTAAGGCCGGGGTGGGATTAGAAATGCGTACGGGTGTCGTCGCACAGAAGGTCGGAATGACCCGGGTGTTCACCGAAGCCGGTGAGCATGTGCCGGTGACGGTGCTGCAGTTGTTGCAGTGCCAGGTCATTGCCCATCGCACAAAAGACAAGAATGGCTATGTGGCGCTCCAGCTCGGCTCGGGCCCACGCCGCACCAACAACATGAACAAGGCCGACCGCGGCTATTTCGGCAAAGCCAATGTCGAGCCGCGCCGCAAGCTTGCGGAATTCCGCGTGACCGAAGATGCGCTCATTCCGGTGGGCGCGGAAATCACGGCCGATCATTTTATTCCGGGTCAGTTCGTTGACGTCTGCGGTATCACCATCGGCAAGGGCTTTGCCGGCGGCATGAAGCGCTGGAATTTCGCAGGTCTTCGCGCCTCGCATGGCGTGTCGATTTCGCACCGCTCGATCGGCGGCACCGGCGGTCGTCAGGATCCCGGCAAGACATTCAAGAACAAGAAGATGCCGGGCCATCTCGGCGTCGAGCGCGTCACGACGCTTAATCTCAAGGTCGTGCAGACCGATGTCGAACGCGGCCTCATTCTGGTTGAGGGCGCGGTGCCCGGTTCCAAGAGTGGCTGGGTCACCGTGCGCGATGCAATCAAGAAAAAACTGCCCAAGGAAGCACCGAAGCCCGGCAAGTTCCGCGTGAACGAAGCGGCGGAAACAAAAACCGAGCAGCCAAAGGCTGCAGCCGAGCAAGCGCCGAGCGCCGAAAAGGCCGCCGAGCAGGCCGCCAACGCCGCTGATCAGGCAGCGAAGGCGGCAGCGCAGGCCGCCAAGGCTGCCGACCAGGCGGCCAAGGCGGCTGAAAAGGCCGCAGATACGGCCGCGGCCGCAGCCAAGAACAAGAAGAAGGAGGGCGAGTGATGGACCTTAAAATCATCGCTCTCGACGGTAAGGAAGCCGGCTCGGTCAAGTTGTCCGACGCGATCTTCGGTCTTGAGCCGCGCACCGACATTATCCAGCGCTGCGTCAACTGGCAGCTCGCCAAGCGTCAGCGCGGCACGCACAAGACCAAGGACCGCAGCGAAATCTGGCGGACCGGCAAGAAAATGTATGCGCAGAAGGGCACCGGTGGCGCACGCCACGGCTCCGCGCGCGTGCCGCAGTTCCGCGGCGGCGGCCGCGCCTTCGGCCCGGTCGTGCGCAGCCATGCGATCGATCTGCCGAAGAAAGTTCGTGCGCTTGCGCTCAAACACGCGCTGTCGTCGAAGGCCAAGGATGGCGGCATCGTCGTCCTCGACAAGGCAACGCTCAAAGACGCAAAAACCAAGGCGCTCGCCAAGCAATTCGGCAAGCTCGGGCTCGAGAGCGCGCTGATCATTGACGGCGCCGAGATCGAAGTGAATTTCCGCAACGCCGCGCGCAACATCCCGAATATCGATGTGATGCCGGTGCAGGGGATCAACGTCTACGACATCCTGCGGCGCAAGACCCTGGTCCTGACCAAGGCCGCGCTTGATGCGCTGGAGGCGCGATTCAAATGAGCACCAGCGATCCGCGCCATTATGACATCATTCTGTCCCCGGTGATCACCGAAAAGGCGACGATGGCGTCAGAGCACAACAAGGTCATGTTCAAAGTGGCCAAGCACGCCACCAAGCCGCAAATCAAGGAAGCGGTGGAGAAACTGTTCGACGTCAAGGTCAAGCGCGTCAACACGCTGACCCGGCCGGGCAAGTGGAAAGTGTTTCGCAACAGGATGGGACAGCAGTCCGAAGAGAAGCGCGCGGTCGTGACCCTCGAAGAGGGTCACAAGATCGACGTGACCACCGGATTGTAAGGGAGCGTTGCGATGGCATTAAAAACCTACAATCCGACGACCCCGGGCCAGCGCCAGCTGGTCAATGTCGACCGTTCGTCGCTGTACAAGGGCGCGCCGGTCAAGTCGTTGACCGAGGGGCAGCATTCGACTGGTGGGCGCAACAATAATGGCCGCATCACCTCGCGTTTCCGCGGCGGTGGTCACAAGCAGGCTTATCGCCGTATCGATTTCCGCCGCACCAAGTTCGATGTGCCGGCGACCGTTGAGCGGCTGGAATATGATCCGAACCGCACGGCCTTCATTGCCCTGATCAAGTATCAGGATGGCGAGCTCGCATATATTCTGGCGCCGCAACGTCTGGGCCCTGGCGACAGCGTGATCGCGTCGGAACACGCAGACGTAAAGCCCGGCAACGCGATGCCACTCGCCAATATTCCGGTCGGCACCATCGTGCACAATGTCGAGCTCAAGATCGGCAAGGGCGGCCAACTCGCGCGCTCGGCCGGCAGCTATGTGCAGATCGTCGGCCGCGATCAGGACTACGTCATCCTGCGTCTGAGCACGACCGAGCAACGCCTGGTCCATGGCCGTTGCATGGCGACGATCGGTGCGGTGTCCAATCCGGACAACATGAACACCACGATCGGCAAGGCCGGCCGTCAACGCTGGAAGGGCCGTATGCCGCACAACCGCGGCATCACAATGAATCCGGTCGATCATCCGCATGGCGGCCGTACCAAGGGTGGCAAGCACTGGGTCACGCCGTGGGGCTTCCCGACCAAGGGCAAGAAAACCCGCAAGAACAAACGTACCGAACGCTTCATCATTGCGAGCCGGCACGATCGCAAGAAGAAGCAGCAGTAAGGGACACGAGCTATGACGCGTTCAGTTTGGAAGGGTCCTTTTGTCGACGGTTATTTGCTGCGCAAGGCCGAAGCCGCGCGCGCATCTGGCCGTCACGAGATGATCAAGATCTGGAGCCGGCGTTCGACGATCCTGCCGCAATTCGTCGGCCTGAACTTCGGCGTCTACAACGGGCAGAAGCACATTCCGGTGATGGTCAACGAGGAAATGGTTGGCCACAAGTTCGGCGAGTTCGCGCCGACCCGGATGTTCTACGGCCATTCGTCTGATCGCAAGGCCAAGCGGACCGGTGCGCCGGCAGCGGCGGCGCCGGCTGCGGCGCCTGCGGCAGCAGCAAGCTAAGGGATAAAGAGTAACGTCATGGGCAAGCGCCGACGCGAGCGAGACCTCGACGAGAACGAGGCAAAGGCTGTGAGCAAGATGCTGCGGGTTTCCCCGCAGAAGCTCAATCTTGTCGCGCAGATGATCCGTGGCAAGAAGGTCGCAAGCGCGCTCGCCGACCTCGAGTTCTCGCGCAAGCGCATCGCCAAGGAAGTGCGCAAGTGCCTCGAATCGGCGATCGCAAACGCCGAAAACAATCACGACCTCGACGTCGACGATCTTGTCGTCTCCGAGGCCCATGTCGGCAAGGCGCTGGTGATCAAGCGCTTCACCCCGCGCGGCCGTGGCCGTGTCGGACGCATTCTTAAGCCGTTCTCTCACCTGACCATTGTCGTGCGTCAGGTCGAAGCGCAGGCGGGAGCCTGAGGAGTAAACGATGGGTCAAAAAGTCAATCCGATCGGGCTGCGCCTCGGCATCAATCGCACCTGGGATTCGCGATGGTTCGCCGGCAAAGCCGAATACGGCACGTTGCTGCATGAGGACATCAAGATCCGCAAGGAGTTGATGAAACAGCTCAAGCAGGCCGCGGTGTCGCATATCGTGATCGAACGCCCGCACAAGAAGTGCCGCGTCACAATTCATTCCGCACGTCCGGGTGTGGTGATCGGCAAGAAAGGCGCCGACATCGAGAAGCTGCGCAAGTCGGTTGCCAAGCTCACCGATAGCGACGTGGTCATCAATATCGTCGAAATCCGCAAGCCGGAGCTCGACGCGCAGCTCGTCGCCGAATCGATTGCGCAGCAGCTCGAGCGTCGCGTTGCCTTCCGTCGTGCCATGAAGCGCGCTGTGCAATCGGCAATGCGCCTGGGTGCCGAAGGCATTCGTATTAACTGCTCAGGCCGTCTCGGCGGCGCCGAAATCGCGCGCATGGAATGGTACCGCGAAGGCCGCGTGCCGTTGCATACGTTGCGCGCCGACGTCGACTACGGCGTTTCCACAGCATTCACCACCTACGGCACCTGCGGCGTCAAAGTCTGGATCTTCAAGGGAGAAATCCTCGAGCACGATCCGATGGCGCAGGACAAGAAGCTTGCCGAAGGCGACGCCGGCCGCCCGCGCCGCGAAACCGCGGCCTGAGAGGACGAAAAGAGTTTTAAGTCATGCTGCAACCTGTTCGCACCAAGTTTCGCAAGGCATTCAAGGGCCGCATCCACGGGATTGCGACCAGTGGCACCACGCTTGCCTTCGGCCAGTATGGCCTCAAGGCGCTGGAGCCCGAGCGCGTCACCGCTCGTCAGATCGAAGCCGCGCGCCGTGCGCTCACGCGCTTCATGAAGCGGTCCGGCCGGGTTTGGATCCGCGTGTTCCCGGACGTTCCGGTCTCGAAAAAGCCGATCGAGATCCGCATGGGCAAAGGCAAGGGGACCCCCGAGCTTTGGGTCACCCGCATCAAGCCCGGCCGCATTTTGTTCGAAGTGGACGGCGTTCCGATTGCCGTCGCGAAGGAAGCGCTGGCGCTCGCTGCCGCCAAGCTGCCCGTCAAGACCCGATTCATTGAACGCATCGCCGAGTGACGCCATGAAAGCCGCCGACGCAAGAGCGATGACGCTCGATCAGCTAGACGACGAAGTTCTCAAGCTGAAGAAAGAACAGTTCAACCTGCGCTTCCAACGCGCCACGGGTCAGCTCGAGAACACGTCGCGTGTTCGCACGATCCGTCGCGATATCGCGCGGATGAAGACGATCGCCATGCAGAAGCGGGCAGGCGCGCCTGAGCCTGCTCCGAAGGCGCAGGCCGCGACGCCAGCGCCCGCGAAGAAAACCAAATCCACCAAGCCGAAGGCCGCCGCGAAGCCGAAGTCGCGCGCCAAGGCGAAGTCGAAGGAATAAGGGGTTCGAGATGCCGAAGCGTACGCTCCAGGGCGTTGTCGTGAGCGACAAGCAGGACAAGACGGTGGTCGTGCGCGTCGATCGGCGCTTCACGCACACGACCATGAAGAAGACCATTCGCCGTTCGAAGAAGTACCACGCGCATGACGAGACCAATCAATACGCGGTCGGCGACATGGTGTGGATCGAGGAGCGCCGTCCGATTTCCAAGCTCAAGTGCTGGGAAGTCGTGCGAGGCGAGAAGAAACAGAAAGTGCAATAGGCGTTATGCCGGGTAAGACAAAGAGAGCCGCATCATGATTCAGATGCAAACCAATCTCGACGTGGCGGATAATTCCGGCGCGCGTCGCGTCATGTGCATCAAGGTGCTGGGCGGTTCAAAGCGCAAATACGCCACCATCGGCGACGTCATCGTCGTCTCGGTGAAGGAAGCGATTCCGCGCGGCCGCGTCAAAAAAGGCGACGTGATGAAGGCCGTGGTGGTGCGCATTTCCAAGGACATCAAGCGTCCTGACGGCTCTGTCATCCGCTTCGACCGCAACGCGGCGGTGCTCATCACCCCGCAAATGGAGCCGGTCGGAACGCGCATCTTCGGGCCGGTGCCGCGCGAACTGCGTGCCAAGAACCACATGAAGATCATCTCGCTCGCCCCGGAGGTGCTCTAATGGCTGCTAAAATCCGCAAGGGCGACAAAGTTGTTGTGCTCACCGGTCGCGACCGGGGTCGCACCGGCGAGGTGATCGAGGTTCGTCCCGATCAGGACCGCGCTTTGGTGCGCGGCATCAATATGGTCAAGCGCCACCAGCGCCAGACCGCGCAGCAGGAAGGCGGCATCATTTCCAAGGAGAGCACGGTCCACCTGTCCAATCTGGCGGTGGCCGATCCCAAGGACGGCAAGCCGACCCGCGTCGGCTTCAAATTTGTCGGCGAAGGTGAAGCGCGCAAGAAGGTGCGCATCGCCAAGCGTTCCGGAGTTGAGATCGATGGCTGAAACGCAGCAATCCGCACAAGCCAAGGCGGAAGCCAAGGCGGAAAAGAAGGCGCAGGCGCAAGCCAAGGCCGCCGTGCCGAAGGAGGCGCGCAAGCCGCGCGAGCGCTCCGACTATGTCGCGCGCATGAAGACGCATTTCGAGCAGGTGGTGCGCGAGCAGCTGACCAAGCAGTTTAGCTACAGCAACCGTATGCAGGTGCCCAAGATCACCAAGATCGTGCTGAACATGGGTATCGGCGAGGGCGTTTCCGACCGCAAGAAGGTCGATAATGCTGCGAACGACCTGACGATGATCGCCGGCCAGAAGGCGGTTATCACCAAGTCGCGCAAGTCGATTGCCACCTACAAGCTGCGCGACGGCCAGGCTATCGGTTGTAAGGTCACATTGCGCAAGACGCGCATGTACGACTTCCTTGACCGCCTGGTGAATATCGCGCTGCCCCGCATTCGCGATTTCCGCGGTCTCAATCCGAAGAGCTTCGATGGCCGTGGCAATTACAGCCTCGGCATCAAGGAACATATCGTGTTCCCTGAAATCGACTTCGACAAGGTCACCGACTCGTGGGGCCTCGACATTACCGTTTGCACCAGTGCGCGCAACGATGACGAAGCGCGCGCGCTGCTCACCGCGTTTAACTTCCCGTTCCGGCAGTGAGGCTCAACCCTCATACGCGGAACCGCAAGGAGTGAAAGTATGGCGAAGAAGAGTTCGATCGAGAAGAATAACAGGCGGCGCAGGATGGCGAAGAAATTCACCAATCGGCGCGCAAAGCTGAAGGCGATCGCGCACGACAAGAAGCTGCCGATGGAAGAACGTTTTGCCGCGACCCTGAAGCTCGCCGAGTTGCCGCGCAATTCTTCCAAGACGCGCATTCGCAACCGCTGCGAGCTCAGCGGGCGTCCGCGCGCGTATTATCGCAAGCATCGCCTGAGTCGTATCGCGCTGCGTGAGCTTGGCTCCAAAGGCCTGATTCCCGGCCTTGTAAAGTCGAGCTGGTAGGGAGGGCGCGATGGCTGTGAACGATCCGATTGGCGATATGATCACGCGCATCCGCAACGCGCAGATGCGTAATAAATCAAAGGTCTCGATGCCGGGCTCCCGGCAGCGCGAGCGCGTGCTGGAAGTCCTCAAGACCGAAGGCTTCATCCGCGGCTATGCCAGCGTGGCGCATGCCAGCGGCCGCTCGGAGCTCGAGATTGAGCTGAAATATTTCGACGGCGAGCCGGTGATCCGCGAGATCGAGCGCATCTCGAAGCCGGGCCGTCGTGTTTACGTCGCGGTCCGCAATCTGCCGCGTATCAATAACGGCCTTGGCGTTGCCATCCTGTCGACGCCCAAGGGAGTCATGGCCGACCACGACGCTCGCGAAGCCAATGTGGGCGGCGAAATCATCTGTACGGTGTTCTAATGTCACGCATCGGCAATAAAGCGGTTGCGGTTCCCACCGGCGTTACGGCCAATGTGGAAGGGCAAACCGTCAAGGTGAAGGGCCCCAAGGGCGCCCTGCAGGTCATCGTGCACGACGATGTGTCGGTCACGCTCGACAAGGGCACAATCACGCTGGCGCCACGCGGCGAAAGCAAGCGCGCTCGCTCGATGTGGGGCACCTCGCGGACTCTGGTTGCCAACGTGATGGCTGGCGTGACCAAGGGCTTTGAGGAAAAGCTTGAGATCACGGGTGTCGGCTATCGCGCCGCGGTGCAGGGCAAGTCGCTGCAATTGCAGCTCGGGTTTTCCCACGACGTGAACTTCCCGATTCCGGAGGGCATCGCGATCGCGACGCCGAAGCCGACCGAAATCGTGGTGACCGGCATGGACAAGCAAAAAGTCGGTCACGTCGCCGCGGAGATCCGCGGCTTCCGCCCGCCTGAGCCCTACAAGGGCAAGGGCGTGAAATACGTCAACGAATACATCTTCCGCAAGGAAGGGAAGAAGAAGTAGAGGACGCGCTATGTCGAGATTAACAGACCGGGTTGCGCGCCGGACGGCGACGGTACGACGCAAGGTGAAGCTTGCGGCGCGCGGGCGTACACGGCTGTCGGTATTCCGCTCGTCAAAGCACATCTACGCGCAGCTCATCGACGACGTGAAGGGCACGACACTGGTTGCTGCTTCTTCGCTCGAGAAGCCGATGCGCGAAGGCGCCCAGACCGGCGCCAATATCGCGGCGGCAAAAGCGGTCGGTAAGCTGATCGCCGAGCGCGCGAAGGAAAAGGGAATCAAGGACGTCGTGTTCGACCGCGGCGGCTATCTCTATCACGGACGCATCAAGGCGCTGGCCGATGCCGCGCGTGAAGGCGGCCTCAACTTCTAACGGATCGGTTTCAAAAATGGCACAAGAACCTCGACGTGAAGGCCGCCGCGACCGCGAACGCGGTGGTCGTGAAGAGCGCGACAGTGAATTCACGGACAAGCTGGTGCACATCAATCGCGTGGCCAAGGTGGTGAAGGGCGGCCGGCGTTTTGCCTTCGCCGCGCTCGTCATCGTCGGTGATCAGAAAGGCCGCGCCGGTTTCGGTCACGGCAAGGCGCGTGAAGTGCCGGAAGCGATCCGCAAGGCAACCGACGCCGCCAAGCGCGCCTTGACGCGCGTGCCGCTGCGCGAAGGCCGCACGCTGCATCATGACGTGCTCGGCCGTCACGGTGCCGGTAAGGTTTTCCTGCGCGCGGCGCCTCCGGGAACCGGCATCATTGCCGGCGGTCCGATGCGCGCCGTGTTCGAGACGCTCGGCATCCAGGACGTGGTGGCAAAATCGCTCGGTTCGTCGAACCCGTACAACGTAGTGCGTGCGACCTTCGATGCGCTCAAACACCAGGATTCACCGCGTTCGGTGGCGGCGCGCCGCAACATCAAGGTGTCCACGCTGCAGTCGCGGCGCCGTGAAGGCGATGCGGAAGCAGTTGCGGATTAAGGAATTAGCGCATGGCCCAGGCACACAAGATGATCAAGATTGAGCAGGTGGGCAGCCCGCAGCGGCGCCATCACGACCAGCGTGCGACGCTGATCGGGCTTGGCCTCAACAAGATCGGACGGACGCGCGATGTCGTAGATACGCCAGCGACTCGCGGCATGATCCGCAAGGTCCAGCATCTGGTGCGCGTGGTCGGCGACGGGAAGTAAGGACGAGGACGCAAGATGAAACTCAACCAGATTGCCGACAAACCGGGTGCGCGCAAGAATCGCATGCGTATCGGCCGAGGTATCGGCTCCGGCATGGGCAAGACCGGTGGACGCGGCGGCAAGGGCCAGACCGCGCGCTCCGGCGTGCGCATCAAGGGCTTCGAGGGCGGCCAGATGCCGCTACACCGTCGCCTGCCGAAGCGCGGCTTCCGCAACACGTCGTTTGCGGTGAAGCTCAACGAAATCAATCTTGGCAAGGTGCAGGCGGCGATCGACGCCGGCTTGCTCGATGCCAAGGCGCCGGTCGATGTCGCGGCAATGGTCAAGGCTGGTTTGATGCGGCGTGAAAAAGGCGGCGTGAAGCTGCTCGGCGAGGGTGAGCTCAAGGCCAAGGTGGAATTCTCGGTCTACCGGGCATCCAAGTCGGCCATCGCAGCCGTGGAGAAAGCGGGCGGCACAGTGAAGATCCTTGCTCCGGCGAAGGAAGAAGACGCCGAGCCGCGCGGCAAGAACAAGCGCATGGCGCTGGAAGCGGCCAAAGGCGGCAATAAGCCGAAAGGCGGCAAGCCCAAGGCAGAGGCGGAAGGCGAACAAAAAGGCGCCGAATAGCGAGCCTGGCGTCGTCCGCCAAGTGCGGTCGAATGGCGCGGGGCTACAGTTTGGGACCAGCGCGCCTATCTAGGGGCTGTGAGGACGGGATGCCTCAGGTTCGCGGGGCATAACAGCGGAAGGGTCGAGCGGCCATGGTCTCTGCAGCGGAACAACTGGCAGCCAATCTCAACTTCTCGGCGCTCGCCAAGGCCGAAGAGCTCAAGAATCGCATCTGGTTCACGGTCGGCGCGTTGCTGGTGTATCGGCTCGGCACCTATATCCCGCTGCCCGGAATTGACCCCAACGCGTGGGAACAGATCTTCAATACGCAGTCGGGCGGCATCCTCGGCATGTTCAACATGTTCTCCGGGGGCGGCATCCACCGGATGGCAATCTTTGCGCTCAACATCATGCCGTACATTTCGGCGTCGATCATCATTCAGCTGATGACAACGGTTTCGCCCACGCTCGAAGCGCTCAAGAAGGAAGGCGAGGCGGGCCGCAAGATCATGAATCAATACACCCGGTATCTCACCGTGGTGTTGGCCGCTTTCCAGGCCTACGGCATCGGCGTCGGCCTGCAGGGTACGGGCAGCGTGGTCAGCAGCCCCGGCATCTTCTTCCTGATGTCCACGACCATCACGCTCACCGGTGGCACGATGTTCCTGATGTGGCTCGGTGAACAGATCACCTCGCGCGGCATCGGCAACGGTATTTCATTGATTATTCTGTCGGGCATCGTGGCGCAGTTGCCATCGGCAATCGCCGGCACTCTCGAACTCGGCCGCCAGGGTGCGTTGTCGACGGGGCTCATCCTGCTTGTGATCGTAATGTGCGTGGCAGTGATCGCATTCATCGTTTTCGTTGAGCGCGCCCAGCGCCGCCTGCTGATCCAGTACCCAAAGCGCCAGGTCGGCAACCGCATGTTCGAGGGTCAGTCCTCGCATCTGCCGCTCAAGCTCAATACGTCTGGCGTGATCCCGCCGATCTTCGCATCGTCGCTGTTGCTGTTGCCGACTACGGTCGCCAATTTCAACGCCGGGCAGGGGCCGGGCTGGCTCACGACGGTCACGACACTGCTGGGTCACGGCCGGCCACTGTTTCTCATTCTCTACATTGCGCTGATCGTGTTCTTTGCCTTCTTCTACACAGCGGTTGTCTTCAATCCGACCGAGACCGCCGAGAATCTGAAGAAGCACGGTGGATTCATTCCCGGCATTCGGCCGGGTGAACGAACGGCCGAGTACATCGATTATGTGCTGTCCCGCATCACCGTGTTGGGCGCGCTTTATCTCGCGATCGTCTGCCTCATTCCTGAAATCCTGATTTCCTATGCCGCGGTACCATTTTATTTCGGCGGCACCTCGCTGCTGATTGTGGTCAGCGTCACCATGGATACCGTTGCTCAAATCCAGGGCTACTTGCTCGCTCACCAGTACGAAGGATTGATCAAGCGCTCCAAGCTCCGGGGTCGTACACGATGAGATTGATCCTGCTCGGCCCGCCGGGGGCGGGGAAGGGCACGCAAGCGCAGCGTCTGATTGCCAAACACGGCATTGTTCAGCTCTCAACGGGTGACATGTTGCGTGCTGCAGTCGCCGCCGGCACACCGGTCGGTCTGCGCGCGAAAAGCAACATGGAGCGCGGTGAACTGGTTCCTGACGAGGTGGTTGTCGCGATTGTTGCCGACCGAATTGGCCAACCCGACGCGCAGCGCGGCTTCGTGCTCGATGGATTTCCGCGTACGGTTCCGCAGGCGCAGGCGCTTGACCGGCTGCTGGCCGAGCGCGGCCTCAAGCTCGACGCCGTCATCGAACTCAAGGTCGACGAGGGCAGACTGCTTCAACGCATCGAAAAGCGGGTCGCGGAGATGACCGCGCGCGGCGAACAGGTCCGTGCCGATGACAATCAAGAAGTCCTCAAAGGACGCCTCGCGGCCTACCGGGTCCAGACCGCTCCGCTTACCGGCTATTACGCCGAACGCGGCATGCTGAAGAGCGTGGATGGCATGGCCGCGATCGATGACGTCACGGCGGCAATTGACCGGCACGTGGGGCCTGCGGGGGCAGCGAAGCCCAGGAAAACAGGCTCGGGAACAGCCAAGGGAGCAGGCAAGCGCGCAGCCAAACGCGCCCGCCGCAAGGGCAAGCCTGCCAAGTCGACGGTCAGGAAAGCTGCCAAATCAGCCAAGCGGGGCTCTCGCAAGGCCTCGGCCCGCAGGAAGCGGCCCACGGCCGCCAACCGCGCCAAAAACAGGCCGGGAAAGCGCAAAAACCGTACCGGACGGAGGTTGACGAGGGCGCGATGAATCCCTTAATAAGCTGCACATTCAGGAGTTTGACGCGATGCCGGGCCCCGAAAGAGCGGGGGACGGGCGTCGTGTCACGCTTTGCGCTATCCCATTCCAGGGACAAGAGAATTTGGGGCGTCCGGCGCCGCCGGTCGATTTAGGAGAAGCTAAGTGGCTCGTATCGCGGGTGTCAATCTACCGACCAACAAGCGCGTCGTGATCGCGCTTCAGTACATCCATGGCATCGGGGGCAGGACCGCCCAAGAGATCATGAGCAAGGTTAACCTGCCGCCGGAGCGCCGCGTCTCGCAGCTCACCGACGCCGAAGTGCTGCAGATCCGCGAAATCATCGATCGCGACTACATGGTCGAGGGTGATCTGCGACGTGAAGTGCAGTTGAACATCAAGCGGCTCATGGATCTTGGTTGCTACCGTGGCCTGCGCCATCGCAAGGGCCTGCCGGTGCGCGGACAGCGCACGCATACGAACGCGCGGACCCGCAAGGGCCCGGCCAAGACAATCGCCGGCAAGAAGAAAGCCGAAGGCAAGTAACAGGAATTGCCCGCGCCTCATTTAGGCTCGCGGGCCGCGAAAGGATCGAGAATGGGTAAGGAAGCCACCCGCGTCCGTCGGCGCGAACGAAAAAACATCGCGTCGGGCGTCGCGCATGTCGCGGCCTCGTTCAACAATACCATGATCACCATCACCGACGCTCAGGGCAACACGATTGCCTGGTCGTCGGCCGGGACCATGGGTTTCAAGGGATCGCGCAAGTCGACGCCTTATGCCGCACAGGTTGCTGCCGAAGACGCGGCCAAGAAGGCGCAGGAACACGGCATGCGTACGCTTGAAGTTGAGGTATCTGGCCCAGGGTCGGGTCGGGAGTCGGCGCTGCGTTCGCTGCAGGCTGCCGGGTTTACGATTACTTCGATCCGCGACGTCACCACGATTCCGCACAATGGGTGCCGGCCTCGTAAGCGTCGTCGGGTGTGATTTTGCTTCACGCGGGTGCTTTCCCGCGTTCGTGCTACCGCCGAGGTTTTCCCCATGCGGCGGGTGGGGTGCGCTAGGCGCGACAAGGCCGCGCCGCTGAAAAGGTGAAGACGTGATTCAAAAGAATTGGCAGGAACTGATCAGGCCGAACAAGCTTCAGGTTGCCGCTGGTAGCGACGCCGCGCGCGTTGCCACCGTGGTTGCCGAGCCGCTCGAACGCGGCTTTGGTGTGACGCTTGGCAATGCCTTGCGCCGCATTTTGCTGTCGTCGCTGCAAGGCGCGGCGGTGCAGTCGGTGCACATCGATGGCGTGCTGCACGAGTTCTCCTCGATCGCCGGCGTGCGCGAGGACGTCACCGACATGGTCCTCAACATCAAGGACATCGCCATCAAGATGCAGGGCGAAGGTCCCAAGCGCATGGTGGTGAAGAAGCAGGGGCCGGGCACGGTCACCGCGGGCGACATCCAGACCGTCGGCGATGTCGTGGTGCTCAATCCGGACCTCGTGCTGTGCACCCTCGACGAGGGCGCCGAGATCCGCATGGAATTCACCGTCAACACCGGCAAAGGCTACGTTCCGGCCGAGCGTAACCGCCCGGAAGATGCACCGATTGGTCTGATCCCGGTCGACAGCCTTTATTCGCCGGTGCGTAAGGTGTCCTACAAGGTCGAGAACACCCGCGAAGGGCAGATCCTCGACTACGACAAGCTGACGATGACCATTGAGACCAACGGCGCGGTGTCGCCTGAGGACTCGCTCGCCTATGCCGCGCGCATCCTGCAGGACCAGCTCAACGTCTTCGTGAATTTCGAGGAGCCGCGCAAGGCAGAGGCCGCCGAGACCATTCCGGATCTCGCCTTCAATCCGGCCTTCCTCAAGAAGGTCGACGAGCTCGAATTGTCGGTGCGCTCAGCCAACTGTCTCAAGAACGACAATATCGTCTACATCGGCGACCTCGTGCAGAAGAGCGAAGCGGAAATGCTTCGCACTCCGAATTTCGGGCGCAAGTCGCTCAACGAGATCAAGGAAGTGCTGGCGCAGATGGGCCTGCATCTCGGTATGGAAGTGCCGGGCTGGCCGCCGGAGAACATCGAAGAACTCGCCAAGCGCTTTGAGGATCACTACTAAAACGCGCTCCTTGTCATGGCCGGGCTTGTCCCGGCCATCTCGATGAGGGGTGCACTTGCCCGCCTAAGCGGGATCACCGGGACAAGCCCGGTGATGACGGGAAGAGAAAAACGAAGAGGGTACTGCGATGCGTCACGGCAAAGTTCACCGCAAGCTTGGCAAGAAGCCGCAGCATCGTCGCGCCATGTTCGCCAACATGGCGGCCGCGCTGATCAAGCACGAACAGATCACCACCACCTTGCCGAAGGCCAAGGAATTGCGCCCTGTGGTGGAAAAGCTGGTTACGCTCGCTAAAAAGGGCGGCTTGCATGCGCGCCGTCAGGCGATCGCGGAAGTCCGCGATGTTGCCCAGGTCAGGAAACTCTTCGAGGTGATCGGCCCGCGCTACAAGGAACGTAATGGCGGCTACACGCGCATCATGAAGGCCGGGTTCCGCTACGGCGACAACGCCGCCCAGGCGGTCATCGAATTTGTCGACCGCGATGTCGAGGCCAAGGGCAAGGATTCCGGGCCTGTGCAGGAGCGCAAGGTCGAGGAACCCGCGACGGCGGCGGCCTAGCGTTTTAAAGTGTCAATTCAAGAAAGGGCGGCACCTGGTTGCCGCCCTTTTTGTTTGCCGCGTAGTCTCCGCCGAGTATGATCCTACCCAACGAGCGACGTAGTGCATTACAGCGGGGGATGTTCATGACCAATCGTTCGGCGTTTTTGAGGGTGGCTTTTGACGCAGCCATTGGGGTGGTCATTGGAGCGGCCTTGGCGGGCGCGGCCAGCGCGCAATCCGCGCAGGCCGATCTGGTCAAGCGTGGCGACTATCTGGTCAACGGGATCATGACCTGCGGAAACTGCCATTCGCCGAAGGGCCCGCCTGCGGTAACCGCCGGCAAGGATTTTTCCGGCGGCCTGTCCTGGGATGAGCCGCCGTTCAAAGTCACGGCGCCGAACATCACGCAGGACAAGGAAACTGGCATCGGCAAATGGACGGATGCGGAGATCAAGACGGTCATGCGCACCGGCATAAGGCCGAACGGTGTGCACGTCGCGATGATCATGCCGACCGGTTTCTACCACATCATGACCGATCGCGATCTCGATGCAGTCGTTGCCTATTTGCGCACGATCAAGCCCGTGAGCAACAAGGTGGCGGATCCGATCTACAAGATGCCGCAAGTTGAGCACGTACTTCCGGGCGGCGAGAAGCCGTTCACCGAAGCGATGCTGAACGACAAGGTGAAGAAGGGCTTCTACCTCGCCACCATCGCGCATTGCATGGAGTGCCATACGCCGATGGAGAAGGGTGTGCGCCAGTGGGGTACGCGCCTCGGCGCCGGCGGGTTTGAATTCCCCGGTCCGTGGGGCGTTTCGGTCTCGCGCAACATCACGTCAAGCAAGACCAAGGGCATTGGCGCGTGGACGGACGACGAGATCAAGCGTGCGATTGCCACGGGCGTGGATCGCCAGGGCAAGAAGCTCCTGCCGCCAATGGGCTTCCAATACTATTCCACGGTCTCAGCCGACGATCTGGACGCGCTGGTGGCCTATTTGCGGACCGTGCCGGCAATCGACTAGACGCCCCTGCAGGCGGGAAAGGCGGCTGGCGGCCTTCATTTAGGCTTGGGAGAAGCCTATATCTGGCCATTCGCCGGGAATAGAAGCCATGCACCTAAAGACCCTGATTGCCGTTGTGATCATCGCGCTCGCGGGCGCCGCGGTCGCGCAGGAACGGCGGCTGCCAACGCAAACCGAGCTGCGCCTGTCCTACGCGCCGGTGGTGCAACATGTGGCGCCGGCGGTGGTGAACGTCTACGCCGCCAAGGTGGTGCAGAACCGCAATCCGCTCCTCGACGATCCGATTTTCCGGCGCTTCTTCGGCGGTGGCCCGGGTGGCGGCGGCAACCAGTTGCAGCGTTCGCTCGGCTCGGGCGTGATCGTCGATGCGACGGGGCTTGTCGTCACCAACAATCACGTCATCGAGGGCGCCGATGAAGTGAAGGTCTCGCTCGCCGACAAGCGCGAGTTCGAGGCAACCTTGGTACTCAAGGATCCGCGCACCGACTTAGCGATCCTGCGCATCAAGGACAGCCACGAGCGATTTCCGGTTCTCGACTTCGCGGACTCCGACGCAGTTCAGGTGGGCGACGTCGTCCTGGCCATCGGCAATCCCTTTGGCGTGGGGCAGACGGTGACGCACGGCATCGTGTCGGCATTGGCGCGCACGCAGGTCGGGATCAGCGATTATCAGTTCTTCATTCAGACCGATGCCGCGATCAATCCCGGCAATTCCGGCGGCGCCTTGGTCGACCTGACGGGAAAGCTCGTCGGCATCAACACAGCAATCTTTTCACGCTCCGGCGGCTCGCAGGGGATCGGGTTTGCCATTCCCGCCAACATGGTGAGGGTGGTGGTTGGGTCCGCCAAAACCGGCGGGAATGCGGTGGTGCGCCCCTGGCTTGGCGCGAAACTGCAAGCAGTCACGGCGGATATCGCCGACAGCATGGGCCTCAAGCGGCCGACAGGTGCGCTCATCGCGAATGTTGCCCCCAACAGCCCGGCCGCGCGTGCCGGCCTGAAGGCTGGCGACCTGATCGTGTCGGTTGACAGTCAGGACGTCGAGGATCCAAACGCCTTCGATTACCGGTTTGCGACCAAGCCGCTCGGCGGCAGCGCCAAGCTCGGCGTCCTGCGCGCCGGGCGCGAGCAGGCGGTGACGGTGGCGCTGCAATCCGCGCCGGAGACGCCACGTGATGAAATCGTAATTCGGTCGCGCTCGCCGTTTTCCGGCGTCAAGATCGCCAATCTTTCGCCGGCGCTCGCGGATGAACTCCAGGTACGGAACGCCGAAGAAGGGGTTGTTATCGTCGACGTCGATAGCGGTTCTTATGCCAGCAATCTCGGTTTCCAGCGCGGCGATGTGATCCAGGAAGTTAACGGCGAGCGAATTGCGAAAACGCGCGACCTCGAGCGTTTAAGTGGCACGCCGAGCCGCAGCTGGCGCATCATTATACTGCGCGGCGGCCAGAAGATTTCTGCGGTGTTCGGCGGATGACCTCGCGCGCCAAGGCGGACGGCCCAAGCCTGTTCGCCGCCGCAGGCTTCGACAAGAACGCGCCGCACCCACTCGCCGACAAGCTCAGACCCCAACGCCTCGACGAGGTGGTCGGCCAGGATCATCTGCTCGGCCCGGATGGCGCGCTCACCCGGATGCTGGCGACGCGCTCGCTTGGCTCATTGGTATTTTGGGGTCCGCCCGGCACCGGCAAGACCACGGTTGCGCGCCTGCTCGCACAGGCGACGGACCTTCATTTCGAGCAGATTTCCGCCATCTTCACCGGCGTTGCCGACCTCAAGAAAGTATTCGAAGAATCGCGCCGGCGCCGCGAAATGGGCCAAGGAACGCTACTGTTCGTCGACGAAATCCATCGCTTCAATCGCGCTCAGCAGGACAGCTTCCTGCCGGTGATGGAGGACGGCACCATTATCCTGGTGGGCGCCACCACCGAAAACCCGTCATTCGAATTGAATGCGCCGCTGCTGTCTCGCGCGCGCGTACTGGTCTTCAAATCGCTCGATGCGGATGCAATTGAGAAAATGCTGGCGCGCGCCGAGACCCTTGAGGGCAGGCGGCTTCCGCTCGATGCGGATGCGCGCGAAGCGCTCAAGCGCATGGCCGATGGCGATGGCCGCGCCGCGCTCACCCTGGTTGAGGAAATCTGGCGGGCCGCGCGCAAGGACGAAATTTTCGACTCGGCAAAGCTGCAGGACATCGTCCAGCGGCGCGCGCCGATTTACGACAAGAGCCAGGACGGTCACTACAATCTGATTTCGGCGTTGCACAAATCGGTGCGCGGCTCGGACCCCGATGCGGCACTCTATTATCTTTGCCGCATGCTGGATGCCGGTGAGCCGGCGCTCTACATCGCGCGCCGCGTTGTGCGCATGGCGATCGAGGATATTGGGCTTGCCGACCCGCAAGCCCTGGTGATCGCCAACGCGGCCAAGGAGGCCTACGACTTCCTGGGCTCGCCGGAAGGCGAGCTCGCGATCGCACAGGCGCTAATTTATTGCGCGACCGCGCCGAAATCGAACGCGGGTTATGCGGCGTTCGGTGCGGCCATGCGCACGGCCAAGCAGGCGGGTTCTTTGTTGCCGCCCAAGCACATCCTCAATGCGCCTACGAAGCTGATGCAGGAGGAAGGCTACGGACGTGGCTACGCCTATGACCACGACGCCGAGGAGGCATTTTCCGGACAGAACTATTTTCCGGACGCCCTCGAACGGCAGAAATTCTACGACCCGCCGGAGCGGGGCTTCGAGCGCGAAATCAGAAAGCGCCTCGAATATTGGGAAAAGCTGCGCAAGGATCCGCAGCGCGGGCGCTCATGAATGAGCAAGGCCTGATCGCACGATGACAGTCGATACCACCTTATCGTCAAGGCTCACGTTCATCACCAAGACCATTTTTCCGGGCTGCTGGATCGTGGGATTCGGTGCGATTACGGCGTTCTACTGGGCCATCAGGGGCCTTCCGGCCGAAACGGGATGGCTGTTTCTCGCGGCCTGGACAGCAGGTGCGTTATCTTTCTGGTGGTGGTGCATCCCTCTCAAAAGAGTCCGCGTTGATGGCGGCAACCTTTACGTCTCCAACTTCCGGAAGGAAATTGTGGTACCCCTGACTTTCATTGAGAGCGTCACGGAAAACCGCTGGGTCAATGTTCATCCGGTCACCGTCCATTTTCGTGGCGACACCGAGTTTGGAAGAAAGATATCGTT
>Ga0265325_10001072_pt1 | contig 19717 bp, 20 predicted proteins | sample 41420metaG_FD_202090 | JGI IMG/M metagenome (GOLD analysis project Ga0265325, IMG submission 202090) | Rhizosphere microbial communities from Carex aquatilis grown in University of Washington, Seatle, WA, United States - 4-14-20 metaG | ecosystem: Host-associated > Plants > Roots > Rhizosphere...
CGCCGGAGCTCGCTCCCGAATCAGTTTCGCGGCACGACGCAGAATCCGGGAGCGGTCGACGGGGGATGTATTCTTCCAACTGGTGAATGCCCGCTGGGCGGCGACCAGGGCTCGGTCCAAGTCCGCTTTGGTGGCGTGAGGCAACTGCCCCAGTGTTTCCAGCGTAGCGGGGTTGATGACTTCCTCGGCCGGCCGTCCTTCACCGGAAAGGAATTCCCCATCGATATAGAGGGCGAGTTGTTCGTACATTGGGTCTCCAATTGAGGTTGGTTCGGGCCAGCCTTCTCAACACCAGCCGTTTTCCTGGGCGAAGACCAATGCGTCGTCCAGGGTGCGCTGCAGAGCGGAGGCCAATTCGTCCACCTGCGCCCGTTCGATGATTAGTGGTGGGCAAAAGGCCAGGACGGGACCGATGACCCGCAGAATCAGGCCGTACTCAGCAGCCCGGTTCTGTATCCAAGCACCGAAGGCCGGGCCGTTGGCGAAAGGCTTCTTTTCTGCCTTGTTGGCGGTCAGCTCAACCCCAGCCAGCAAGCCGACACCCCGCACCTGCCCCACCAGCGGGTGGTCAGCCAGGGCATGGAGTCGCTGGAGAAAATACGGACCCACTTCCGCCACATGATGGAGGATGTCTCGGTCCCGATAGATGTTCAGCGTCTCCAAGGCGACGGCCGCCGCCACTGGATGGGCGGCGTAAGTCAGGCCATGGGCGAAGCCCCCTTGCTTGCGGCTTTCGTTCTGCATGGCCGCATAGATTTCGTCCGAGAGCAGTAAGGCGGAAATTGGCTGATAGGCGCCCGACAGGGCTTTGGCCACGCTCATCAAATCAGGTTTGAGGCCGTAGGTGTCGCTGCCGAACAGCTTGCCAGTACGGCCGAAACCGCAAATGACCTCATCGACGATGAACAGCAAGTCGTACTTGCGCAGCACTGCCTGGATTGCCTCGAAGTAACCGACCGGGGGCACGATGACGCCACCGGCGCCGCCCACGGGTTCGGCGATAAAGGCCGCCACCGTGTCTGGCCCTTCCTTGAGGATTAGTGCCTCGAGGTTGTCGGCCAGACGCTGCACGAACTGCGCTTCCGTCTCACCGGGCAGGCCGAAGTGATAGTAGCTGGGGCAGTCGGTATGAAGGATGCCGGCTATGGGCAGGTCGAAATCGGCATGGATAGGTGGCAGCCCCGTCAGACTGCCGGACGCCACGGTGACGCCGTGGTAAGCGTGTCGGCGGGAGATAATCTTCTTCTTTCGGGTCCGGCCGAGGGCATTGTTGTAGTACCAGACCAACTTGACCGCCGAGTCGTTGGCCTCGGAACCGGAATTGGCGAAGAGGACGTGATTCAAGCCGTTGGGGGCCAACTCACGTAGGCGCTTGGCCAACTCGATGGCCGGAGGGTGGGAGCGGTGGTTGAATAGGTGGTAGAAGGGCAGGGTCTGCAACTGTCGCGTGGCCGCCTGGACCAAGCGCTCTTCCGAGAAGCCAAGGGAGGCACACCAAAGCCCCGACATTCCCTCCAGGTAGCGCTTGCCTGCGTCGTCATAGACGTAGCAGCCCTCGCCCCGGGTGATGACCGTAGGGCCGCGGGTGTCGTGGGCGGCCAGATCGGAGTACGGGTGGACGATGTGGTTGATGTCGTCCTGGTGCAGTGAGGCGGTATGTTTAGCCAAAGGAACTCCTCAGCGGCCAGTGAAACTTGGGGCGCGTTTTTCCTGGAAAGCGCGAACGCCTTCCTGTGCGTCCGCGCTGGTATTCACTTCGCTCAATTGCCGGGTGACGTCTGCCTGAACTTCTACCGGGCCAGTCGGCAGGACGTAGCGATTGACGAAGCGCTTCAGCGTCTTAAGCACCAGGGGAGCAGATTCGGCCAGTTCGGCAGCCAGCTCCAGGGCTCGCGCGACCTGCTGGCCCGCCGGCACGACCTCATTGGCCAGTCCCAGATGCGCCGCCCGTTGAGCATCCAAGACCCGCCCCAGCAACATGACCTTCATGGCCACTTTATGAGGAATGCGAGCCGCGAGGCCGGCGATCATGCCGCCAGTAATGCCCAAACGGGCTTCCGGGTAAGAAAAGCGGGAGTTATCTGCTGCCACCAGCAGGTCGCTCATCATAGCGATCACCAGACCACCGCCGACCACCCAGCCGGCGGTGGCGGCAATTATGGGCTTTTCTGTGGTAATGCCGACCCCGGGAACGCAGCGCCAGAATTCGGGCAGTTGATTGATATCAGCTCCGCCGGTGAAGGCATCGTTACCGACACCAGTCAGCACGGCAACTCGCTGCTCCGAGGTATCGAATTCGTGGAAGGCGGCCTGCAGTCCAAGGGCCACGTCCTGGCTGATGGCATTGCGCTTATGGGGGCGGTTAATGCTGATGAGGCTAACCTTGCCGATCTGTTCGACGGTGACATCACTCATACGAAGATGCTTTCTTTACAAAATAGGGTTCGGTAGTGGATTGCCCGGGTGGGGCTAGCGTTGCTCGACCGTCTACAGCCACGACGCCTTGTCCCTCGCCCAGGACGACGAGAGGATTGATATCCAACTCGACTAGGCGGGGCCCCAGGTCATGGGCTAAGTGTGAGAGACTTACCAGGGCGGAGATTAGGGCCGAAATGTCGGTCTTGGGCCGACCTCGGAACCCGTTAAGCAAGGGATAGAGGCGTAGCTTCTGCAGCAGGGTATGGGCCTGAGCTTCATCCAGGGGTGCAGGTGCCGTGGCGACGTCCTTGATCATCTCCACCAGCACACCACCAAAGCCCACAAGGACCAGTGGGCCATATTCCGGATCGAACCTGCTACCCAGCACTACCTCGACCCCCCCCGTCACCTGAGTGCCGACGACGATTTCCAAATCACTGATCCCCGCCTTGGTGCCGGCTGCGTGAATGCTGGAAAACGCTTCCCGTACCGCCTCTGGCGTACGCAGATCAAGGTGCACTAGCCCCAGGTCGCTCTTGTGCACTACCTGATGGCTGCTTCCCTTCAGCACCACAGGATAAACAAGGGCGGCAGCAATCCGAGATGCCTCCTCCGGGGAGTAGGCCACTTGTTCCCGATTTACTGGGATGCTGTAGGCCTGAAACAGCAGCTTGGACTCCTGCTCCGTCAGCGGGCCGTGGGGCAGAGCCGGCACTACCGGGGGTATGCGGCCGGACGCATTCAACAACCCCCAGCCCCGGCCTCTGTAGCTCTGCCAGCGCATGAAGGTATTGAGGATCCGCAAGCCGTCGTCCACCCGGCTGACGACCGGTATCCCCGATTCGGTGAGCAGGGCTCGTACCTCAGGAGCATAACTAGCGGTATCAACTATGACCAGAAAAGGCTTGGCGCTACGACGGAAGGCTTGGATAAGCCCCGCGGCGGTTTCTGGCATCAGGGGTTGGGGGGTCAGAAGATAAACCAGGACGGCCACCGCTGGGTCGTCGGCAACTGCGTCGATTGTGTTGATAAAGCCAGCGAGCCCCGGATTGCCCTTGTGGGCTCCCAAATCCATCGGGTTGTGAATGTGTTGGGGTAGGAAGTTTTCCGCCAGACGCAGTTCCGTTTCTGGCCGCCACTGGGCCAGTGGTAAGCCGGCCAGAGTCAGGCGATCCGCCAGGATGGCGCCGCCGCCGCCGGAGCTGGCAACCAGACCGACGCCCCAGCCTTCGCGCTCAGCGTGGGCCGACGCTGGCAGGTGGGCGATCTTGTCGAGGAACCCTGCGGTCAACAGCATGCCCTCCGGCTCATCGAGCACCAGCACGCCAGTCGCCTCAGCCAAGGCGGAAAAGGCCGCATAGGAACCGGCCAAGCTGGCTGTATGAGAGCGAGCGGCGACTTGGCCCACCTCGGTTTGTCCGGCCTTGACGATAAGAATGGGTTTCCCCTTTTCCCAAGCCTTGCGGGCCAGGGCGCGGAAGCGTGTGGCGTCCTTGAAGGCCTCCACGTAAAGGCAGATGGTGGTGGTAGCGGTGTCCTCGATGAAGTACTCAAGGAAGTCGCACAACTCTAGATCGGCTTGATTACCGACGGAGATCATGCTGCTAAAACCGATGCCGTGATCCTGTCCCAGGATCAGCAACGCTCCCATGAGGGCGCCGCTCTGGCTCACGAAGGCGACACCGCCCCGCCGTAGCCTGGGGATGCTGGTTAGAGTGGCCGTTGAACTTAGCGCCAGGGCATGTTGCGGATTGATGATGCCCATGCAATTGGGCCCGAGAAGTCGCATGCCGTAGCTGCTGGCCAAAGCTACCACTTCGTCCTGCAGGGCGACACCGGCCGCATCGAATTCGGCAAGCTTGGCGGTCACAATGACGCAGGCGCCAACGCCCGCTCTGGCGCAATCTCCGACCACCTCCAGCAGTCTTTCCACCGGCACAGCGATCAGAACCAAGTCAACGTGTTCGGGTACCTGCTCGATGGCGGGATAGCTGCGTACGCCGAACACTTGATCCCGACTTGGGTTGATCGGATACAGCCGACCCTGAAAGCGGTGATGGGTCAGAGCACTAAATATTCGACCGCCGAACTTTCTGACGTCTTCGGAAGCCCCGATTACAGCCACCGATTCGGGATAGACGATTCGGCTAATGGGAATGCGGGGCGGCTCAGCCAAAGTGACGGCCTGGGGCCAGGAATCGCGGCGGCTCATCGTTCGCATAGACCACCGTGAAGAATGGGGAAGTCATGCGCGCGGCGATAGCCATAAAGGCAAGTATCAAGGGTGCCAAGGGCTGACTTGAAAACCAGTCCGACGCTGGGAGATGCGCGACCGAGGAATGTCTGACGAGGCAGGGGCAGCCCCTGCTGCAAACGTGCCAGGGAGTCCGCCCTAGACAGATAGAATTTCACGAGGAACGTCCATGCACAAGCAATGGGGACGGATGATAGGCGCGGCCCCAATCCGTCTAGAACTAACTTAATCAACTATCAATATATGGATTCCCGTGAGCGAACTATGCCGTTGGCGCGGGGGGCCACCATGAGCATCGAACAATCACGTTCGAGGCCGACAGTCAGGCTGGACGACAAGAATGCAATGCAGGAGCCGTTTAGTAGTCCGCCCGAGTATCGGGCTATGGCGCGGGCATGCTGTGACACCTTCCAGAGAAAGGGCGAGATTGGCGAATGACTTGGGGCAAATCGACGTGCGCTGGGGCGAGAGAGTTAGGGACTCGGCAATGGGTCCGATATCGATATGCGAAGAAATTGGTTCGAATTGTCTTCGGTCCGCATTACGCTTGCTGCCAGTGACGTAGCAACACGTACCCCAATGTGAAATTGGTCGCCGACTCAAGCAAGCACCGCCGCTGTCGAACGGCGGCGGTGCAGCCCTAATGGATCTCCTCTACCAGCTTACTGCTGGATTTCGGCCCGGCGCCCATGCGCCGGGCCATTTTCTTGGTGCGACAGGCATGGGCGCACTCCTGTCGGTGAAAGTCCCACCGCAAGCTGATTGCGATGAACGAATTCCCTGGAGCGAACAATTCGCAAGGGCGCTCGCGCGGTGCTTGCGGATAGCCTTCGGTCATTTCGCGCCGAGGACTAGTGGTCGTAGGAAGACCTGGCACTGGAGTGCGAGCTGCATCGCATATTTGTCGGCCACGTCGAGCGCGAGGCCCGAAACATCTCGCTCGACAACATCGAGAAGCTGGCCAAGGCGCTTCACGTTCCGGTCCACCGGTTGCTGGAGCCCGAAGGTAATTCGTAGAGCCCGAGGCCTGAAGCCGCCTGCTCACAATGCCGCATCAGGCGCCGTGCCTTGGTCGAGCGCGAGCCAAGCCATGATCAGGGCGATGAAGAGCGCCGGTAGCGACGTTCTCATGCTCGCGCGTCCCTATCCCCGCAACCGCATCTGAAATTCATTGTCGTCATCGCGTCGCTTCGCCCTGACCTCCATGTCCAACTGATCCAGCCATTCCTCAGGAGAGAGCGTCTCACCCAGCAGCAGGCACTGCCGCTTCACCGTCGCGAAGTCTCCGGACGTCAGGTCTCGCATCAACAACAGCCGCTCCTCGTATTCGCCCTGACGTTTTGGCGAGAGCACTTTGTTCAGTAAGCCGGTCTCGTTCAGGAACATCGCCCAACGCTGGCCCTGGGTCAGCGGCAGGAACTCCAGCTTGAACGTGAATCGGCGCAACGCCGCCATGTCCAGTTGGGCGTAGAGATTGGTCGTGCAGACAAAGATGCCTTCGAAGCGCTCCATGCGCTGGAGCAGTTCATTGACCGTCGTCACCTCCCAGCTATGGCTACTGCGGTTGCGGTCGCGGAGAAAGGAGTCGGCCTCGTCCAGCAGGAGAAGGGCCCCATCCTCCTCGGCCTGGTCGAAGGCCTCGGCAATCCGCTTCTCGGACTCCCCCAAATACTTGTCCAGGATTTCCGACGCCCGCTTAATCAGGATCGGTTTGCCCAACTCCCGGGCCAGGTGCTCGGCAAACTGGGTCTTGCCCGTTCCGGGCAGCCCATAGAGACAGAGACTGCCGTGCGGTCGCTGCCGAAATGCCTTGAGGATCTGGGCCGGTCCGAAGCGGCCGGTGGCATGGATGTACTCCAGGCTATATCGCGTCACCGGCAGCCGCGCCTCGTCCTTGCCGCGCCGATCCAGCGCCTTTTGGCTGCGGGTCGCCGCCACCAGCAGATGCCGGGCATAGACCTTCCGGGAACGGCCGGCGGTCAGATCGGCGACGCGGCGGGCCGCCAGCACCTGCTGCTCCGACAAACCCTCCAGCTTGACCAACTCCGCCTTGTGCCGTGTCGCCACCGGCAGGCGCGCGATCAACGACTCCACCATGGCTTGCCGATCGGCCCGGCTGCCCTTCAGTACCTCGGCATGGAACAGAAAACGCGCTAGCGTGTCCGGATGAAATCGCCGTGTCTCCCCGGCCAGCCACAGGGTCGGCACTGGGTTGTCCCCCAGGATGCGTCCATCCAGGGGCTCCGCATCCTCCTCGTCGGCCAGACCGAAGAGGGCGAAGACCTCCGGCAGCGCCCGGCTCAGGATGGCCTGGCTCTTCTCCACCACCAGCACCGCGTGGCCCGTATCGCGCAGCAACTGCTGCGCCACCATGACCGCCGCCGAGAGATCACCCTCCGGAATATCCGGATTCAGACCATAACCCATCCCACCGGCTTCACGGATCAGCCGGCAGGACAGATGGCGCTTGTCCACCGCCGACTTACCATAGACCAGCACATTGATGCCGGCGCTATCCCGTTGCAGTAGGGCCTCAACGATCTTCCGGTCCTCCGGTGGCAACCGGGAGGCGCCGTCCGGGGATTCCTTGGGTGCGAAGGGCTGGACCAGGCTATCCGCAAAATCCGCATCGGTCTTGATCAGCCACTCGACCCAGAACTCCGAGAGTACCGGGATACCGGCCCGAGACCGCAGCAGCCCGGAGCCGATCAGACGGCCACGGGGCGACAGGGCAGCGGCCAGTACCTCGGTCGACGTGTCCAGCGCGACCTGCCAGAAGTCCTGACGGCGCCAGCGATCCTCGATCGCCAACTGCGTGAAGAGCTGAAGCTCGGGCATGATCGTGTAGGCCAGCGCATAGGTGAGCAGCGCCATTTCGGTCGACGAGAACGCCATCAGTTTGCCCAGCCGGGCGAGGCGGCCACTGGTCGTGGCGTCGCACACTTGGCTGTTGGCTTGCAGGTCGAGCAGGCGCGTCAAGGCGCTGCGGCAGGCGTCACGGTAGAACGTCGGCGTGGCGCGCAGGGCAGTGCGTACCTCCAGGCCCTCGGCGATCCGTTTGGCGAGATCGGCGGAAATGGAGATCGGCAACTGGTTTCGCAATGTCTCCATGAGGCTCAGCACCGCATCGTGCCGACTGTAACGGCGGCGGACCCGCTCAATGACGGCCGTTATCTCCGCCGGCCAGGTCACGAGGTCGGCGACCAGTGCAAAGTGGCTGGCGAAGACCATCGGTTCGATCAACAGGGTGCTGGCCAGTACCGCATCGGCGCCGATGCGCAACGGCGGCACATAGACTTCCGGCAGGACGGTCACGATGCGGCGCCTTCAGGATCCGTCTGACTGACCACGTAGGGTCGCCCGCCCAGGTGAGGGTGGTAAGCACCGAAGCCTTCCTGTGGCGGCGCAAACTGACGATGCAGGTCACCTTCGCCGGAGAGCCGATCGGCCATCGAGAGGATGGTGGCGTCGAGGCTCCTGGGTTCTCGCAGTCCCAACCATTTCGGCGCACCGCGGGCGGCGGTGAGGACGTGGATCAGGGCCAGGTAGTGAGCATCCGGCAGGATCACCCGATGCTGGGCCCGGGCGGCAGCGATCCATTCCAGCACGGTGTGCTTGTGGCCGATCAGGGCGCCGCGCTCGGACAGACTGAAGCGATGATGGGCGGCATCAAAACGGTATTCGTCGGCCTTGCCGGCATCGTGCAGCAGGCCACCCAGGATCAGGACGGGCGGGAAGGCGGTCTGATGCACGACACCGGTGGCGATGGCCTGCTCGGCGACTTCGACGCTGTGGCGAAAGTTGCCGCTGCGGTCCGGGTGGTGACCCGAGAGCGAACTGGGTCCGGTCAGGTAGCGGTGGAATCGCTTGCCGTCCCAGAAGATGGCATTGAAGAGATGCTGAAAGCCACGCGGCAGACGTTCCCACAGGGCGCTGGCCCGATGGACGAGACTGCGGTCACTGACCCAAGACGTAGGGATGGTGGCCAAGAGATTTGCATCCGGCAAGGGACGATCGAGGCGGCTGAGCCGGGCAACGTGAATCTCGCCGTGCTTGCAGATCAGTAGGCCGGTCCAGCGGATGCTCACCAAGCAGCCGCGGGACAGGGTGACGTCCGGATGGCGGGTAGTCCAGGTGACCCTGAGAGCGGCCTGCTCGTGGAAGATCGTGGCGCGATGACAGCAGCCCTGGTCGGTGGGGATGCGTTCAATGGACGTGAGGCGATAGAGGGCCGGCAACGAAGTTGGAATCAGCACGCCAGTGTCCAACGCGTTTGCAACTGCAGACGACAGACGGGTTTCCTTTGGGCGATCAGACATGGCAGGGGTCTTTCTGAATGTCGGACAATGGATCGGATTGGGTGGGCTCGGCACCGTTCGCTGCGGACATGTCAGGGGCGGTGAGGGCGCCGGACTGAAGCAGTAGGCGCTCGAAAGCAGAGCCGTCCTGGCGGGTGAGATTCGGTACGAATCGGCCATAGACCTTGAACAGCATCTCGGTGGACGTGTGGCCAAGTTGCCGGGCGATCCAGAGCGGGTTCTCGCCGGCGGCAAGCCACAGCGTGGCCGCGGTGTGCCGGGTTTGGTACGGCCGGCGCAGCGTCAGCCCCAGGTGGCGGAGCAGGGGATACCAGACGCGCTTGGTCACGTTGTTGTGATCCAATGAATGGCCTTCACGCGAACAGAATACGAACTCGGAGAGCTTGCCGGTAGCCTTGTGCTGGTTCTGCAGCGCCCGATACACCGCCTCGTTCATCTGGATCTCGCGCTGCGAGCCTTCGGTCTTGGTGGTGTCCTCTTCACCGAGTACGATGGTTTCGCGAATCAGGATTTGGCGATGCTCGAAATCGACGTACTTCCACTTCAGGCCGTCAATCTCGCCGGTACGCATGCCAGTGAAGAAGCGCACCGTGTAGTAATCACGGTAGTCGGCCCGGACGGTATCGAGGAGGGCCTTGACCTCCTCAAAGGTGAAGGGCTGGACATCGCTCTTCAGTACCTTGAGCGGCTTGATGTTGCGGTAGGGCGTGGTAAATTCGAATCGGTCGGCTGCTTCGTTGAGGATCTGGCGCAACGGCGTCATGATGGCGTTGATGCGTTTGCCGGAAAGTGTGTCAGCCTTTCGCCCGGGTACTTTGGCGAGTGTCGAGCGAAAGGCCAGGATTTCCGATTTGGTGATGCGGTCGACCACCTTGTCACCGAATGCGGGCAGCAGGTGACCGTTCAGGATGTCGCTGACGGTCTTGCGGTTGCTACGCCGCCAAGCGACTTCGTTCTCGGCGACCCACTGTGCGGCGAACTCGGCGAAGGTCGGCAGCATGGCGGGTTGGCGATCCGAAGCGGAGTTCTGCGAACTGGTCGCGACGAGGGGCGAGCGGGCCGTTGCGATCTCCGCTGTGGCGGGATTGAACTTCGCGGCCATCCGGCTGCCCGGGAAATACTTCGCATAGTCGAAGGTGCCGAGCTTGATCTCCGCCTCGATACGCTCGAGAAGCTTTTCGAGCTTCTTGCGGTTGGCGGGGGTGTCGTCGAGGCTGGTGTATTCCCGACAGCGTTTTCCGCGAAATCGAAAGTCGGCGAACAGTTTCCCAGTCTTCGGCAATGCGCGAATGCTACCCATGGCATACGGCTCCATTAGCCATCGGGATGGACAGATCGTCCCCTACGGGCGTGGCCATGTCCTGTTCGATGCGTTCCCAGATGTAGAGAATCTTCCGACCGCCGAACGGGCGGATGTAGTGGATGCCTTCGAGGAGGACGCTGTCCTTCAGGCGCTCGCGGATCGTGCGTGGGTCGTACTTGATGCGGGAGGAAAGCTCGTCGGTCGTCAGGTAAGTCTGTGCAGCTGTCATCTCTTCTCTCCGTCAATGAAATGAGTTAGGATGTCTCTCAGAACGATGAAAATCACAGCGCGGTAAATTTTCTTCATCCTGGGTGACATTCTGGCACGCAATACGACGCCTTGCAAGAATATTTTTCATTCAGGATAACTTTTGTGTATTTTGAATGAAATGATTCGCTGCCATCTCTCACGCCTGATGGGCGAGCGCAAGCTCAAGGTTGTCGATGTCGCCCGCATGACAGGGCTTCATCGCAATACGGTCACGCTTCTCTACAACGAGACCGCCGCACGTATCGACGTCGAGGCGATGGACAAGCTATGCCAGCTGTTTGGTGTGACGGTTGGGGAATTGTTTGAGCATGTTCCTGACGGTGGTGACCGCCAGACTTAGATAGGTACTGGCGCAGAAGCCGGGCACGCAGTCTTCTGTGCGCCGGTGCCTAGCCTGATGTTGTATCGGACTGCACGTCGGCAATTGCAGACATTCACTCTACTCGGCATCTGCGGCAGCGATGGGACGGCGGCCGTTCAATTATCGCAGCTAGTCCCAACGGTATGGCGTAGAGGCCGGTGGGTCTGCGTGTAAACCTTCGAAGACATCGGATTGATGATGTTTGCTACTGCCCAATTCAGTTGCAGAGCCGTCCGAATAGGGCTTACATTATTCGCAAGGATTCCAATTCTTGTGGAAGTGGCCATGGCCATTTTCCGGTTGGGCCTCGTCCGACGAACCAGTGACTGGTCCCGACTATGAGGAAGATCGTGGATCGTTTCTCTGTGCGCATTACCCGACGCCATTCGGACGTGTCGATGAACGACGGAGTGGGGCGCGGTTCCGGATGGGTATGCCATTCACCAACGTATCCGATGGTGTGCTGGCTGTCCGTCCAGAGCTGGTCAGCCAGTTGAAAGTGCCCTAGATCGCGTCGATGGAATGATGTCCTCGTGCGGATATCGTTTTGGAGAGGAGTCGTGATCCGGATGATCTCGATATGAGGGCCTCGGCGTAGTCCAAGGAGCAAGCCTCCTGCTTCGATATCCTGTAGGCGGGTTTGTTGGAATTGATTGAGTTGATCGGCGATGGCGGACGGAATCAGCACGCGGCTGGGGTCATCGCCACTCTGTGCATAGATTAGGTCCTGCGACACGCGGGACATTCCTTCAACCGATCTGGTGAGGAGTCGCGGATGGAGTGGGTTTCGCCATGCGAGCGAGCACGACTCCTGAATCGCGGAGTGACATCGCCAATAAGCCAGTCACCAATCATTTCTGATGCTAAGGCAGCAGCTGCCATAGCTGAGCTGACGGCGTATGGTGTAACAGCGGCGCAACCGACAAACATTAGCTTTGTCGTCCCACGGAGGAATTTGAACCGGGATGTCCAGTTGCCATGACTGTCGTGGCGAGAAAGGCACTCCAGGCATGCATGCTTGCGGTTAGCATCGACCCAGATGGCCTGTACACCATCTCCTGCACCAGCAACCCAACAGTACAGAACCGGTGGGCTGGATTCGGCGGGGAGCGCCTGATGTCGGCGGTTAATCGCTCTCCCGAGCGCTTCGTCGCCTGTCGCATCGATTACCAGATCTGCTTGGAATATCCCCCGGTATGTGAGGACATTCTCGTGGATCGGTTTGATATTCAGCCAGGGGAACTCGGTGTCGAGCCGTTTCGCCAAGGCATCCGCCTTGAAGCTAAGGACTCTATCCATCCCTAGTCGATGGCGGCTGAGATTTGCGGGAAGCAGAGTGTCTGGGTCAATGATGGTGATCCGACCGCCGGCGTAGCCTGCTCCCATGCGGACCAGATTGTCAGCCAGATAGCCACCGATGGCTCCTGCGCCGATCAGAAGTATCTTCTTCCCTCCCAGCGATTGCTGGCCATTCCGTGCATAAATGAACTCCGGGCTGGCATCGGCTACGCTGTAGCGGCGAATCTTGAAGGGAGGGAAAGATGGGTGACGCAAGCGGTGAGGGAACTCCCTCGCCTTATCTTCAAATACTTTCAGCGAATTTGCATCGAGTAGGATTCGGAATCCGATGGTGGCATTGTCCGCTTGGATGATGATGCGAGGTGAAGCGTCCTGGAAGAATTCCTTTTTCGAGATCAGGTTGATGACATCCCTGTGTATGACAGGATCCCAACAGCGAAGCCAGTTCAGCAGCGATCTTGTATTGCCGGGAATTCCACCTGCACCGCCGACAGATAGCGGCCTTCTCGCTTTTACCAGATGAACCTTTCCCCCGGGGTGTGGTTCCACGCCCATAGAATGCGCGATAGCCCGCGCACGTTCGACATCCTGATAAATCCAGCCGTAGGGCGGCGAATCTCCCTCTGGAAGAAAAACCTTAGCATCCTTCTTCGAGAAATCGAGACCGCAGGAGATTAAAGGAATCCCACCCCAGTATGCCTCGAATTCACGCTGGATCTCCGCATCCGCCCATGTGCCACCAGTCTTGATCTGAGCAATAATCTCTTCGGCATCATGCATGCAGGCTGCCATAGCGTTTTGCGGAGCATGCGCATTGAGAATTCCGACGCCATCGGTGCGATAACAGATCTGCCCGTAGACGCCGATATGCGGACTCGTCGAGTTCCTTAGCAACTCGGAATCCTGGCGTAGAAGAACAATTGGGGACTCGATGAAGTCCCAGTCGGCGATGACTACCTGAACTGGCTCGGCTTGCTTTCCTTGACCAAGCATCCCCTCGAAGGCGAGCGCGCGATGGTTGTCTATCCAAGAAGGTACTGCGCAGGACCGGAATCCAATAGCGTCTAGATAATCCGAAACCCGCGCACGTGTTTCGATGACGTGCTCAGCCAGCGCGGGACTCCTCGTGCCGTTTCTGCGGAACGATGGCGGGGGCGTAGGTGCGGATGCTCGCCGGCGTGCTGTCTACGCCGACCAATTCCGGCGCTGTGGGGATACGGTGATCGATGGTGAATTGCAGTTTATCGAACGCTTCTTGAAGCTGATGCATCCGCGAGTTGTTGATGACGCCCTTCAGCACAACTGCTGCGGTGTCGGCCCAGTTCTTTACCGCGTGACGTTCAATTTCCTTAATCCGGTTGAAATCCTCGTCGGAGATTTCGGGACAATAGACGGGGCCAAGAAGCATTGGGCCAATCCTTTCCAGGATATGGAGCAGAGCCAGGTCATCCCGTTCCTCGAAGCCTCGCCAGCTCTGGGTGGCACAAATCATCAGCAAGACCGAGGATGGTCCGCCAGCAGTCCAGTGGAAGTCGCGCATGCCCTTGAGGTATCGGCAGACGCGCCGCAGTTGACTGCCGTGACGTTGAACGTTGGTATTGAACCAGTCGGACACTTTGCGGGGGTCGGACGGCTTCCAGGTTCCGTTTCGCATCGCCAGAGCGATCTTCTCGAAGTCATGCCATTGCTGCTCATCGATTTCGCTTTCGGCAAGGGCCATGTCCGCGGTCAGCGACGCTTTGGCAAGATGCGCCCTTGCTTCCATAGCAAGCCGCTTGAACTCTGCATCCGGCGCGACATAGAGAGGAACATCTATGTGGGCGTTGATACCCTTGATCTGGATTCGCACACAGGTGTCCTTGTCGTCCACCAGTGCCCATCCTTCCTTCTGGATGAGGGGCATGAGGGCGCGCTCCATGATCTTGAAGTAGACAGGAGCGGCGGTCTGGGGCGGTAGGCCGCTGTCCTCCCAGGTACTGACTGGCAGGTAGACCCCGTAGTCTAGATCCATCTCCTGACCGTCGTGGCACGGAGCGTTACAGGTGTCATAGGCCCAAGAGCCTTGGACGTAGAACTTGGGTATCACCCTTCCTTCCTTGCCGAAGGCTTCCTCGGTCAGTTGCGGGATCACTGCGAGAAGATGGCGTCGCACCTTGTCTTTGGCTTCGAAGAGCCGATTCCTATCCGACTCAGTCGGCATGATGGAGTGCCGATAGCAACGCGGTTCCAGGCGTTTCTCGAAGACGTAGTGAAAATTGGGCATGACAGATCCTCAGCCGCGGTTGAAAAATTGCACTGGGGAGGCGGTATGCTTCATCCAGCGTTCATAGGTAGGTCCCGTCAGCTCTTTCTTGGCGGCTTCCCTGGCTTGGCCTTCTAGAACTTCATTCGCCGCATCTGTCACCGAATCAAGACTCACCACAGCGGTCTGATCAGGCTCAAGCGGGACGTCAATACGGAGAACCTTGTCTTTGAGAACGTGCTTGAGCATGTCCTCGGACAGTTGTTCCTGGGCGGCCAGCGTCACTTCAAAGACCCGTTGTCGCCAGCCCTTCCAGAAGCGCCATCCACCGCCGGTGATCAGGCCGATATCCAGAGGGGAGCGGGGATCCATAGTGATGGACTTATTCATTGTCCCGATCGAGATGACATGGACGCGATCAGGCGGTATGCCAAGCTTGTATAGGGCTTCGTGGAATGCAACCAATGCTGGCGAATTGGCAACGAGACCTCCATCGGCATAGCGGTTCTGATTAAACCGATGTACCGGGAAGAAGGTCGGAGCGGCGGCGGACGCGATAACCGCGTCTTTTAGTGGCACCGTGCCGTCGTGGTGGTAATCCTCGCAATGCTGGGTCTTGAAGAACTGTGCCGAGCCCTTTGATAGATTAACTGCGGGGATCATCAATCGATGCTCCAAGGTATTGAAGATGGCATTGCCCAGAAGATCGTCGCGGGACAGGACCGAATTCAAGCCTTTGGCACTATAGCGAGCGGAGAAGAAGCCCAGATTGAGCATCTTCAGCAGTGACCACTGCTTCCACCGGCCGTGAAAAATGGTCTTGCCGTGCTCCTGGAACATTTTGGGGAGTCGATCGGCGGGAATTTCTTTGGCTAGCGCGGCGGCCAGAATGCTTCCAACTGAAGTCCCGGCGATCAAATCGAACTTCTTTGCAAGAGGTACGCCGCAGCGCTTTTCCATCTCCTGCAAGACCGTTGCGGTAAATAGCCCGCGGTACCCGCCGCCGGAGAGGGCAAGGATCCAGAAGTCCTTTTCAGTGGAATGGGTATCGTTTTTCATAGGGCAAATAACTTGTGGCGAGGCGTGGAGATTCAAGTGGCGAGGAATCGTTCAAGATTGCGGCCCTCACGGGCAATCACGACCCCGACGATGGCGACGGCAATGACAAAGACAAAACCAACGAGTGTCTCGGGTACCCACCATGTCGGCAAGCCAGGAAGAAGGTCGGCAAGCGTTGATCGCGATCGAACTTGATGGCCCAGGCTATTGATCGCGGCAACAGCACCGATATACAGGTTTGCGCAGGCACCGAGCATGACTAGGGCCGATGCAACTGAGCAAAGCGCTTCGCCTGCGGCTACCAGCCGCTTGGGGTGCAAGAGGAATGATTCAGCGAGCCGATCCAACATGGTGTCTCCTACTTCTTCTCGCGACGCACGCCCTTAAAGGGGGTGGAGTCCGAGGTCTTGACGTCTAGGAAGCGGCCGGTCTGTGTGTCGCGCTTGACCCAATTGCCGGTGGGCGTCTGGGTCTGGCTACGGTGCTTCACCGCGCCGACGCGGTGACCATCGTCAATCGGAGGGTTTTTCGCCATCACTTTCTCCTAATCAGGGTTCGTAAATGAACTACAATTGCTAAATAGCAACGGCAGCCTAAGCATTTCTACTCGGGTTGTCAATTGCTATTTAGCAACTTTTTGGGAGGAACACGATGGCAGCTATCCGCGGCCACTTCGACAGCGACAGCTATTACCGTGCTCTAGACAACATCAGAGGAAATATGAGTCTGACTTGGAAGCAAGTAAGTCAGGCAACCAAAGTCAGCGCTTCGACGCTCACACGCCTTGCCCAGGGCAAGAATCCGGACGCGGACAGTCTCGCCATGTTGGCGGCGTGGTCGGGTCTGAACCCGGCAGATTTCGTCATGGACAAGGATGTGCGGCCTATTCAACCTGGCGGCCTAAATCAAATCCTGACGTACCTGCGGGCAGACCCGAATCTATCGAGGGAGTCTGTTGCCGCTCTGGATCATATAATCACAGCTGCATACAAGCAATTCGAGAAGATCTCAACGAGTGACCATAAAGCTAAGAAGAGGGTTCAAGAAGGAGGCTGAGGAGCGAGCGCTGGAACTCCGAAACGAACTTGGTCTCGCGCATTACGCTCCAATTGACGTCTTTGCGCTGGCGGAATGGCTTGCCATTCCGGCCGTGCCGTTGTGTGCTCTCGCCGAGTATGTTCCTGACATTCATCTCGCGCACTTTAGAAACGTCGAGTCCGAAGTGTTCTCGGGGGTTACGATTCACCACGGCGTACGGCGCCTAATTCTTTACAACGACGCTCATGCCGATGTCCGATTGAATAGCACCATCGCCCACGAACTTGCCCATGCGCTCTTAGGTCACAGTCCGTCGCCTCTTGCCGACGACGACGGCAAGCGTAATCGAAATGCCGAAATTGAAGCCGAGGCCAATTGGTTGTCCGGTGCGATTCTTGTCCCGCAACCCGCTGCTATGAAGATTGTCTTCAACAATCTTTCAGTCTCAGATGCCGCAGTCCAGTATGCAGTCAGCGAGTCGATGATCCGTTATCGACTCCGGGTCAGCGGAGCACAAACGATTTTTCGCCGCTGCAAGTCCCGATAGCCATCACTGCCCGACGTCGACTTCGAAGAACTGAGCGGCAGGGAACCGGCGCATTGCCGGCCAAGTCAAGTCAGAACTCCAAGGTCGGCAATGGCCGAGTTGTTCGCTTTTGTCATTCAGCGGGTATCAGCCATAAGCAGCTGTTCGACGATGGCCACTGTACGATGTTGTACTCTGGTGAGGTCACCATCAGAGTAATGGCCTCGCATAGATCTAACTGCATATGATGCTGCCCTCAAACAGGTAGCATGCATGCCACGTGCGTGCAATGACTAGGCTGGCACCTTGCTTGGTCGCGGCCTCTAATAGGCCCTAAGCATCAACAATGCAATTTGGGCCTACTACTTCTGAGGATAAGCATGCCTTACCCGATACACATACTCCTCAACGACTTCGCGATCAGAAGTTTCCGTGAGACCGCAGACAAGGACTACATCGCTGCAAGGATGGCTTACCGGGCGCGGCTGATTCAGCCCTTCCTCTGGTCTGCCCTGCACTGCTTGGAGAAGTACGTCAAAGGCATTCTTGTACTCAATCGAGTGAAGGCCCACAAGGGCCACAGCGTGCTTCCGGGCATCGCGAGGATGAACCAGCACGGCAAGTTTGATCTCGATCTCAGTGCCGATACTGTTAGTTTCATCAAGAAGCTCGAAGACTATGGAGCAGAGTATCGGTACTACGAAGTCTCCTATGACATCCGACCGTTTGACATTTTTCGATTCGACCGCGCAGTTTGGGAAATCAGAAGGTACTGTCAGCCACTGGACTACGACATCGTTGATATGAATGGCAATACGGTCAACTTGCTGACCCATGAGCTTGATCGCGTTCATCGGGCGAAGGCGACGAATGAAAAGGGTACGTGCATCATGGGAGGCATCCTGGAAGAGATCATCCAAGAGAACGATCACCCAGCGCGTGAAGCACTGATCTGGAACAACCTGTTCTTCGGTCCGTCCCGACGCAAGAGCGTAAAGATGCGACAGGACTGGGAAGCCGGCAACTCGCCGTTCTTCCTGCACCCCGAGATTATCGATGAGGTGGTCAAGTACGCCTACATCCCCAAAATAATCGCCGATGGCGTGCGCCAGTTCGCGAAGCAGAAAGCGGCCGAGAAGGCGAAGGGGGAACGGGATGCAAAGAAGGCAGCAAAATCTGCAGCCAAACAGTCAGGAAAGATGGGTTAAAGGGCAGCCCGGGCGGCTCCTTTCAGGACAGCATTTCGACATTTCGTACTTCACCTCTGGGTCGGGAGTTCCAGTTCGTTAGATGAGGAAGAGGCCGTTCACTGCCATCAGAGGCTGAAGGGCGCCCTATCGCTGGATTGCGGCCCGATACTGAACGAGTGGTCAATGACCGGATTGACCGACGTGCCGCCATAGGTCAGGCGACAGGGCGATTAGTACGAAGGTGTCGCAAGCAGACCTCTAGGCCGCCATGGACTACCGAGGTCGGAACCGAGACCATCAAATTGCATGGGAGGTTGAAATTCTCGACGGTCCATCCATTGCGATCGACAGGCTTCTGGATATTGGTCGAGCCATCGTCCTGTGATATTGCCCGCACGCGTTCTAGCACCGTTTGCGGCTGCGATACGTAGCCACAGACTTTCTTGCCAAGCGCGAGGGCGTAGCCGACCTCGAATGCTGTGCCGGAATCTGGCTCTGCTCCACGAAACGGATCCAGGTTGGCCACGACGATCTGAGCTTTGCGGATCATCGCGATGTTGGCCTGAAAGATCGCGCTGGGGTCGGTTTCATCGTGGTCGAGCGGGAGCAGCGGCTCGAAGCCGTACTGCCGACAAAGCGCTCGAGCAACACTGGCCCACTGTTGTGCATCTGGTCGAAATATGTCTGGGCCTGCAAGGTAGATCTTCATTTGGGCTCAAGGATAGCGCAAGCGTCGACTTGCATGGGCCATGGTGGCCCACCGTTGCTCATGACAAAGGCAACGTGCTGAATTTCAAGGATGTGATTGGCGGCCCGTCAAGAAATGACCGAAAGTCACGCCGGCGAATGACCTTCGGGAAATCACGGCGAAGGTCATGGTCCCAGGCTCTCCATGGCCCATCAGCGACCGAAGGTCAATTGACCTGTTGGGGGGGAAGCGTGAGAAGACCGTGAAATTGCCGCTGGGCCACTCGTGGGCCATGGATGGGCCACCGGTGGGCCATAAGCTTTCGGTGATGCCAAATGAATAAGGCCAACCACCGCTAAGTGATTGGCCTTATTTTCTTTTTGTTGGTTGCGGGGGAAGGATTTGAACCTTCGACCTTCGGGTTATGAGCCCGACGAGCTGCCAGACTGCTCCACCCCGCGGCTGAGCAAAAGATTATATGTGAGCTTTCGACAATCTGCAACCCTCACCTGAGTTTGCGGCTCACATCTCGGTGTAGATCGGCCCTTCGCCGCCTTGCGGAGTGACCCAGACAATGTTCTGCGACGGATCCTTGATGTCGCAGGTCTTGCAGTGGAGGCAGTTCTGGGCGTTGATTTGCAGCCGCGGTGCGCCATCCTCGCCAGCGACTATTTCATAGACCCCCGCCGGGCAGTAGCGTTGTTCCGGGCAGGCGTATACAGCCAGGTTGATCCGCACCGGTACGCTGGC
>Ga0265325_10001076_pt1 | contig 19663 bp, 9 predicted proteins | sample 41420metaG_FD_202090 | JGI IMG/M metagenome (GOLD analysis project Ga0265325, IMG submission 202090) | Rhizosphere microbial communities from Carex aquatilis grown in University of Washington, Seatle, WA, United States - 4-14-20 metaG | ecosystem: Host-associated > Plants > Roots > Rhizosphere >...
GAACATGAACAGGTAGGGCACGAAGTTGGTGATGATGGTCATGCTGACCAGCACCTGGTACGCGCCGCGAACGGTGCTGCCGAACTGGCCCGTCAGGATGAACAATCCGCAGCAAATCGCCTGCACGATGAGCGCAATGTACGGCGTCCCCCACTTCGGATGCACGCGGCCAAACGCCGGCGGCAGATAGCGATCGATACCGGCGACGAACGGAATGCGCGAAAGCGCCGCCAGGTAGGCGCCCACCCCGCCCAAAATGGAGACGCAGATCAGCAGCGCAACTGCCGGTCCGAGGCCAGTCCAGCCCAAGCGGTCGGCGCTGCTGGAGATGGCTTGCATGATGCCTTCCAGCGCGTTGGCTTTGGGCAGCGCGACCAGCACCGCAATGGTCCCAAGGATGTAGCCAGCGGTGATGATCACGCCGGCCACAATCAGCGCGCGCGGAATGGTGCGGCGCGCGTCTTTGATTTCGCCGCCCATGAACGACGCCGACTCCGCACCGCTGAAGGCGTACAGCAGCGTCGCCCAGATTCCGATGGTGCCGTAGTTCAGCGAGGGCTTCAGCGTCGCCGCATTGAAGCTGGTGGCCGAGCCGAATTTCCACCACGCTACCGCGGCAACGATGCAAAGCAGGGCTATCGGCAGCCACGTTCCGATGGCGCCCAGGTTGTTCAGCCACTTGCCGACGTTGAGGCCAACGAGGTTGAGCGCCAGCGCCAGCGCGATGCCGAACATGGAGAAGGCAACAAAAAACGCCGGGCTGGTTTGCGCGGCTTGCCACTTCGTCCCGCCGATGTAGAGCGCGTTGCTGGCCGCGAAGTAAAGCACCGCCGGGAAATACGGAAGGTTGCTGGTCCAGTAGATCCATCCGGTGATAAAGCCGCTGAAGTCACCGAAGGCGCGCTTGCTCCAGACGTACATGCCGCCTTCTTGCGGATAGCGCGAGGAGAGCTCCATGACGCAGAGCGCTAACGGAAGGAAGATGGTAGCCAGGCCGATGACCCAGATGACGATCGAGCTCGGCCCGGCACTGGCGGCGACCGCGATCCATCGCAGGCTGAGCGTCGCGACCACATAGAACATGACCAGGTCGCGGAAACCCAGCGCCCGCTTGGGTTGCGGAGCCGATTCGGGATGGGCATCGCTGGCGAGTGGCGGTTGCATAGAGCCGGTGCGGCTTGAAAGTCCGACCGCAATCGTAACCTATGCCGCATTGGTTTGTAGCCTGCGGCGCAAAAGTCGGTTACTTCGCAGCAGGAAGGTTACGAAGGTAACTAGGCAGCAAGCCAGGTTGGCAGTATTAATTCTTCCCTGGAGGCAGGTGATGAGAATAGGATACTTGTGTAACCAGAAGTACTTCTTATACCTATCGATGATCGCGATATGAGTTCTTCGTTGCTCAATCGCACGCCTAACATCACGCCCCTCTTCAGCGAAGACTAACCCAGAAATACTCACAAGGAGAAACCCTATGGATTTAGGGGCTAGTGCTCGAACCCTGGCGCTGGGAGCCCTTGCCGTATCCGGCTTTTTGCTGGCCGGCGGCAGTGTGCCCGCCAACGCGCAAGCCGCTGGCAGCGCGCAGAGACCTAATATCGTCATGCTCATGACCGACGACACCGGATGGAACGACTTCGGCGCGTATTCGGGCGGAGGTATGACCCTGGGCCATCCGACGCCCAACATCGATAAGATGGCCAAAGAGGGTGCCGTCTTTACCAGTTGGTATGGTCAGGCAAGCTGCACGGCAGGCCGTGCCTCGTTCATGACTGGACGTATTCCGATACGTACGGCGCTGTCCATCGTAGTGGCCCCGGGGGATGAAAACTACCTCCGCCCCGAGACCCCGACTATCGCCGAATTCTTCAAAAAGAATGGCTATTCGACGTACTTCTCGGGCAAATGGCACATGGGCGACAAGCCGGTGTCCTACCCGACGGAGCATGGCTTCGACGAGATGAAGCAATTCGCGGCCTACTACGCCGGCGTTTATTCCTACAACGATACCTCCAAGTGGTTTCATCCCTGGTTTCCGTCGTACAACCCCGATTTCGAGAAAATGTACGATTCGATCGTGAATCTGGGTGAGTGGGAGGGCGTGGCCGGCAAGCCCGCCACGAAAGTTGGAACCATTACCTACGACTCCCTGGCGACTTTTGATGAACGGCAGGCCGACAATGCGGTCGCTTACATCAAGGCGCACGCCAATAGCGGCAAACCGTTCTTCATGGACATCAACTGGATCAAGATGCATAACCCGACCAACGCGGCGCCGGACTTCAGAGGCAAGTCGCACCTGGGCGACTACTCGGACTCCCTGATGGAAATGGACGCCGACATCGGCAAGGTCATGGATGAGATCCGTGCCGATGCGCCCAACACCATCGTGATTCTGACCGCCGACAACGGCGCCTGGCTGGACGCCTATCCCGATGCGGGAACTACGCCCTTCCGCGGAGAGAAAGGCTCGGCGTTTGAAGGCGGCTGGCGCGTACCGGGAATTATGTGGTGGCCAAACCACATCGCGGCGGGAGTGCAGTACGGCGAAATGATGTCGCACATCGACTGCTGGTCAACCCTGGCGGCGATGGCCGGCGTCACGCCGCCGCCGCACGGCGAATGGAAAGGCAACGACGGCAAGCCCATCTACTTCGACAGCATCGACAACAGTGCCTACATCCTGGGCAAGGCACAACACTCAGCCCGCACCTCGTGGATCTATATCAATGGCGAGTATCTCAATGCCATACGCACCGATATTGGCGGGGATGCCAACGAACCTTGGTTGAACATCGCATGGAAGTTCGTGTGGACGGCCAAGGAATCATGGCTGGGCCCCACAATGAACCTGGGTTCTGTCCCCGCGGTGTACAACCTCACCATGGATCCTTACGAAAAATACGACATGATCTTCAATGGCGCGGCGCCGACCCGGGGGACGACGACGTCACCGGGAAGGTACGCGGGCGAAGATAATGGCTGGGGTGGTGCGCTTATGGGCTTAGTGCTGATGGACTTTGACAAGTCGATCATGCAATATCCGAGTATCCAGCGATTCCCGGGTGGCGCCTCGAACGACTTGATACCGGACCTTCAGCATCCTAAGAACCCCTTACCACTACTGGATCCGAACAACATGCCGAAAGCTGCTCCTTCGGCCGACTAGATCACGGCGGGAGAAAAGGGGCGCGCCATCGCGGCCCCTTTTTTCTATTAGCAAGGCAAACCGGCCTTAGGCGAGGTCTGCTGTCGGCGGCGCGACGACTACGGCACCGTCACTGTTACCTGCGCTGTCGAGCGGCCATATTGGTTGGTCGCATAGAGTGTGTAGGTTGTCGTCGTCTTGGGATAAACGACAACGTAGCTCCCGCGAACCGCGCCCACCGACGGCGAAACGATGGAATAGCCGCCATTGGTCACGCTCCAGCTCAGCTTGACCGGCTGGCCCGATCCGCCTGACGAGGTCGCGGTGAAGGAGTTGATGGTCGGGTCTGGGCCGGTGGGAACGTTGCTGGGATCGTACAGCGGCGAGATGAGCAGCACCTCAAAGTCGGACGCGGTCAACTGCTTCAGCAGGTCGAGGTCATCGTTGCTCCAGCGGTTGTCAGGCGTGCCGCTGACGAACATCGAGCTGCCATTGTCGGCCATGATCATGCCGTACTGCTTGAGCGCGGTCAGGATGACCTGGTCATCCTTGGGATAACCGGAGATGTCGAAGCCGGCCTTCAGGCGGATGCGCATGCCCATGGGCGCGGCCAGTTGGTTGTTCGAGTTCTGGGCCCAGTGCGAGGCTGGAGGGGTAAACGCCTGCTTGCTGTCGTGCAGGGTGAAACGTATGGCGTGCCTGATAACGCCTGATGCCACTTCGTCGTAGCGGACCAGGCCGGGCATGATAGGCAGCCCGGCGGCATCGGCCGAAGTCCAGGTGTAAGGCCGCTGCTGGTTGGTCGTCAGGTCCCAGACTGCGGCTGAGTCGGCGTTCCAGCTGCCGTCGGTCTGCTTGTAGGCGTGATAGAGCTCGTAGAGCCAGCAGTTGCCCTTGTCGATCACCAGCACGTGGCGGTCGCCGTCGTCGGGATTGGGATAGCCCTCGACCAGAGCGTTGAACGGGATGGGCATGGGGCCGGGATCGCTCTCGTCACCGTAGGCCGTGAATTTGATATTCACCATCGGCTGCGGTCCGGGCACGATCATGTAAGGAATGCCCATGGTCGATCCGTTATACAAGCCGGCTCCAAAGTCGGGATGCAGGTGGACACCGGAGCCGATGAAGTTGATGATCGCGTCGGAGTTGGGATCAAGCGGGGCATTGGCAATGTTGGTGTTCCACAGGCTGGTGGAACGAAACGGAAGGAAGCCATTCAGGCTGCCCTCAGGACCGAGGCTGAGTCCGCTGCAGGGTTGAGCTTGCGAAAAGGCCAGGTTGGAAAGCAACAAAGTGGCGGCGAGTAAGAGAAGAAGTCTTTTGTGCATGTCAATTTCCTTTCTCTTTCGCCGGCTGGCGGCCGGTTGCGAGTTGCAAGCATTATGCAGCAGACCACAGATTGCGCGCGAACAAATCACAGCGTGGAATGTTCCGGCCAGCGCCACTGAATGGAAATGAGAAGAGCACGCTGCAGCTTGACTGAGGCCGCGTTAAAGCCAGCCTCCGGACATGGTTCAGTCGCCGGGCGCCGACTTCAACACCGAGAGCACCGGATTGGTGTCGCTGGTGGGAAGCATGATGACTTTGGTCGGCGACACCACGTACATGACCGACGGATAACTGCCGCTCACGACCGCCCTGCCTGTGCTATCCACAGCGTAGGTCCAGGTGAAATTGATGGGCCCAGCGGGGCCACCGGGACCGCTGGTGTCCTGGGTGCCGTTGATGTTGCCCTGCCCGTCAGCGTAGAGCCACGTCACGCTGTCGGTGACCGCCGATACCACCGGGTTGACCGTGCCACCGGAATAGGTCCCGAAGATCGAAACCTGGGAGAAGCGAGAACCAGTCTGGGGCTCGAAGTATCCGGAGGTAACAGCCGGGTCGGTACCGACGACGAATCCCTGGTTGGCGGCGACCATATAGAGAACGGGCTGCGGCTGTCCTCCGGAAACCGTCAACTGCACGCGGCCGGTACCCGTCTGCCCACCGTTCACCGCATAGGTACCGCTGGTCTGCGGCTGCCTCGAAGTTCCACCGTCGTTGACATCGGCGTTGAAGGCGAAATTGCCGGCGCCGTCGCCTGTAAACAATCCAACCGTACCTTGAGCCAGGGGATTTCCACCGTTGGGGTCAACCGCATTCAACTGCATGACACTGGTACCCTGAAGCACGGTGTTGTCGAAGCCTTGCGCCGAGGTGAGCTGGCGCCTGGCTGACCCCAGCGTGAGGGGGAAGGGGGTCAGGCTATTGATGGGATTGGTCGAGACCAGGATGAGTTCGTTGTGCGAGACGACGTAGTAGGAGTAGACGTAAACCTTGCCATGGTCCCGGTTGAAGGTGAGATTGACGAAAAGTCCGCGACCAACACTGGTATCGACGGTGGTAGAGAACGTGCCCTGAAACGTAGTAGCCGGCAGGCTGCCAGCATCATCGACATCGACTGGGCAACCGAGAGGATTGAAGATGGAGCAGTCGATGTCACCCTGTCCGTTGGTTATTCTGAATACCCCAGCCCCGGCATAGCGTTTGCTTAGATTATCGGTCCCCGAGAGACCCACGACGAAGGTGGCGTTCAACGAGGAGATCTTGAAGTCGGAGGAGGTTTGCACCTTGATGACGCCGGAGCCGCGTTCATTGGGGTCGGCATTGTCCTCAATCAAGGTGCCGCTTCCGTCGCTGATGATGGACACGTGGAAGTTGAAGGTGTTGCCCTGGTCCGTAACCAGAACCATTGTCCCCAGGCCGTTCGGCCCAATCGAGTAATTGGAGGTCGCGGCTACGATGAACTGGGGTCTGGGAATGTTACCTCCGGTTTCACCGCTGCCGTCGTTGTAGTCGAGGCAGCCAGTATAGGAGGGCGGCACGGCTGCGCCGCAGAGCGTGCTGGTCTGTACGGTCTGAAACGTGCCATCTCCATTGGCGACGAAGGCCCCCGCCATGATCACCAAGTTCCCATTCTTGTAGGCGGTAAAGGTGAAGGCATAGTTGCCCTTCAGGTTGGCGTCGGTGTATTCCAGACTCACCGTGATGCTGAAGTTAGCGGTCGCGGTGGCCGCCGGATTTCCACTGTCCTTTACCTGAACCGTAAAGTTACAGCTTCCCACCTGGGTCGGTGTCCCTGAAATTAGACCAGTGCTGGCATTAAGCGCCAACCCATATGGCAAGTGGTTAGAAGCGCAGGTCCCTGTGCTTCCAGTCACAGACCATGTGTACGGGAAGGTTCCACCGTTCGCCTGCAGAATCGTGCCGTAGGGAACGTCAAGGTTGGCCGACGGTAGTGGCGTGGTGGTAACGCGGAGAAGGCTGTAAGTGACTCTAAAAGTGAAGTGGCTCGTCGCGTTGCCAGCGGGCGTGACCACGCCGATTTTGCCCGTCTTCGCACCCGCCGGGACGGTGGCCCTGATGTGGGTGTCGGAATATACGATGAAACTCGTCGCCGCAACGCCGCCGAAGGTTACACTCGTCGCCTCGCTCAAGTTCTGTCCGGCAATTAACACGCTCCTGCCCTCAGGCCCAAACTTGGGCGAGAAACTCCTGATGGACGGCGACAAACTGAAGACCGTGCCACCAGGGTTGCTCATACCGTAGAGAGTGTTGCCGGCGGCTGGAGTCCGCGCAGGAGAGGCAATCGCTATCGCAGCACAAAACGCGAAGGCAATGCAGGCCGTTCTCCACAAATCAGGCTTCCCCATACTGCCCCTTCTCCGGCCTGCCTGCCCCGGCGGGAGGTGGAATGATCGTATTTCTTCAGGCGCACGACACTTCTTGCAGACTTGGGCACGGACTGTAATACCAGTCAGGTTGGGCCTCGCGCTATCCACGAGCTACCTGAAACCGCTAGAGCAGTTTCAGAGTCGGCGTAGACCTGGTAGAGCCAGCCTTTTAGGCTGGCGTCAAGATCGTCCCACACTATAAGGCTTGAGCCGCTGCCTGTCCGCAGCGAACGCGGCGCTCAAGTGCCGCTCTACCCGTGCTCGCCGGTCTACACCAATTCTGAAAACGCCCTAGTTGCTCGGCGCTGACTTCAACACCGACAGCACCGGATTGGTGTCGCTGGTGGGAAGCATGATGACCTTGGTCGGCGACACCACATACATGACCGACGGATAACTGCCGCTCACCACTGCCCTGCCCGTCCCCGTGCTGTCCACCTGGTAAGTCCAGGTGAAATTGGTGGGTCCGCCGGGGCCGCCGGGGGCGCTGGTGTCCTGGATGCCGTTGATGTTGCCCTGCCCGTCAGCGTAGAGCCAGGTCACGCTGTCGGTGACGGCCGATACCACCGGATTGACCGTGCCACCGGAATAGGTCCCGAAGATCGAGATATTGGAGAACTTAGAGCCGCTCTGGGGCTCGAAGGATCCGGAGGTGACCGCCGGGTCGGTACCGACGACGAACGCTTGGCCGGTCTTAACCATGTAGAGCACCGGGGGCACAACAAACGGTCCAGTAGTGAAGGGTTTCAGCGTAACCCGGGCCGTGACCTTGTCAACGCAGTATGTGCCCGTCGAAGACTGATTGAGGTTGGAGGTTCCACCTTGGTTTTCATCGAAGCTGAAAGTCGCCGTGTCGTAATTCGAGCCTTGGCAGTTGTTTCCCGCGACCCCGTTGCCGACGAATAACCCGGCGGTGACATCCGCGGCGCCATTGGTGTCAACAGCATTCAGTTCGACCACAGCAGTACCCGCGAGAGCTGAATTGCCCCATCCTGCTGGGGGGGCAGGAGCCTGCGGAAGTGCCGACCAGAGCGTAAGCGGGGCGGGTTGCGAAACTGGATCCGTGGATACCAGGATCAGCTCATTCTTCTTGTGATCGCTGCTCGACACCAGGTAGAACCCATAAAAGTGGCGACCACCAGGAGTGAGAGTCGTTCCGGCGATGCCTCGGCTGCTAATGGGATCATACTGATTAAAGGCACCTGTGAAGGTTGCGGTCGACGCGTTACCGCCATCGTCAAGGTCCATTACGCCGGTCTCCGCATCGACGCAGGTGTGAGGGTCGAATTGAAACCAGCCGGCACCGGCGTATCGAGCGGAATTGTTAGTCCCAGATAATCCCAGCACAACATTGTTACCGCAAAGTGGCCACTGGGTCGTTGGGGTATGGGCCTTGATCAGGCCCGAGCCGCGTTCATCCGGGTCGGCATTGTCCTGGATCAGGGTGCCGCTTCCGTCGCTGATGATGGACACGTGGAAGTTGAAGGTGTTGCCCTGGTCCGTAGTCAGAACCATCGTCCCCAGGCCGTTCGGCCCTATCGAGTAATTGGACGTGGCGGCTACGATGTACTGCGGAACTGGGAGGTTGTTACCAGGTTCCCCGCTGCCGTCGTTGTAGTCGAGGCACCCCGTATAGATGAGCGGCACGACAGCGCCGCATAGCATGTTGCTCGAACTCTGTACCGCCTGGAAGGTGCCATCGCCGTTGGCCACAAAAGCTCCCGCCATGATCACCAGATTCCCGTTCTTGTAGCCGGTAAAGGTGAAGACATAGTTGCCCTTGAGGTTGGCGTTGGTGTATTCCAGACTCACCGTGATGCTGAAGTTAGCGGTCGCAGCCGCCGCTGGAGTTTCACTGTCCTGCACCTGCACGGTAAAGGGGAAGGTGCCGACTTGGGACGGCGTTCCTGAGATCGTGCATGGGTTCGTCTTGGTGGAGGCGGCACAGGAGGCCGGGTTCAGGCTTAGGCCGGGGGGCAAGGTGCCACTAACGATCGTCCAAGCGTAGGGGAGGGTCCCGCCCGACGCAGTCAACTGCGTCGTGTAAGGAATGCCAAAGGTAGCCGCCGGCGGCGATGCGCTGGTGATGCCGAGCACCGTCATGGTGTAGGTGATGGTCCCGGAAGCGGGGATGGTCTCACTGTCCTGTACCTGGATGGAGACCCTCACCTGCGAAACCGGAGTGGTCGGTGTTCCCGAGATCACACCGCTGTTGGCATCAAGGGTCAATCCAGCGGGCAAATTGGCCTGGGTAGCATCGCAGGCGCCGCTGTTTCCCAGTACACACCAGGTGTAAGGAGCGAGCCCTCCGGTGGCGGATAAGGTCTGGCTATAGGGAGTTCCCACTGAACCAGGTGGCAGAGTCGCCGGACTGATGACGGGCGCGCCCTCAACATAAATGCTGAGTTTCTGGCTGGCGGTGGTGCCGGCCCCGTCTTTCACTTGCACGGTAAATGAATAGCTGCCAAACGGCTGGACAGGGGTCCCACTGATGAAGGAAGTAGTGGCGTTCAAGGTCAAGCCCGGCGGCAAGCTCCCCGAGGTCACGCTCCAGGAATAGTTGCCGGTTCCCCCGGTGGCGGCGATGTTGTTGTTGTAAGGGGAGTTGACGGCGCCATTCGGCAGTGAACTGGTGGTGATGGTCAGCGGCGCCGGGGGGGCCGGTTTCGAGCCACCGCCCCCACAGGCCATCAGAAACAGGCAAAGAATGATTCCGAACCCCAGTGACAGAACACCCTTGAAATTCATTCAATCCCCTCATGAAACCGTAATGTCATACCCAACCCAGCTCTGGTCGTTAACAGCGTCCGCGGTTAGAAGTTGCGTACTCCTCTGCTACGGATGAAGATGACGGAAAAACGACGAGATGCCTCGTCCGCGCGCAGCAGCGTCGCGACATGCCTGGCTGGAGTCGCGCGTGTGCCTTCGACAGACACAGAGTTGGTGTCATTCTAACTCCGAAGTTCGGGTTGCGATAGGGGAAGGCGCCGCCGAGCGGCCTTTTTGCCTGACTTGTGTCCCGAGTCGGGAAGCGTCGACGATGAACCTCAAGCCATCGGCTACCTCCTGAATCCTGCGCAAGGGGTAACCTCACCAGCCGCCCACGGCGCAACCGGCAACGAAGCCCTTGGAGCTGGCAAATCGAGGGTAGTACACTTTGCCAAACCATTACTCAGGGCATGAAAGACACACTTCCAGCTCGCGTCCGGTTTGGAGCCTTTGAACTCGACCTGAACGCCGGAGAACTTTACCGCCAGGGAGAGATGATCCGGCTGCAGGAACAGCCCTTTCAGCTCTTGCGAATGCTGGTAGAGCGGCCGGGCGAGGTGGTAAGCCGGGAACAAATCCAAAGTAAGCTATGGCCCCATGACACGGTTGTTGAGTTCGACCATGGCATCAATACCGCGATCCGAAAGCTGCGGCGGGCGCTCGGCGATTCCGCTGAGGCCCCGAAGTACATCGAGACCGTGGCCAGCCAGGGCTACCGGCTCATGGTGCCGGTGGAATGGGGGGATTCCAGCTCCAGTGGCATGCTGACAGGCCGGGGTGGAACTCCGGCACGAGCTGGGAGTGCCGAGCTCAGCCCGGCAAGTCTGACCGGCCAGACGGTTTCCCATTATCGCGTGCTGAACATCGTCGGAGGCGGCGGTATGGGGGTAGTGTACCGGGCGGAGGACCTGAAGTTGACCCGGGCGGTGGCCTTGAAGTTTCTGCCGGAAAACGTGAGTCGCGATCCGCGCGCTCTGGAGCGATTCGAGCGCGAGGCGCGCGCCGCTTCCGCCCTTGACCATCCCAACATCTGTCCCGTCTATGAATTCGGCGAGCACGAAGGCCAACCCTTCATCGTGATGCCGTTGTTGCAGGGAGAGACGCTGCGGGACCGCCTGGCCGCGGCACAGGACGCCGCCCGCTCCGGCGACCGCGGAAGGGCCCTGAACATCGATCAGGTGCTGGAGATAGCGATCCAGATAGCCGATGGCCTGGAAGCTGCGCATGAGAAAGGCATCATTCACCGCGACATCAAGCCGGCCAACATCCTCATCACCGGGAAAGGTGTAGCCAAGGTCCTCGATTTCGGTTTGGCGAAGGTAGTCAGCAGCGACGATGGGGAGCGCGCTGTGCCCCTGCAAGACGAGGGGGTTGCGGCTTTGGCTCCGCCTCCCGCGGACGCCGCAGGGGCGCATCTTACCCGGGCGGGCATCACGGTCGGCACCGCCGCGTACATGTCACCGGAACAAGTTCGCAACGAAAAGCTCGATGCCCGCAGCGACATCTTTTCCTTTGGACTGGTGCTGTACGAGATGGCAACCGGGCAGCGGGCGTTTAGCGGCGAGACCCCTATGGCGCTTCGCGAGGCCATCCTGAACATGCCGGCGACGCCGCCGATGGAGCTTAATCGGCAGGTCCCGCCCCAGCTTCAGGAGATCATCCTGAAAGCGCTGGCGAAAGATCGGGAACAGCGATACCAGCATGCGTACGAGCTGCGCGACGACCTGAAGCGGTTGCGGCGAGACCGAGGCTCAGGAATGGTCTCCCGCAAAGAGGTGGCCGCCGCAATCTCGGCGGCCACCGCGCTCAAGGGCCAGCCGCAATCGGAAGCCGGAGCCGGAAAGGTCGCGATCAAGTGGGTGGGACTTCTGATGGTGTTGCTGGTTCTCGGGGGTGGCGGATATTGGTACTGGCGCTCGCACCAGTCTCACGGACTGACGGAGAAAGACACCATGGTGATCGCCGACTTCACCAACCACACCGGCGACGCCATCTTTGACGACACCTTGAAGCAGGCACTGGCCATACAACTGGAGCAGTCGCCGTTTCTGAATGTGCTATCGGACCAGCGGGTCAACGCGACCATGAAGCTGATGAACCGGACGGCGAATGCTCCTCTCACCGAAGAGCTGGCGCGCGAAGTCTGCCTCAGGACCAACAACAAGGCGCTGCTGGCCGGCTCCATTTCACCGGTGGGAGGCCGCTACCTGATTGCGCTACGAGCGACGAACTGCCAGACCGGAGACACCTTGGCCAGCAGCGAGGCGGAGTCCAGAAGCCGCGATGGCGTACTGAAGGCAGTGAGTGAGGCGGGCAACCAGCTGCGCGCCAAGCTGGGTGAGCCCTTGCGATCGGTGCAGAAGTACGACACTCCGGTCGAACAGGCGACCACGCCTTCGCTGGAAGCGCTCCAAGCCTATACGTTGGGACTGAAGAAGGCGCTTACCCAGGGAAGTGCGGCAGCCATCCCGCTGTATAAACTCGCCATCGAGCTCGACCCGAACTTTGCCATGGCCTATGCCCGGCTGGGAGTGGTGTATTCCAATCTCAACCAGCCAGGGCTGGCGGCCGAGAACCTGGCCAAGGCCTACCAGCTGCGTGGGCCCACCAGCGAGAACGAGAAGCTCTATATCAACGCACAGTATTACTCGAAGGTGCAAGGCGACATCAACCAGGCCAAGGAAGTCGACCTGATGGAGCGCCAGATCTATCCGCGGGACCCGGCATCGTACGTCCAGCTGCACGCCATTTACGGCACGATCGGCGCTCACGAACAGGCGCTGGCGGAACTGCAGGCCGGGATGCAATTGCACTCCCCGGACAGCAGCAGCTACTGGGTGTTTGCCAGCAAAGAGCTGGTGCCGTATATCAACCTGAACCGGTTCGAGGACGCGGCGGCGTTGTTGCAGCAGGCCAAGGCCCATGGAGTGGGCACGGATGCTTTGCTGCCCTACGCCTACCTGCTGGCCTTCTTCCGCGGCGACAAGACGGAGATGGCGAGCCAGCTTGCGGGAGTGGCCGGCAAACCAGAAGTAGAGAATCAGTTGCTATCCATGCAATCGGACACCGAAGCCTATTTCGGACGGCTGGAGAAGGCGCGGGATTTCTCCCGGAGAGCGCGCGAGTCGGCGCAGCACGCGGACGCTACTGAGGCGGCGGCAATGTGGGGAGTGTGCGAGGCGCTACACGAGGCGGAGATGGGAGATCGGCAGAGGGCGCGACAGGCGACCCACGCGGCACTGGCCAGCGAGCCGGGAAGAAACCTGCAGGCCCAAGCTGCCCTCGCTCTCGCCAGAAGCGGCGACCACAACGGGGCCACCGTTCTGATGGAGAAACTGGCCAAGCAGTATCCGGCGGACACCATGCTGAACTTTTACTTTCTACCCACCATACGAGCGGCGCTGGCGCTGGAGGCGAGGAACCCCCAAGCAGCGCTTGCGGCCCTGGAGCCGGCACGGCCTTACGAACTGGGCTCCCCCCCTTCCATCGTGGGCAGTCTGTACCCCATCTATCTGCGCGGACTGGCTTACCTGGAGGCGGGACAGGGGCCGGAGGCGGTGGTGGAATTCCAGAAGGTCCTCGATCATCGCGGCATCATCGCCAACTTCCCGACAGCGGCGCTGGCGCACCTGCAGTTGGGACGCGCCCAGGCTCTGAGCGGCAACAAAGAAGAAGCGCGCAAATCGTATGAAAATTTCCTGGCGTTATGGAAGGGCGCCGACCCGGACCTTCCCCTGCTCAAACAAGCCAAAGCGGAGTATGGCACGCTTCGGTAGCGGGAGTTGCCTTTTCCCGCTGCAGGAGGAGGCTCGCGGCAGCATCGATGATACATTCGCTGACAGGGCAGCAACCTCGACTCCTGGGGCCTGGTGCGGACAAGACTAGAACCCGATTTGGCGACGGCCGGTAGCAACCTGACAAAGGTTGTTGACCGGAAGCTGTCGTCCTACCTGTGTCTCGGACTGCTGGTGCTGGTAATCGTGTTGTTCGCCGGCATCCGCTACCGCTTGCGGACGATGCCCCTGGAGCGGGACGAGGGTGAGTACGCCTATGCGGGTCAGCTGATCCTGCAAGGCATCCCGCCGTACCAACTGGCCTACAACATGAAGCTGCCCGGCACCTATGCCGCCTACGCAGCCATCCTGGCCGTCTTTGGCCAAACGCCTTCGGGGATCCACCTGGGGCTGATCCTGGTAAGTGCCGCGACTACGTTGCTGGTCTTCTTCCTCGGCGAGCGGCTGTTTGGAACGCTGGCTGGAACTGTGGCCGCAGTGAGCTATGCGCTGCTCTCGACTGGTCCATGGGTCCTGGGTCTGTCGGCGCAGGCGACGCACTTCGTGGTGCTGCCCGCCCTGGCGGGAATTCTCCTACTGCTGGAAGCGATCGAATTGAAGAGCGCCTGGCGGTTCTTCTGGAGCGGCGTCTTGCTGGGGCTGGCCTTCCTGATGAAGCAGCCGGGAATTGTGTTTGCTCTGTTCGCCGGCGTGTACCTGCTCAAGACCAAACTGACCCGGCCCATCGACTGGAGAAGCCTGTTCTCGAGTTTGGGGGCACTTGCTCTGGGAGGCGCGCTTCCCTTCTCCATTACCTGTCTGCTGCTGCTGAGGGCTGGGCTGTTCCAGAAGTTCTGGTTCTGGACCTTCACCTACGCCAGGTTGTACGCGTCGGAAGTGTCGAGGGCCAATGCGATTGCATTGTTCCGCATCGCCGTCGAATCTTCCATCCAGCCGGTGTGGCTGATGTGGACGATTGCAGGCGTGGGCTTAACCACGTTTCTGTGGTGCGCTCGCGCCCGGGCCCATGTCTTCTTCGTGATATCGCTTCTGTTGGCTTCGATCGTGGGCGTGTCTGCCGGATTCTATTTCCGCCAGCACTACTTCATTCTGATGTTGCCGGCCCTCTCGCTACTGGCGGGAATGGCGGTGAGCTGTGCCACCGAGAAACTATGGGCGTGGCGCATACCACGAGTTGCGGCTGCCGTTCCCATGCTTCTCTTTCTGGTTGTGTTCGGCTACACGATCTTTCAGCAGCGGGAGCTGTTCTTCGAGATGGATCCAATCGCCGCCTGCCGCAGCCTGTATTTCGGGAACCCGTTCCCGGAAGCGGTCGATGTTGCCAGGTTCATCAAGCTGCACACTTCTCCCGACGCGCGCATCGCGGTGGTGGGCTCGGAGCCGGAGATTTACTTCTATTCTCATCGGCACTCGGCCACGGGGTACATCTACACCTACGGGCTGATGGAGGAGCAGGAATACGCAGCGAAGATGCAGAAGGAGATGATTGCCGAAATCGAGAGCGCCCGCCCGGAATACCTGGTCTATGTTGACCTGCGAACCTCCTGGCTGCCGAAGCCGGGAGCGGATTGGTACATTTTCGCGTGGTTCAAAACCTACGTCCGGGACAATTACACGCTGGCAGCGGTCGATCGGGATGTGCGCAGCGGAGCTTATCTGCCGGAGGTAGCCTACGCCGGGAACCCGCTCACGACGCTGAACATCTACGTGTACAAGAGAAAAGCGCCCTAGGCGATGGCCGGATCGATCTTCTCGCTGTCGACCCCGAGCTCTTGGAATGCCTTCTGGGCGCGCTGCACATCGAACTTACCGTCGCGCGCCAGCCGTGACAGCCCGGCCGCAGCAATCGACTCCGCATTCACTTCGAAATGACGGCGCAGGTGTTCGCGGTTGTCGCTGCGTCCGAAGCCATCGGTGCCCAGGGTGACCAGGCGTCCACCCAGCCACGGCGCCAGCTGATCGGGCACAACCTTCATGAAGTCGGTCGCGGCGACGATCGGCCCTTCTGCACCCGCAAGCGCAGTCGTGATATAGGGCGTCTTCTCCGGCTCGGCGGGATGGAGACGGTTCCAGCGCTCCACCGCCAGTGCGTCACGGCGCAGTTCGTTGTAGCTGGTAACGCTCCAGACGTTAGCCTGTACACCGTATTTCTCGCCCAGGATCTCCTGCGCACGCAGCGCTTCGTTCAGGATCGGTCCGCTGCCAAACAGTTGCAAGGCAGCTTCGCCGACACCGGGCCTATAGTTGTAGAGGCCGCGCAGAATGCCTTCCTCGCAGCCCGCGGGCATCTTGGGCATAGCGTAGTCTTCGTTGTAAACGGTGATGTAGTAGAAACGGTCTTCCATCTCCTGATACATGCGGCGCATGCCGTCCTGTACGATGACGGCGATTTCGTAGACATAGGCGGGATCGTAGCTGTGACAGGTGGGAACGGTGCTCGAGAGCACCAGGCTGTGTCCGTCCTGGTGCTGCAAGCCTTCGCCAGCAAGCGTGGTGCGCCCCGCGGTGCCGCCCATCATGAAGCCCTTGCCGCGAGAATCGGCGAAGGCCCACACCATGTCGCCGATGCGTTGGAAGCCGAACATCGAGTAATAGGTGAAGAACGGGACCATCGGCACCCGATAGTTGGCGTAGGCCGTCCCCGCCGCCGTGAAGGAAGCCATGGAGCCGGCTTCGGTGATTCCCTCTTCCAGGATCTGCCCGTTCTTTTCTTCGCGGTAATACAGCAGCATTTCCTGGTCGTGAGGCGTGTAGAGCTGTCCCGCGTTGGCGTAGATGCCCACCTGACGAATGATGGACTCCATGCCGAAGGTGCGGCCTTCGTCGGGAATGATGGGCACAATCAGCTTGCCGACCTGGGGATTCTTCATCAGCTGGCGCAACATGCTGACAAAGCCCATGGTGGTCGAGACCGCGCGGCCTTTGGAGCCTTCCAGCGAGTCGGAGAACCCGGAGAGCGGCGGGGCCTGGAATTTCAAATCAGGGACTTCGCGCTTGAGCAGGAAACCGCCAAGGTCCTCACGGCGCTGCCGGGCGTAGACAATCTCGGGGCTGTCATCAGGCGGACGATAGAGGCGGCCTTCTTTGGCCGCGATCTCAGGAATCGGGATGGCAAAGCGGGAGCGGAAGGCGGTCAAAGATTGGTCAGCGAGCTTCTTCTCCTGGTGCGTGGCGTTGCGGGCTTCGGCCGAGCCGAGTCCGTAGCCTTTGACGGTGTGCGCCAGGATCACCGTCGGCGAACCCTCATGCTCGACGGCGCGCTTGTAGGCGTTGTAAACCTTCTGCGGATCATGGCCGCCGCGACTGAGACGATGGAGCTCTTCATCGCTCATGTCGGCTACCATCTTCAGCAGCTCGGGATACTTGCCGAAGAAATGGCTGCGGATATAAGCGCCGCCCTTGACCTTGTAGGTCTGGTATTCGCCGTCCACGACTTCGCCCAGGCGCTTGACCAGCAGGCCAGCCTTGTCGCGGGCGAACAGTTTGTCCCAATCAGAGCCCCACAGGACCTTAATGACGTTCCAGCCGGCGCCGCGGAAAGCCGCTTCCAGTTCCTTGATGATGTTGCCGTTGCCGCGCACCGGCCCATCCAGACGCTGGAGGTTGCAGTTGACGACGAAGATCAGGTTATCGAGCTTCTCGCGCGAGGCCAGGGTCAGCGAGCCCATGGACTCGGGCTCGTCGGTTTCGCCGTCGCCCACGAAAGCCCATACTTTGCGCGGGGTTCGGGCGATGATTTCCCGGTTCTCCAGATAGCGCATGAAGCGCGCCTGGTAGATGGCGTTCAGCGGCCCCAGTCCCATGGAAACGGTGGGGAATCTCCAAAAATCGGGCATCAGCCAGGGATGGGGATAGGACGAGAGGCTGGGAAGGCCACGCAGCTCGTGGCGGAAATTCTTTACCTGCTCCTCGGTGATGCGTCCTAGCAGGTAGGCGCGGGCATAGACGCCCGGCGAGGCATGACCCTGGAAGTAGACGAAGTCACCCGGCTGGTCGCCGTAGCGGGCGTGGAAGAAATGATTGAATCCGACCTCGAGCAGTGTCGCCAGCGACGAGTAAGTGGAAATGTGTCCGCCGATTCCGGGATCCTTCTTGTTCTGGCGGTGCACCATGGCCATCGCATTCCAGCGAGTCAGGCTCTTCAGCCGCCGCTCCAACTGGCGATCGCCGGGATACGGGACTTCCTCTTCAACCGGAATGGTATTGATGTAGGGCGTATTCAACTGGAGGGGAATTTCGACCCCAGACTGGCGGGCCCGTTCGATCAAAGCGGACAGCAGATCACCGCCGCGATTGGTGCCTTCCTCGTCCACCACCTGGTCGAAGGCTTCAATCCACTCCGCAACTTCTTCTTCGGAATCCAGCTGCGGGTTTGAGGGGAACGCCAGAATGCGGTTCGTAATCTCTTGGGTTGCCACTGTTACCTCAACCATCTGCCCATCGTGGACCGTGCGACTGGCGGCCCACCGAGCTGTCGTGATCTCTTTTCTTCTCTATGTCTATATAAGGATGCGCGCGAAAACCGGTTCGCTTCTGTTTCTGGAACTCGGCGTTCTCGCAGACTGGGGCAGGGCCTGTTTGCGTGCAACCCATTCCATGGGTCACAACGCCCCAGGTCCAGAATCATTGCTTGCCGAATGTGCCTTACAGGCTGTAGGACCCTTGATGCCCTCGAAACTTGCCGGCACAGCCTGCTGCCAACCTCATGGATGAATGAATCAAGTCTAGCAGAGGATGAGATGGTGGGAACTGCGCGGGACGGCGGATGTTACCGGGAATTCTCTGGCGGGAAATAGAAAGCGCGCAGCCCATAGCTGCGCGCTTCGTAATCGGTGGGGACGGCGGCGGTCCCATGGAGCGGATGGCTTGCCGCCGGCTCAGTTGGTGCTGTTCATCTGCGCCCAGACCGCCATGCCTGCGATAACCAGAATCAAGACTGCGGACGTTGCTCCCAAGATGCGCACCCACGGCTTCAGCTGTTGCATGCGCTTCTGGAGTTGCTCCTGTTCCAGGCGGAGGCTGGCACTGGCATCATCGAGAAAGAGTTGATCATCCTCGTGCAAGGTCAAGGTGCTGCGGTAGATCAAGAGCAGGATGAGCACGACCGTCAGCGCACCCCACACGATCAGCAACATCATCAGCGTAGACATTCGCCACCTCGGGCTCGGTCGAACCGTTCGGCCCCAGGGCTTGTAGCACCCACGGACCGGACGCCTTCCGTGGCAACATTATAGCCCGCCTTCCGAAGCCGGGTGCAACTATTTGAAACGGAGAGGTGGTTCAGGATGGCTCCCGCGTTTTCTGCGGCGTTCCGGCAGCAACTCCTGCGACCTCATTGAGTTGCAGCGCATCCAATAAACTGACCTTCCACAGCCTCGAAAGCCGGGACTGGAGTACTTGAAAATTGGGAGGGTTTGCTATAATCGCGCTAGTTTTCTGAGGAGAGATGCATGGCAACCACAACCACCACCCCGACCACGACGACCCCAACTGTTGACAGCCCGCCCGTCAATTTCAGCGGCACGGCTATCGCCAAGGTGAAAGAGATCATGGCCCAGCAGAACCCCGTACCGGCAGGACTGCGCGTGGGCGTGGTCGGCGGCGGATGCTCCGGCTTCTCCTACTCGATGTCGTTCGAGAACGGCGCCGGCATGATGGACAAGACCTTCGACTTTGACGGACTGAAAGTGTACGTTGACGCGACCTCCCTGATGTACCTGAAGGGGGTGAACGTGGACTACATCGAGACCATCGAGGGCGCCGGCTTCAAGTTTGACAACCCGAACGTGAAGAGCACCTGCGGCTGCGGGTCCTCCTTCAGCGTGTAATCGGGCGCATTTCCCAGCTCCAACACCCTGTCCTTGGCGGGACAGGGTGTTGCTTTTGCGGCGCACGCCTTGCGCCGATCGCGCTCCTGTCCTGCCTTTCCGGCGTCGCGCGCAACCCTCGTCGCGGGTCGGGGTTCAGACTGTGGCGGAGCAGTTGCAGCCGAAGCTCTATACCGCGTCGCGCGCTCCCTATACAATGGATTTTTCTGTTTGCGCCGCAAATGACGCTGGCACTTCACTGTCGAGAGTGTGGATGATACCTTTTCGCCGAACCGGATTCATACTGTGCATCGCTTTTGTCCTGTTGCTCGAATTGGGCTGTGGGGACCAATATCGTCCGGTGGCGAATCCCATCATCGGCCCGGGCGGTCAGCCCCAGACGAGCCATTTCGCCTACGTTGTAACCAACAACCC
>Ga0265325_10001078_pt1 | contig 19632 bp, 19 predicted proteins | sample 41420metaG_FD_202090 | JGI IMG/M metagenome (GOLD analysis project Ga0265325, IMG submission 202090) | Rhizosphere microbial communities from Carex aquatilis grown in University of Washington, Seatle, WA, United States - 4-14-20 metaG | ecosystem: Host-associated > Plants > Roots > Rhizosphere...
CATCGCGCTGATCGCGCTCGGCTTTGCGTGGAACGCCACCGCTATCGCGCAGGAGGCCGCACCGGACAAGGACTACCCGGCGGTGCCGTTGCTTTCCACCGGGACCACGATTCTCGGCGAGCGCATTCACTATCCCCACACCGGCGCGGCCCACGTCACTGCCGCGATTGTCACGCTCGCACCGAGCGCCAAGACCATCATGCACAAGCACGGCGTCCCGCTGTTCGCCTACATTCTCGATGGTGAGCTGACCGTCGATTATGGCAAGCACGGCAAGCGCACGTATCGCCAGGGCCAATCGTTCATGGAAGCGATGGCCGTCGCCCATTTTGGCATCAACACCGGCTCGCAGCCCGTGCGTCTTCTCGCCGTTTACATGGGCGCACGGCACGCCAAGGACGTGATCCCGATTCGTTAGGTTATTTTCCCAGCGCCGCCGTGACGAGCTTCAACGCGTCATCGCTCGCCCATTCGGCCGGCCCGGCGAGGTTGCCAAGCTCGCAGCCGTTGCGATCGACGAGCAGCGTGGTCGGCATGCCGAACGCCTTGCCGATGACCTTAAGGTCCTGGAACACCTTGGCGTTGCTGTCGGAATAATAGGCGAGCCTGCGGATGCCGACGTCCTTGAGCCAGGTCTTCGGCTTGTCCGGGTCGCGGGTATCGATGTTGACGGTGACGACCTCGAAATCCGGCCCGCCGAGCTTGCCCTGCAAGGCGTCGAGTGCCGGCATTTCCTTGCGGCAGGGCACACACCAGGTGGCCCACAGGTTCAGCAGGATGGTCCGGTCATGCCAATCGGCCAGGGATTTTTCCACGCCTGAGGCATCGTGAAAGGTCAGAGGCGGCAGCCGCTTTGGCGATTTCGCCACCGACACCGCGGCGACTTCGCCACGGGCCAGGGGCGCCATGCGGGCGGCGGTTTCCACCGAAGCTTTGCAGGCCGGGTCGGCCGCCGCATTGCCTGTCAGGCGGCCAATCCCGTATACCCCGGCCAGGCCCACGACGACGCCCACAACGCCGCCCAGGATAATCAAGGCGAAACGCTTTCTGGCGTAGCTTGGTGTGGAGTCGTTCGGACCATTCATGCTCGGTGAACCCTGGTGGCCAAGAACAGCGGCAAAAGGCGTGGCAACAAGATGTGGGGTGGACGCTTCGCGTCCGGCCCGGCCGCCATCATGGAGAAGATCAACACCTCGATCGATTTCGACTGGCACCTGTATCGCCAGGACATCGCCGCCAGCAAGGCCCACGCGGAGATGCTCGCCAAGCAGGGCATCATCGCGGCGGACGATGCCCGCAAGATCGCTCACGGTCTAGACACGATCCTGTCAGAGATCGGCAACGGCAAGTTCGCGTTCAAGCGGGCGCTCGAAGACATCCATATGAATGTCGAGAGCCGGCTTGGCGAATTGATCGGGCCTGCCGCCGGCCGGCTGCACACCGCGCGCTCGCGCAATGACCAGGTCGCGACCGATTTCCGGCTTTGGATCAGGTCGCGGATCGGCGAGATCGACGGGCTCCTCCGCGAATATCAACAGGCGCTGGCCCAGAAGGCATTGGCGCATGCAGGCACCGTGATGCCGGGTTTCACGCATCTGCAAAGCGCGCAGCCGGTGACGTTCGGCCATCATCTGCTGGCCTATGTCGAGATGGCGGCGCGAGACCGCGGCCGGTTCGACGATGCACGAAAGCGGATGAACGATATGCCACTTGGCGCCGCTGCGCTGGCCGGCACCTCGTTTCCGATCGACCGCAACATGACCGCGAAGTCGCTCGGCTTCGCCCGGCCGATGGCGAACTCGCTCGATGCGGTGTCCGACCGCGATTTCGTCATGGAGACGCTGTCGGCTGCCGCGATCACGTCGGTGCATCTGTCGCGTTTCGCCGAAGAGATCGTGATCTGGACTTCGCCGCTGGTCGGGCTGGTGAAGCTGTCCGACAAGTTCACCACCGGCTCATCGATCATGCCGCAGAAACGCAATCCCGATGCGGCGGAGCTGGTGCGCGCCAAGACCGGCCGCGTGGTCGGCGCGCTCACCCAGATGCTGATGGTGATGAAGGCTTTGCCGCTCGCCTACCAGAAGGACATGCAGGAGGACAAGGAAGGCACCATCGATGCCCTCGATGCGCTGACACTGTCCGTCGCCGCCATGACCGGCATGGTGCGCGACATGAAGCCCGACGCGGCGCGCATGAAGATCGCTGCCGGCGCCGGCTACGCCACCGCGACAGATCTTGCCGACTGGCTGGTGCGCACGCTGAAAATTCCGTTCCGCGAGGCGCATCACACCACCGGGCGGATCGTCGCCAAGGCCGCGGCCGAAGATATGCCCTTGCACGTGCTGCCGCTGGCCGCGATGCGCAAGATCGAACCGGGGATCACCAAGGCCGTGTTCGATGTGTTGTCGGTCGAGCGGTCGGTGACCAGCCGGGCGAGTTTCGGCGGCACCGCACCGGCCAATGTTCGCGCGCAGGCCAAGGCTTGGCTGAAAACGCTGTCGCAAACACGCCGTTCAGGGTCCGCGCCTCGCAAATGACACACATTCTGATATCGTTGAGTCGCAACACTCCGGGGTTTGCCTTGCACCGACGCCAACTGATGCTGGTTGCCGTGAGCGCCGTACTGGCGCTGCCGCTGGCGGCCTGCGGCCGCAAGGGGCCGCTCGACCCGCCGCCGGGCGGCTATACGATCGAGCAAGGCGTCGGCAAGACGCCGACGTCGCGCAGGGGCAGCGCGCCCGAGGCCGACACCAAACAGCAATACGACGAGGACGGCCGGCCCATTATTCCGCAGGGCCGTAACCGACGCCTTCCGGCCGATTGGCTTCTCGACTGAGCGCGCCATGCACCACTTCGCTTATCGCGGCGGCGTATTGCACGCCGAGGCGGTGAACCTCGCCACCATCGCGCTGGCGGTCGGCACTCCGTTCTATTGCTATTCCACCGCGACGCTGACGCGGCATTACCGCGTGTTCGCGGAAGCGTTCGCCGATGTGCCTTCGCTCGTTTGCTACGCGGTGAAGGCCAACTCCAACCAGGCGGTGATCGCGACGCTGGCGAGACTTGGCGCCGGCGCTGACGTGGTTTCCGGCGGCGAATTGAAGCGCGCGCTCGCGGCCGGCGTGCCGCGCGACAAGATCATGTTCTCGGGCATCGGCAAGACCGCGGCCGAACTGGCGATGGCTCTCGACGAGAACATTCTGTGCATCAACGTCGAGTCGGAAGCCGAACTCGAATTGCTTTCGACCATTGCCCAGGGCAAGGGCCGCACCGCTCCCATCTCGGTGCGGGTCAATCCGGACGTCGATCCCAAGACCCACGCCAAGATCGCGACCGGCCGCGCCGAGAACAAGTTCGGCATTCCGATCAGCCGGGCGCGGGAGGTTTATGCGCTCGCGGCGAAATTACCCGCGCTGCGTGTGGTCGGCGTCGACATGCACATCGGCAGCCAGATCACCGAGCTGTCGCCGTTCGATGATGCATTTTCCCTGCTTTCTGATTTCGTCAGGACTCTGCGCGCCGACGGCCACACCATCTCGCATGTCGATCTCGGCGGCGGCCTCGGTATTCCCTATCGCGAGGACAACGAGCCGCCGCCCGATCCGCAGGCCTATGCCGACGTGGTCAAGCGGGCGACAAAGGGCTTGGACTGCAAGCTCATTTTCGAGCCGGGGCGGCTTATCGTCGGCAATGCCGGGATATTGGTGACCAAGGTTCTGTACCTCAAGCGCGGCGAGGCCAAGACCTTCGTCATCGTCGACGCCGCCATGAACGACCTCGTTCGGCCGACTCTCTACGAAGCGTACCACGACATCCGCCCGGTCGCGGAACCGCCCCCCGGCTCCCGCCACACCATCGCCGACGTGGTCGGTCCGGTCTGCGAATCCGGCGATTATCTCGCCCTCGATCGCAACGTGGCAGAACCCAAGGCCGGCGACCTGCTGGCGATCATGACGGCCGGCGCCTATGGCGCGGTCCAGGCCGGCACCTACAACACGAGACCGCTTGTTCCCGAGGTCCTTGTCCGCGATGACGAATGGGCTCTGGTGCGGCCCCGCCTTGAAGCCGACCAATTGATAGGTCTGGATAAATTGCCAGCTTGGCTGTGACCCTGGCTTGTATTTTGCTTGGATGCAGGGGCAACAGGCAGCGTGCTAAAGTATTGAAGCAAGGCAGATTCGTACCCGCGGAGCGGCTTTGAACGAACCCATCAGCGATCAACAGGCCGACGGACGCATCGCTCGCGACAGGGCCGTTGTGCTGGCGCGCGCCCTCAACCGTGCTCGGCTGGCGTTGCTCTGGGAACAGCTTTGGCCGGCGCTGGCCGCCATGGCAATGGCCACCGGCCTGTTCCTGGCGTTGTCCTGGCTCGGTCTCTGGATCGTACTGCCGCCGCTCGGCCGCGCCATCGGCCTCGTCATCTTCATAGTGCTCGCGATCGCGGCGACAGTACCGCTGTTTCGCATCCGCTGGCCATCGGCGACGCAAGGCCTGCGCCGCCTCGATCGCGAGAGCCTGCTGCCGCACCGGCCGGCGACCGCGATTGCCGACGCCATGGCGCCGGAAACCTCCGACGCGTTCGGGGTGGCGCTGTGGCGCGCCCACATCGAGCGCGCCCTGCTGGCCGCCCGCTCGCTCAAGGCCGGCCGGCCGTTGCCCAAGCTCGCATTGCGCGATCCGATGGCGCTGCGCGGGCTCGTGCTCATCCTTGTCGTTGCGAGCTTCGTCGCCGCCGGCTCTGACCGCACCCGGCGGATTGCTGCGGCGTTTGATTGGCATGGCGTGGTCGGCGCCGCGAACTACCGGATCGATGCCTGGGTGACCCCGCCGGCCTACACCGGTCGGCCGCCCCTGATCCTGCCCGGCCTGCGTCCAGCGGAGACGACCACGCAGGCGCGTCTGGACGAGCCGGTGACGGTGCCGGCCGGCTCGACGCTGGTGGTGCGTGCGACCGGCGACTCCGGGCTCGAGGTTGCAGTTCACGGCGGCATCGCCGAAGCCAAGGTCGAGGCCAAGCCGCAGGCGCCGAAGGGCACCGAGGAGCGTCACTTCACCATCAACGCCGCCGGCATCGCGACGGTGCGCGGTCCCAACGGCGATGTGAGGTGGGCGTTCAACGCCACGCCCGATCGCGCGCCGGTCATCTCGCTGGTGAAGGAGCCGGAGCCCCAGCTCCGCGGCTCGCTGCTGCTGCACTACAAACTCGAGGATGACTACGGTGTGGTCGATGCGCAGGCGACCTTCCAGCGCAAGCCGTATGCCGCACCGGATGACAAGGCGCCGCGGCCGCTGTTCAATGCGCCGGACTTTGCGCTGGCGCTGCCGCAATCACGCACCCGCGCGGGCGCCGGTCAGACCACCAAGGACCTGTCCGAGCACCCCTGGGCCGGTGTCGACGTAACCCTGACGCTGGTCGCGCGCGACGAAGCCGGCAACGAGGGCCGCTCGACGCCGCACGAGATGCGTCTGCCGGAACGCCCGTTCGCCAAGCCGCTGCCGCGCGCTCTGATCGAGCAGCGTCGCACCCTTGCGCTCGATGCCAACGCCAAGGACCGGGTGCTGACTGCGCTCGACGCGCTCACCATCGCGCCCGAGCGGTTCATCCCGGAGACCAACGTCTATCTCGGCCTGCGGTCGATCTATTGGCAGCTTGCTCGCTCCGAAACCGACGACAGTCTGCGCGAGGTGGTGGGGCGGCTCTGGGTGATGGCGGTGCAGCTCGAGGACGGCAACGTTTCGGACACCGAGAAGGCGCTGCGGGCTGCGCAGGACGCCTTGCGCGAGGCGCTGGAGCGCGGCGCCCCCGACGAGGAAATCAAGAAGCTGATGGACGACCTGCGCGCCGCGCTCGACAAGTTCATGCAGGCGCTGGCCGAGCAGTTGCGCAAGAATCCGGAGATGGCGCGGCCGCTCGATCCCAACTCGATGCGGATGCTCCGCTCGCAAGACCTGCACAACCTGCTCGACCGCATGGAACGGCTGGCGCGATCCGGCGCGCGCGATGCCGCCAAGCAGCTTCTGAGCCAGCTCCAGCAGATGCTGGATAATCTGCAAATGGCGCAGCCCAATGGCGATATGGGCGACGGCGACGACATGCAGCAGGCGCTCGACGAGCTCGGCGACATGATCCGGAAGCAGCAGCAGTTGCGCGACCGCACCTTCCGCCAGGGCCAGGACCAACGCCGCCAGCAGCGCGGTCAACAGCGCGGCCAACAGGGCGACCGCAACCAGATGGGCGAGCTGCGCCAGGACCAACAGGCGCTGCGCGAGCAGCTCAACAAGCTGCTCGAAGAGCTGCGCAAGAAGGGTTTCCCGCAGCAGGGCCAGGACGGTCAGCAAGGGCAACAGCAGGGCGAGGGCGATCAGTTCGGCCAGGCCGGCGAGGCGATGGGCGATGCCGCCGGTGCGCTGGGAGATGGTGACGCCGACGGCGCGGTCGATTCGCAGGGTCGCGCGTTGGAGGCGCTGCGCAAGGGCGCGCAAGGCATGGCGCAGTCGATGCAGCAGCAGATGGGCCAGGGCATGGGTCCGGGACAGCCGGGCCGCACCGGCCAGGCCCGCGCCAACCAGGACACCGATCCGCTCGGCCGGCCGCTGCGCGGCCGCGACTATGGCGATGACACCACCGTCAAGGTACCGGGCGAGATCGACGTGCAGCGCGCCCGTCGCATCCTCGAAGAATTGCGCAAGCGCTTCGGCGAGAGCTACCGTCCGCAGCTTGAGCTCGACTATATCGAGCGGCTGCTGAAGGATTATTAGGCGGCGCGGCGGGCGCGACCCAATCCAAGCGGCTGGAGGCAACGTGAAGGCAATAGCGGCGATCGCCTTGGCGATGATGGTATCGGTGGGCGCCGAGCAGGCGGCGCTGGCGCAAAGCCTCGACAAGGCCAATCAGAAATACGAGGACGCCTACCGGCAGCGGATCGACAAGATCAATCAGCGGGTCCGCCGCAAGCAGATCGAGGCGCAGTGCAAGGAAGAGGCGAAGCAAACCTACGGCGCCGTCCATTTCCGTGAGCGGCGCGCTTATGTGAAGACGTGCATCGCGCGGAACGGCGGCTGACGGCGCGAGCGGGGTTGATGCAGCGTCGTTGCGAGCCGAAGGCGAAGCAATCCAGGGCACAGCCAGCCCCAGTACAGGCTGGATTGCTTCGTCGCTTCGCTCCTCGCAATGACCGCGTCACAATAGCCGGAAGGTCCTGCGTTCGATCGAAATAGCCGCTCGTAGAACTAAGGCAGGATCTCCTGCCGGTCGCGCAGTTGCGCGTCGATCCGCGCCTTCATGGTCTCGAGCTGGCCTGCTTCGGCCGCGGTGACCACGTCGACCAGCTCGTTGGCCTGATCGAGCCGCGCAATCGTCACGTAGTCGGCGCCCGCCGCGTAGAGCGTCTGCGCCTCGGCCAGCACGTCGGCGGTGGCGATGATCTTGGCCTTCGGGTTGACCATGCGGATGTGGCGGACGAGCTTCTCATTGGTGGTGCCCTTGAGCAGCGAGTCGGGAACGCTGGAGATGACGATCTCGGCATCGGCGACCTTGGCTTGCAGCAGCGAATCGGCGCTGGCGATATCGTTGTAGTGGACCTGCACGCCGCGGTTTTGCAGGGCATGGAAGACGGTCGGGTTGAAGTCGACGACGAACACCTGATCGAGCAGCGTCGGCTGGCGCCGTTCGATCTCGGCGAGGAACGAGCTCGCGATCCGGTAGAAGCCGAGGATCAGGATTCGCCGCCGGCCGGATTCGGAGGCTTTGTCGCCGGCCGGGGCGCCGTGATCGAGGTCGCTCAAGCCCAGGCGCTTGAGGATGGGGATGGCCGCGCGCGTCAATGAATCGCTTCGCATCATCAGGAAGGTGTTGAGCACGGCTAGGACGACGAAGGCGGTCGAGGCGGCGCTGGAGACGCCCGGCGTGGCGTCGCCCGATTGCACGCCGATCTGTACCAGCACCAGCGAGAACTCGCTGAGCTGGGCGAGATTGATGGCCGGCAGCAGGCTTGCGCGCAGGCCCTGCCGCATGGCGTAGAGCGTCGGGAATACGGTGACGAAGCGGCTCGCCCAGGTCACCGCGACGATCACCAGCGCCAGGCTCATGACCGAGGAGGTCGGCAGCGGCACGGTCATGCCGAGCGCCACGAAGAACAAGGTGATGAAGAAATCGCGCAGCGAGGTGACCTTGGCGGTGACGTCGAACGCGTAAGGGAATGTCGACAGCGACACGCCCGCGATCAGCGCGCCCATCATGCGCGAGAGCCCGAGGATGTCGGCGAACTCGGCCGTGGCGAAGCACCAGGCCAGCGCCCCGACCAGGACCAGTTCCGGCAGATGCGCGATCAACTGGAACAGGTGCGGCAGCGTATAGCGGCTGATCAGCAGCGCGCCGGCGAGCAGGGCGACGACGCGCACCACGGACAGAAATGCAGCGTCGATATGAAGGTCGTTGAAGCTCGGCTGGATGGCGAGAAACAGGATGGCGAACAGGTCCTGGAGCACCAGCACGCCGAGGGTGATGCGGCCCGGAAGCGTGTCGAGCTCGAACTTGTCGTACAGCACCTTGACGATGATGACGGTGCTGCTCAGCGAAACCGCCGCGGCGAGATAGAGCGAATCGAAGCTGCCGTGGCCGAGCGGGATGCCGACTAGCGCGAACAGCGCCAGCGTGAGCAGAAACGTGCCGAAAATCTGGACCGCCGACGTCACCAGGATGACGTTGCCGGCCCGCACGATCTTCTTCAGGTCGATCTCGAGCCCGATCATGAAAAGCATCAGGATCAGGCCGAGCTCGCCGATGGTGTTGATCGATTGCTGCGACTGCACCCAGCGCAGGCCGGACGGCCCGATGACGAAGCCCGCCACCAGATAGGCCAGGATCAGCGGTTGCCGCGCGAGATGGGCGGCGACGCCGAGCAGCCACGCCGTGACGATCGAGAGCGCCAGATCGTGAATCAGCTCGTGCATCATCCCCTCGGGATCGGCCGGACGGCGGCGCGGACGATGGTTCTCTATAGGGCATCCATCCGAGCGAGGACAGAAGCCGTATCGCTGCGCAGTCCAACGGCCCTTTGTGGCGCAGCGAAGCCTGCGACCGGGAATTCCCCAGGAAGATTGCGAGCTGGCGGCAAGCTGTCCCGCGCGCTCAGGGACTGCCTTTGGCAAGGGCCGCCGCGACCGTGAACTTGATCTCGGCCACCGAGAACGGCTTGGCGATGACGTCGAGCACCAAGCTGTCGAGGCCCGCGGCGCGGGCGCGCTGGTCCGCATAGCCGGTCATCATTACGATCGGCATGGTCGGGTGGTCGCGCGCCACGGCCAGCGCCAGCGCGATGCCGTCCATCACCGGCATCTGGATATCCGTCAGCAGCAGGTCGAAGCCGCCGTCGGCCTCGTTCAGCAGGTCCAGCGCCTCGGCGCCGTCGACCGCGAGCGTCACGACGTGGCCATCCTCCGCGAGCGCGCGCTGCAGCAGCGTGCGGACCGGCTCCTCGTCCTCAGCGATCAGAATGCGCGCCAAGGCCGGTCTCCGTTATCGGAGGCCGGCGATGGCGTCGCGATGTGTGAAGAAGCGCACCTGCACGTCGTGGCCCTCCGCGGGCGGCGAAGCAAGACGGCTGCGGAACGGCAGCCGTTGGCCGGGCTCGAGCACCGGTTGCGGCGGCTGCGCGGTCCAGGAATAAAGCTCGGCGCCGGAGGCATTGAGCAGCGCAAAGCGAAGCCGCGGCACCTCGACGGGCTTTGCGACCGTGTTGACGATGGAGCCCTCGACCACCATGACCGGCACGCCGTCGTGGATCTCGCTGCCGATCTTGACGGCGGCGAAGTCGAGGCCGCGGAGGTTCACCGGCAGACCGATCGAAGCATACAGCGAGCCAAGCTGCGGCACGTGCCGCACCACCTCCCTGCGCAGGCCGATCAAGCCGGCACACAGCGCGAGCATCGCGACGATGGCGACCGGCAGCGGAATCCGGAGGTTCGACCGCCGCTTCGCGGCGCGTGAGCGGCGGGCGGCGACGCTCTCGATGTCGCCCGGGCCATTGTCGATGGCGGCGAAGTCGGGGGCGGCGTCATGGTCATAAGGTTGAAGTGCCGGCGCGCTGCTGCCGGGAATCGGGATGTCGGAGAGTGCGAGCGGGGCGGCTTCTGCCGCCGGCTCCGGCTCGGGGGCAGGCGCGGTCTCCGGCGCAGGCCGTTCGGGCCCCGGCGCCAGCGCGCCGATCAGTTCGTCGAGCGAGGGGCCGGCGGGCTCCGGCTGCGCGTCGGTTTGTTGTGCCGGCTCCGGTTCTTCGGCCGGCGCCAACGGCGGCGATGGCTCGACTGCGCCAAGCTCGGCGCCGAATGCCTTCTCCTCGGCGAAAACGCTGCCCTCGGCCGGCGAACCGTCCAGGTCGACCCGCCAGACGTTCTGGCAACGCGTGCAGCGCACGGAGCGGCCGTTCGCGCCGACGGCGGCGTCGGCGATCCGGTAGGACGTGGTGCAGTGCGGACAGGTGATCTGCATCGAATACGGTCGAGGGCGATTCGTGGCACTCGGGCCAGGATCGCAAGGCTAGCAGCCGTCCGTTAACGGATCGGAAACCATGAGAGTGCACGTCTTGTCTGGAATTCGACGCGCCGGCCGGTTAACGGCGGGTTAACGCGGTCTGCCTCGGCAGGTCCGCTATCCTGTGCGGTGACCGAATCGCTCGGCCGTTCGGCGGACCAGGAGGGAGCAGGGCGTGGTCCGATTCGAGAACGTGGGCTTGCGCTACGGACTGGGGCCGGAGGTTCTGCGCGACCTCAGCTTCCAGATCGAGCCGCGCTCGTTCCAGTTCCTGACCGGGCCGTCGGGCGCCGGCAAGACCTCGCTGCTGCGCCTGATGTTCCTGACGCTTCGGCCGACGCGGGGCCTGATCACCGTGTTCGACCACGACACCGCGACGCTGAGCAAGGATTCGCTTGCCACGCTGCGCCGGCGCATCGGCATCGTGTTCCAGGATTTCCGCCTGCTCGACCACATGACCACCTACGAGAACGTCGCGCTGCCGTTCCGCGTGATGGGAAAGAACGAGGAAAGCTACCGCAATGAGGTGGCCGAGCTGTTGAACTGGGTCGGGCTCGGCGATCGCATGGGTGCGCTGCCGCCGGTGCTGTCGGGCGGCGAGAAGCAGCGCGCCGCGATCGCACGCGCGGTGATTGCGCGGCCGCAGCTTCTGCTCGCCGACGAGCCGACCGGCAACGTCGACCCCAACCTGGCGCAGCGGCTGCTGCGGTTGTTCATCGAGCTCAACAAATCCGGCACCACCGTGGTGATCGCCACTCACGACATTGCCTTGATGGACCAATACGACTGCCGCCGCCTCGTGCTGCACGAGGGCCGGCTGCACAGCTACGATTGAGGCCTTGATGACCGATCGCCGCTCCGACCTCGACATGGACCCGGATCTGATGCGCCCGCGCTCGATCGGCGCCATGCTGCCGCGCGGCGAGACGGCGATTGTGCCCAAGGGCTCGATCGCCGGGCGGGCGCTGGTCGCGGTGGTCGCCATCATGACGTTCCTGGCCTCGCTGACCACCGGAGCGGTGACGCTGGTGCGCAGCTCGGCGATGGCGTGGCAATCCGACGTCGCGCGCGAGGTCACCGTCCAGGTGCGGCCGACCGGGGGCAAGGACCTCGATGCCGAGGTGGCGAAAGCCGTCGAGATCGCGCGGGCGTTTCCCGGCGTCGGCGACGTTCGCGCCTTCTCCAAGGCGGAATCGGCCGGCCTGTTGGAGCCGTGGCTCGGCAGCGGACTTGCGCTCGACGATCTGCCGGTGCCGCGGATGATCGTGGTCAAGCTGCCATCCTCCGGGGATCTCGATCTTGCGCCGCTGAAGAAGCAGCTTGCCGACAAGGTGCCGGGGGCGAGCCTCGACGATCACCGCGCCTGGATCGACCGGATGCGCACGATGGCCGGCACGACCATCGCCGGCGGCATCGGGCTCCTGCTGCTGATGCTGGTAACGACGGTGCTGTCGGTGATTTTCGCCACGCGCGGCACCATGGCGGCCAACCGCCCCATCGTCGAGGTGCTGCATTTCATTGGCGCCAAGAGCGGCTTCATCGCCGGACAATTCCAGCGGCACTTCCTGCTGCTCGGCCTCGAAGGTGGCATGATCGGCGGCGGCCTTGCCATGGTGGCGTTCGGTGCGGCCGGGATCGCGGCGAACCTCAGCACCGGCTCCGCCGGCAACGATCAGCTTGCGGCGCTGTTCGGAAGTTTCTCGCTGGGGTGGGGCGGCTATCTCGCCATCGCCGGCCAGATTTTGCTGATGGCGCTGGTGACCGCGATCGCTTCGCGGCACACGGTCAACCGCACGCTGGCGACCGTGGATTAGGCGACGGGTGGCAAGATGAAATCTCGAACGGCTTACGTTGTGAGTGGGGTTGGCATCGCCGCGCTGTCGGCTTTTGTCGCCTGGGGGTTCGCATCATCGCTTGAACAGCGTCGGCAAACGATGACGCCAACGATACGCGTCGGCTATTTTCCGAACCTGACCCACGCGCAGGCACTCGTCGCGCTCAATTTCAGCCGTCATGGCCAGGATTGGTTTTCCGCACGCCTACCAGGCCGGGCAAACGTCGAGTGGCGCGCGTTCAATGCGGGTCCGAGCGCCATGATGTCGCTCGTCGCGCGGTCGATAGACCTGGGCTACGCGGGTCCGAGCTCAATTCTCAACGCCTATGCCCTTTCCAAAGGCTCGCAAATCCGCGTCGTGGCCGGCGCGGTCACCGGCGGTTCAGCACTCGTGGCGCAGCCCGGGTTCGATTCGACTGCGGTTGCCAAGTTCAGGGGCAAACGGATCGCTACGCCTGAGTTTGGAAATACGCAGGACATTGCGGCACGTGCCTGGCTGTCCGCGGGCGGACTCGTTGTCGGCAAGGATGTCCAAGTGGTGCCGATACCGAATCCGGACCAGATCAACCTCTTTCGCCTGGTGGCGATCGATGGGGCCTGGACGATCGAACCCTGGGTCTCGCGCCTCGAACTGCTGGCGGATGCCAAGGTTGTCGTAGAGGAGAAGGACCCACTTACGACTTTGCTGGCCGCCAACACCCAGTTTCTGACGAAACACGCGGAACTCGCAGACGCGTTTATCGCGGCCCACCGTGAGCTGACAGCGTGGATCATCCAGCATCCGCAGGAGGCACAACGGATGCTGACCGAGGAGCTCCAGATCAGGTTCAAGGCCGACATGCCGGAGATTGTGCTCCGCAATGCATGGCCGCGAATTCATCTCACCAGCGACGTTTCGCTGGCGGCTTTCGCTGGGTTTTTGGCAAAGGCCAAAGATGCCGGATTCGTCGGCAACGTGGATATGAGATCACTTGTTGAGACCGGCTGCGTCGCGAGCACATGCGCGAAAACGAACGTGACACCGGGAACGAATTGACTTGGTACGGCTGTTCGCGTGTCTGCCGTGGTCGCGGCGCGCGGGTCTCCGAATGAAGTGTGTCCGGCCAAGCCATCGGGACGCCGGATTTTGCGCTATGGTCCGGGACGGGGAACTGAACGGATGATTTCGGCCGGCCCAGAGACGACGGCGGATCGCGACGTCGGAATGCAGCCCGGAGGGCGGCGCGGCCGAAGCACCCGTGTCGCATTCTTCGCGTTCAGTTTCGCCATCGCGATGACCGGTGCAGGCTTCCTCTGGTTCGTGCGCATGATGCCGGAGGACGAAGTGCTGCCCTCACGCAACGCCGACGGTATCGTGGTGCTGACCGGTGCGGCGTTCCGCATCAACGACGCGCTGGACCTGCTGGCCGCCGGCCGCGGGCGGCGGCTGCTGATCACCGGGGTCTACCCGACCACCCACACCGGGGAAATCTCCCGCCTGGTGCCCGAGCATCAGCGCTGGTTTAACTGCTGCGTCGACCTCGACCATTCGGCGACCAACACCATCGGCAACGCCATCGAGACCCGGCGCTGGGTCAAGGCGCGAGGTTTCCAGTCGGTGATCGTGGTGACGTCGAACTTCCACATGCCGCGCGCCATGGCCGAGATCGGTCACCAGCTTCCCGGAGTCGAGCTCGTGCCCTACGCGGTGGTCTCCGAGAAGGTCCGGATCGAATCCTGGTGGGAAAGTCCGGCGACCGCCCGGCTGCTTTTCCTGGAGTATCTGAAGTATATCGTTGCCCGGGGCCGCATGTGGCTTCCGACGTCATTCGCCTGAAGGCTATGGTCCCGAAACCGTGCTGATCGTCCGGTCGATCCTCTACAACATCCTGTTCTATCTCAATCTCGTGGTGCTGCTGTTCGTGGCGCTGCTGACGATCGCGCTGCCGCGCAAGGCGGTGCTGAAGATGGCCGAGACCTGGGGTCGCGTCAGCGTGTTCCTGCTGCGCGTGGTGTGCGGCACGCGCATGGAGGTGCGTGGTCTCGAACACCTGAACGGCGAGCGGCTCAAGGGCCCGCTGATCATCGCCGCCAAGCATCAGTCGACATGGGAGACGTTCGCGTTGCTCAAGCTGTTCGACGATTTCACCTTCATCGTCAAACGCGAGCTGATGTGGATACCGATCTTCGGCTGGTGCATGTGGAAGGGCCGTATGATTCCGGTCGACCGCGGCGCCGGCTCGCAGGCGCTGAACGACATGACGGCGCGGGCGCGCGAGGAAATCCGCGGCGGCCGCCAGCTCATCATCTTCCCGGAGGGCACGCGGCGCGCGCCCGGCGCCGCGCCGCGCTACAAGTTTGGCGTCGCGCATCTTTATATCGAGATCGGCGCGCCGTGCATTCCGGTGGCGCTGAACTCCGGGCTGTTCTGGCCGCGCCGCGCCTTGATGCGGCTTCCCGGCACCATCGTGGTGGAATTCCTGCCGCCGATTCCGCCCGGCATGGACAAGGACGCATTCTTCAAGCGGCTGCAAAGCGACATCGAGACCGCGACCGCGCGGCTGATCGCGGAGGGAGAGGCGGAGCTGACGCGTCGCGGCGCGGTCTAGACCGCGGCGGCCGCGCTGCCGGCGGGCACTGTCGCCTCACGGGTGCGGAACAGCGCCATCAGCCCGCCCGAGATGCCCAGCGCTGCGAGGAACACCACCAGCCCGAGCAGGCCTGTTGGTTTGAGCGCCGCGAAGCTTTGCACGGCGTAGGCGGCGAGGCCGATGCCGACAACGAGCAGCGCGCTGCCGGCGTAAAGCGGCGTACCCTCCGACAGCCGCCAGCCCTCGGACGAGGTGGCGAGCGACAACAGCACCAGCGCCAGGATGTTGGTGCTCATGCCAAGCCAGACCGGGTGGATGCCGTAGAGGAACTGGGCAACGCCCCAGCCGCTGAGGTGATACCAGCCGATGCCGGTGGCGAAGCCGATCACCATCGCAGCGAGCGCACCCTGGCGGGTCGCGCCCCGCCACAGCAGCGCCGCGATCACCGGCGCAAAGGTCGCCGAGTTGCGAACGGTCCAGGCCAGGATGTTCCACCACGCCGACTGCTCGGAGCGGAGCAGACCGAACACCACCATCAGCACGGTGAGCACCACCAGTGACCAGCGCGTGTAGCGGACGAGTTCGGCTTCGGTCGCATGCGGCCGCACTGCCATCATCACGTCGCGGCCGAGCGAGGTTGCGCCGGAGAACTGGCACGGGGCGCCCCAGCCCAGCGCGCAGGCCCAGATGCCGAGGAAGAACACGCCGACCAGCGGCGCCGGCAGCACGGTTTCGAGATATTGCGGGATGGCGATCAGACCCCTGCCGCCGCCGGGCACGGCCGCCGCGGCGGTGAGGCCGATCAGCGTGGCGATGATGACGAACGGGATGCCGAACAGGCAGGCCCAGAGCAGGCCCTTGCGCGCCTCGGCGGACGAGCGGCACGACACCGCCATCTGGAACGCGGCCTGCGCCAGCGGCACGTTGACGATGAAGGTGCCGAACCACGCCACGATCTGCGTCATGCCGACGCTGTCGGCGGCCAGATATTCGGGATGGGCAGCCGCGAAGGTGCTCAGACTCGGCCCGGTCAAGACAACATAGAGGCCGATCGCCATCATGACGAGGAAGACGACGCAATTGATGCTCTGCGTCAGGCCGATCGACCACATGCCGCCGCCCTGCAGATAAGCGAGCAAAAGACACGCCGTCAGCACCAGCGACCACATCATCGGAATGCCGGTCGAGACATGCACGGCGGAGGCAAACGCCAGCGCGGTCGCGACCGACCACATCGGAAATGCAAAGGCGGTGATGGCACCGGCAACGGCCCGCGCACCGCGGCCGTAACGGTCGCCGATCAGACCGGAGATGGTCACCAGCGCCCGCTCGCGGAATGGCGCCACCAGGAACAATGCGATCAGCAGCACCTGAAGCGTTTCGGCGACGCCGTACCAGGCGGCGGACACGCCCTTGAGGTAGCTCAGCTCCAGCACGGCGATGAAGGTCGAGCCGGAGAACAGTCCGGTGATGCAGAGCGCCACCAGCAGCGGCGAGAACTGTCGGCCGCCGACGAAATAGCCGCCGGCGCCGGCCTCGGCCTTGCGGCGCGCAATGCGGCCGGCGACGACGAGGAGTGCGGTGTAGGCCACCGCCAGTCCGATCACCCAATGCCCGTATGTGTTCATCGTTCGGCCCCGAATATCACTTCGCGATTGGCTTCAGATCCCAGGCGACGTCGATGCGCGCCTTGCTGTCGCGGATCAGGTTGTAGACCGGGCAGCGCTTCAGCACGGTCTGGTGGAAGGGCGGGAGCTGTGACGCGTCGGCGTCGATCGTGCCGGTGACCTTGACGTCGACCGACTGGAACTGCGGCGACACATCGGCGGTGCCGAACAGCCCGCGCTGATCGACCAGGCCCGAGCTCGAAATATGCAGATCGCGCAGCCCGATGCCATGCTCCTTGGCAACAAGCTCGATGACGACGCTGAGGCAGCCGTTGAGCGCGCCGAGCACATACTCCATCGGCGTCGGCGCTTCGTTCTTGCCGCCGATCTTCTCCGGCTCGGCGATGACGAAGTTGAAGTCGCGCACGCTCAGATCGGTGCGCATGCTGCCCTTCCACTGGCCTTCGGCGCGGACCGTCTTGATCTGTGGCGAGGCTTCGAACGTCTTCTGCTGCACCGTCACGACATACTCCCTGGCGCGAGCGATCGTCTCGCAGCTAATCAAAGCGTCGCGCGCCCTGTCAATCGTGGCAAGGCACTATAAAACAAGGCGTTTTCGCGCCGGCACTTTCTTGGAAGGAAATCGCGCGGAAAGCGCTTCAGCGAGCAGGGCTTGCTGCGGTGCGAAGGGCTAAGCCGCGCCGAGATGGGCGTCGGGCCCGCCGCGCAGGCGCTCTGCGATCACGTGCAGATCGTGGTCGACAATGCCGAGCGTTTCCAGCGCCTTGACGGTCTCCAGAACATAGTCGCGGTTGTTGCCGGAGCTGCCGTGGGCCGCGCGCACGATCTGGAGCTGCCGGTCGTGGCTGAGGCGGCCGGCGTACTGGGCGTGGCCGCGATCGACCGCATAGCACAGCGCCTCGGTGCGCCGCTCCGGCTGGCCGTCGAGCCAGACGCCGCGAACCAGCTCGCGATAGACCGCGGTGGTCTGTTCGCGCTCGCGGAGGTAGGCGATGGTGGCGGCGCGGTTTTTCGCCGCGACCCGATAGGCGATGCCGCGGCAGGCGCCGCCGAAATCGAGTCCGAGCACGAGGCCGGGCCGCTCCGGGGTGCCGCGATGGTCGAACGAATAGACGCAAAGCGAGCGGTGCATGCCGATGACATGCGCCGGGATGCGCTCGAGATATTCGAAGCCGGGCCGCCAGATCAGCGAGCCGTAGCCGAACACCCAGAGCTCGTCGTCGGCCTTCTCGAAGGCAGCATCCATATTCGACCACTCCGCGAACGGCTCGCCTATCAGGACCGGTCGCGTGCCGCAACCGCCTGGACAGGCCCGTACCAGGGCGGAAAACTACGTAACCTTTGAAACGCCGCATTCCGCCGCTTCACAGCACCCATGAGCAATGCATATTCCATTCCAAGGCGGCGGCGACGACACTGGCCGCTCGGCCTTGTTATTGCATTCATTGTCCTTGGCGGCTTGTGGGTCACCGCCTGGTATTACGGCGCGGGCGTGGCCGAGCGCACCATCGACGGCTGGAAGGCCCGCGAAGCCAAGGCCGGCCGCATCTACACCTGCGCGCAGCAGACGGTTGGCGGATTCCCATTCGGCATCGATATCCGCTGCGCCGATCCCGGCGCCGACTTCCGCTCCAACAACCCGCCGGTCGCACTCAAGGCCAAGGACATGGTCATCTCGGCGCATGTCTGGCAGCCGACCGTGCTGACCACCGACTTCGCCGGGCCGCTGACCATCGCCGAGCCGGGCCAGGACACCCGCATCACCGCGACCTGGACGCGCGCGCAGTCGCTAGTCCATGGCCTGCCGGCCTCGCCGGAGGATGTCTCGTTCCGGGTCGAGCAGCCGCTCGTCAACCGCTCGGGCGACAGCCAGAGCCTGTTCAAGGCGGATCGGCTCGACCTCGACGGCCGGCTGCTGTCGGGCAGCGTGCGGGATCATCCGGTGATCGAAGCGGTGCTGAAGCTTGCCGCGGCTACCGCGCCGTACTGGCATCCGGCGGCGGCGACGCCGGTCGATGCCGACATCACCGCGGTGCTGCGCGGGCTCGACGATTTCTCGCCGAAGCCGTGGCGCGCCCGCTTCCGCGAACTGCAGGCGGCGGGCGGCCGGATCGAGATCAGCAAAGCGCGGGTGCAGCAGCGCGACACCATCGCGGTGGCCAGCGGCGTGCTCGGGCTGACGCCTTCGGGACACCTGAACGGCGAGCTGCGTCTCACGGTCGCCAATCTCGATCGGCTGTTGCCGACGCTGGGCCTCGACCGCCTGTTGTCGCAGGATCGCGCGCCGCCGAAGCTCAACAAGACATTCAGCGCGCTCGACCGCATCATGCCCGGGCTCGGCGATGTGGCGCGGCAGAACGCCGGCCCGATGCTCAGCGCCGGCATTGCGATGATGGGGGAGCCGACCGAGCTCGAAGGCCAGCGGGCGGTGGCGCTGCCGCTCCGCTTCGACGACGGCATGGCCTCGCTCGGGCCGCTCAAGCTCGGCATGACGCCCGCGCTATTCTAGGGCAGAATGAGCGGGCAGGAGAGTTCGTGCGATGCTGCAATGGCTCGCGGTGCCCGGCATTCTGATTTTTCTTGCAAGCGTGGGCCCGCTTCGCGCCGAGGAATTTCCCTGGTGCGTCGAGGTCGATGCGTTCACCAAGAACTGCGCGTTCAGCAGCCACGACGAATGCGCGGCGATCGCCAAGAACGTCTCGAGTCCGGCGACCGGTGAGGGGCGATGCATCGCCAATCCGAGTTATGTGGCGCCGGTTGCGGCCAAGCCGGCCAAGGCCTCGGCCAAGACGACGGCCAAGCCGCACTAGCTCTATTCGTTGTCGGCGGCGTAGGGCCGCGGCAGCGGCAGGGTGGGATGGGCGCGCCCGAAATCCGGCGCGGGCGAATCCTGGCCGATCTCGACGATGCCGCGGCGGATCGCGCGCGTCCGCGTGAAATGATCGAACAGCGTCTTGCCGTCGCCCGAGCGCATGGCTCGCGTCAGCGCCGAGAGATCCTCGTTGAAGCGGCCGAGCATTTCCAGCACCGCGTCCTTGTTGGCGAGGAACACGTCGCGCCACATGGTCG
>Ga0265325_10001080_pt1 | contig 19622 bp, 17 predicted proteins | sample 41420metaG_FD_202090 | JGI IMG/M metagenome (GOLD analysis project Ga0265325, IMG submission 202090) | Rhizosphere microbial communities from Carex aquatilis grown in University of Washington, Seatle, WA, United States - 4-14-20 metaG | ecosystem: Host-associated > Plants > Roots > Rhizosphere...
CCCATGCCCTTGTCCGCATCCACACATAGGACGATCTCGCAGCCGGCAGCCGCCAGCGTGCTGGCCAGCAACTCGTGATCTGGGCGTAGCACCGCAACGACGCGGCCGCAGGCGGTCCGCAAGCTATTGGCCGCGGCAGCGGCGAGCGGAGTGCCGTCGGGCAGACGATGCATCAGCTTGTCACCGCCGAATCGACGGCCGACGCCGGCAGCAAGCAGGACGCCAACTATGCTGCCGGCCACGTCCAGCCCTCAGCTGACACTGCAACCGGCCTCGACGCGCAGCCGCTGCGGCAGCAAGCCTTCCCTCGCCCAGACGCCGTTCCTGATCGCAGTCATCTCGGCCAGCACGGCGAGCGCGATCTCAGGCGGCGTGTGGCTGCCGATGGGCAGGCCGACGGGGCCGTGGAGCCGCGCGACTTCGGCAGCCGTCAGGTCGAAATACTGCAGCAGGCGTTCGCGCCGCCGCTGGCTGTTGACCGCCGAACCCAATGCGCCGACGTAGAAGGCCGGCGACTTCAGCGCTTCGAGCAGCGCCATGTCGTCCAGCTTCGGGTCGTGCGTCAGGGCGACCACTGCACTGTGCGGATCGAGACATAGTTCGTCGACAGCATCATCGGGCATGCAGGCCAGCAAGGCTGTGCCCGGCAGCGGCCATTCCGCCGTGTACTCGCTGCGTGGATCGCAGACGAAGACCTGATAGTCCAGCGCCAGCGCCATCTGTGCCAGGTAGGTGGAAATCTGCCCGGCACCGATGATCAGCAGGCGCCAGGCCGGACCATGCACGGTGGTTAGCATGCGACCGTCCCAGCTCACGGCATCGCCCGCCGAACCGACAACGATCGCGTTGCCCGACTGGCCGAGCGTGACGATGCGCCGGACCAGCTGGCCGCCGGCAATCCGTCCGGCCAGTTCGTCCAGCGCAGCGACATCGGGCAGCGGTTCGACCACCAGCTCCATCGTCCCGCCGCAGGGCAGGCCGAAACGGCGAGCGTCGTCCTGGGTAACACCATACTTGAGCACGAAGGGCGAAGCAGAATCGAATCCGCCGTCGAGTGCGCGTCCGATCAGGTCGGCTTCTATGCAGCCGCCGGAAACGGAACCCTGCACCTGGCCATCGTCGCGCAGGGCCAGCCAGGAACCCGGTGGGCGTGGTGCCGAGCCCCAAGTGCGGGCGACGGTAACCAGGGCGAAGCGGCGTCCCGCGCGCGCCCAGCGCTGTGCGGCATCGAGCACTTGTCGGTCGGTGCTGTGCATGGCTAGACCCTCAGCAAGTCGGCAGTGATTGGCAGTTGGCGCACCCGCTTGCCGGTCGCTGCCGCCAGCGCGTTCGCCACCGCCGGCGCCAGCGGCGGTACGCCCGGCTCGCCGATGCCGGTGGGACTGGCGGTCGAGGGCACGATATGCACCTCGACCTGCGGCATGTCGGCGATCCTCAGCAGCGGGTAGTCGTCGAAGTTGGATTGATCCACCTTGCCGTCGGTGAGGGTAATGGCGCCGCCGTTCAGCACTGTGGACAGGGCGAAGCCGACCGAGCCTTCGACCTGGGCTCTGATGATGTCGGGATTGACGGCGATGCCGCAATCCACCGCGCACACCACGCGGTCCACGCGATAGCTGCCGTCTGTCTGCACCGTCACTTCCGCGACCTGGGCCACCGTAGTCCTGAAGGATTCGTGTACCGCCACGCCGCGGCCGCGCCGCTCGCCGGGCTTGCCAGCGGCCACAGGCGTACCCCAGCCGGCCCGGTCCGCGGCCAACTGGAGGGCGGCGGCATGCTGCGGATGTTGGTCGAGCATGGACAGGCGCCAGGCCAGCGGATCCTTGCCGGACGCTTGTGCCAGTTCATCGATGAAGCACTCCGTGGCAAAGGCGGTGTGGGTGGAGCCCACCGAGCGCCACCACAGCACCGGTACACCGATGTCGGTCGGCGTGTGCAGTTCCACCAGCAGGTTGGCAATGGCATAGGGCAGGTTGGTGGCCCCCTCCACAGACGCCGGGTCGATGCCGTCCTTGACCATCGCGGCGAAGGGCGAGCCGGTCAGGATCGACTGCCCGACCAGGCGATGGCGCCAGCCGACCAGGCGGCCCTGATCGTCCAGGCCTGCCCACAGGCGGTGATGGAACAGCGGGCGGAAGTAGCCCGCGTGCATGTCGTCCTCGCGCAGCCACACCAGCTTCACCGGCGCGCGGCCGCCAATTGCCTTGACGATGTGGGCAGCCTCGAGGAGGTAGTCGGAGTCCGTGTTGGCACGGCGGCCGAAGCTGCCGCCGGCATAGAGCATGTTGATGCGCACCTGTTCCGGCGGCAGGTCGAACAGCCTGGCCAGCGCCATCTGGTCGACCGTTTGCATCTGCTCGCCATTCCACACTTCACAGCCGTCCTTGCCCAGACGCACTACGCAGTTCATCGGCTCCATGGCGGCGTGGGCGAGGTAGGGAAAATCATAGGCGGCTTCCAGCGAGCGTGCGGCCGACGCCAGGGCCTTGTCCGCATCGCCGCTGCGGCTCGCCACCTTGCCGGGCGATCCGGCCAGTTCCCGATATCGCGCCAGGATCTGTGCCGAGCCGAGTTTGAACGCACCGGTCTCGTCCCACTCGACGGTCAGGGCATCGCGCCCCTTCTTGGCGCTCCACGTGTCTTTGGCGAGGACTGCCACGCCGCTGGGGATCTGCACCACGTCGACCACGCCCTTGACGGCCTTGGCGCCGGTAGCGGCGAAGGATTTGACCTTGGCGCCGAAGCGTGGCGGATGGGCCACTACGGCGGTGAGCATGCCGGGCAGGTGGATGTCCTGGGTATACACGGCCTTGCCGGTGGTCTTTTCGGCGCTGTCCTTGCGCGCCACGCGCTTGCCGATCAGCGTGAAGTCCTTCGGCTCCTTGAGCTTCACGTCGAGGGGCGGTATCTCGTTCGCGGCGGCGCGGGCGAGCTGGCCGAAGCTGGCCGTGCGGCCCAACCCCTTGTGCCTCACCACGCCGTTGGCGACGACGATGTCCGCGGCTGGCACTTGCCACTGCCTGGCCGCGGCGGCGACCAGCATGGCGCGGGCCGAGGCGCCCGCTTGGCGCAGTTGATCCCAGGAATTGGCGATGGCAGAGCTGCCGCCGGTGCCTTGTGCCGGGCCCCAGAGCAGGTTGTTGTAACGCTTCGCGTCGGCGGGCGCGCCTTCGATGCGGATCTGCGACCAGTCCGCGTCCAGTTCATCCGCGACGATGGTCGCCAGGCCCGTGTAGGTGCCTTGCCCCATCTCCAAATGCTTGGCGATGACCGTGACCTTGTTGTCCGCCGTGATGCGCAGGAAGGCATTGGCTTCGAAGGCGGCCGCGCCTGCCGCCTTGGCGCTTGCCGCCGCGGCCGTTGCTGCCGTTGCTGCCGGCAGATAGATGGCCAATGTCAGCCCCGCCGTGCCCTGCAGGAAGCGGCGACGGCTTTCGTTCTCGATGCGGGTTGTCGTCATGGTGGCTTCTCCGTCAGGCCAGCGACTTGGCCGCCTCGTGGATAGCGGCCCGGATGCGGACATAGGTGGCGCAGCGGCAGAGGTTGCCGGCCATCGCGCCGTCGATGTCCGCGTCGGTGGGCTTGCGGTTCTTCTCCAGCAGCGCCACGGCGCTCATGATCTGGCCGGACTGGCAGTAGCCGCACTGCACCACGTCGAGCCTTTGCCAGGCGTCCTGCACCACCTTGGCCACATGGTTGCGGCCGATGCCTTCGATGGTGACGATCCGCTTGCGCAACGCTGCGGACACCGGCGTAGTGCATGAGCGTACCGGCAAGCCGTCCAGGTGCACGGTGCAGCTGCCGCACAGCGCCTTGCCGCAACTGTACTTGGTGCCGGTGAGTTGCAGCGTGTCGCGCAACACCCACAGCAGTGGCGTATCCGCTTCGACGTCGACGCGCATGTCCTTGCCATTGACATTGAGGGTGATCATGGAAACCTCCGACGCGAGTATGGGTATGACGAACAAGTGCAAGCCACGTTCATTTATAGACCGACTTGCGAGCGAATTCAGCCCAGCCAATCATTGCCAGGTGTTGGCGGTGTCGGTGCAAGGCATGGTTGGGGTCATCCCCATGCCAGCACGCCGGACTCGTGCGTACGTGATCGCCCGTCAACAACGTGCAGACCGAATCAAGAAGTCGCCGCTTGGCGCAGGACGCAGATCATCGTGCAATATTCACGTCGCACAATGTGTACACGCTGATTCCTCAGTAGGCAATAATGGACATTCCGGCCAGAGCGCATATCCCAATCGCCTAGAATGTTGAACTGGGGCGTAGAGCCATGATATACAAGTGGAATGACTCGCCTCAGACTACCAATAGTTTCGCTGGGACCGACATGAACCGAGAGCAGCAGGCCCCACTGACCGAAGGTAACATCACGCACCTGCTGGCAGCCGCCCGCCAGGGCGACGACAATGCCATCGCCAACGTCTGCAGCCTGCTCTACCAGGACCTGCGTCGCCTCGCCCGTGCTCGTCTGCGCAGCCACCGACCGCTGACCTTGCTCGATACCACGGTCATGGTGCACGAATCCTTCTTCCGCCTGATCAAGATCGGCCAACTGGATGTTGCCGACCGCAATCACTTCATGGCCTACGCGGCACGGGCCATGCGCTCGGTGATGATCGACTTCGTCCGCCGTCGGCGGGCCGAGCGACGCGGTGGTGACCACATTCATGTAGCGCTGGATACCAATCTAGCCGGCTCGCTTGCCGCCCAGGAAGACCAGTTCGTGGATCTCAGCGAGGTGCTCGACGAGTTGGCGCGGACCGACCCGCGCGCCGCCCAGGTGGTCGAAATGCGCTACTTCGCTGGCATGGCCGACCGCGAGATCGCCGACGTGCTGGGTGTCACCGAACGAACGGTATGCCGCGACTGGCGCAAGGCCAAGATGCTGCTGCATGTAGCACTGCGCGATGAAGGCAGACCATGACTGCCGCCGCGGCCCAACTGCCGTACATCTCGGCCTTGCTCGATGAACTTCTCGATGAGCCGGAGGAGCAACGCCTGGCCTGGCTGGCAGCGCGCACCGATCTGTCCGAGGCACTGCAGGAGCAACTGCGCGATGTTCTGGCGCGGGATGCCGCCGGCGAACTGACCCTGCCGCCGCCCCCGCGTTACGACGAGGCCGCACTCGACGAGCTCGGCGCCGATGACGACGACAGCAATCCGCTGGTCACCGATCAAACCGTCGGCCCCTACCGCCTGATCCGCCAACTGGGTCGGGGCGGCATGGGCGTCGTCTGGCTGGCCGAACGTGCCGACGGCGCTTTCACCCGGCAAGTCGCCCTCAAGCTGCCCCACAGCAGCCTCGACCGCCGGCAACTGGCCGACCGCTTCGCCCGCGAACGCGACATTCTCGCCAGTCTTGCCCACCCCCACATCGCCAGGCTCTACGACGCCGGCATCACCGACGACGGCCGGCCCTGGTTGGCCATGGAATACGTCGAGGGACAAGCCCTGGGCGAGTACTGCCGCCAACGGAACATCGACCTGCCCGGCCGGCTCCGCCTCTTCCTGCAAGTCCTCCGCGCTATTCAGTACGCCCATACCGAACTGGTGATCCATCGCGATCTCAAGCCGGGCAATATCCTCGTCACCGCCGACGGCTACGTCCGCCTACTCGATTTCGGCATCGCCAAACTGCTCGATGACGAGCGGCGCGCCGCCGGCACCCAACTCACCCAGCTCGGCGACCGGCCGCTCACCCTCCACTACGCCGCCCCCGAGCAGGTCCTCGACCATCCGCTCGGCGTCGGCGCAGACCTCTATTCCCTGGGGGTCATCGGCTACGAGTTGCTGGCAGAGCACTCGCCCTACCAGCCGGACCGCGACACTGCCGGTGCCCTCGAGGAGGCCGTCTTGCACGGCGAGCCCAGGCTGGCCAGTCGGGCCGCAGCCGGCAATGTGCCATGGGCCCGGCAATTGCGCGGCGACCTCGATACCATTTTCGCCAAGGCCTTGAAGAAGGCCCCGGCGGACCGCTACCCGTCCGCCAATGCCTTCGCTGAAGACATCGAGCGCTACCTCGCCGGCGAACCGGTACTGGCGCAGCCCGACTCCGCGTGGTATCGGACCAGCAAGTTCGTCCGCCGCTACCGCTGGGGCGTTGCCGCCGTCACTGGCATCGTGCTCGCCCTCAGCATCGGCCTCGGTGTGGCGCTGTGGCAGGCGCGGGTGGCAAGAGTGCAAATGGACATCGCCATGCGGCAGGAAGCCATTGCCCGCAAGGAAGCACAGGTTGCCAATTCCGTCAAAGACTTCATTCGAGGAATATTTGTTGCCAACTCCAGCCAACGGGCCGATCCGAGCAAGGCCCGCGAGGCAACCGCGCGCGAACTGCTCGACATCGGCGCACAGAAGATCGATAGCGCGCTGGCCGACGCGCCGGAGGCGCATGAGGAAATGCTCATCACCTTTGCCGAGCTGTATTCCCAGCTGGGCTTGCCGGCGCGATCGCTAGAGTTCACCCGGCGACGGATCAAGCTTCTGCAAGGAATGAAGAATGTGAATGTGGAAGATCGCGTCTATTCGCAGTTGACGCATGCACTCATGCTGCGCAGCGTGTCGATCGATAATCCCGAGCAGCGTCAAGCGTTCGAAGAAGCCGACGCCATGGCCAAGACGGCAATCGATCAGCCGGCGCTGCGCAGCGTCGTTCTGAGCGTTGCTTCCGAGTATTTTGCCGACTACGATTTTCCCCGTGCCCTTGCCGATGCCCATCAGGCGCTCGCGCTTGGCCGCGGTAGCGACGAATTTGCTGCAATTTCGATCACCGCCGCGAAGGCCGATCTCGGCGCCGGCGATTTCGCGAGGGCCAAATCCGAGGCTGAAGCCGGAATTGCCGAGGGCATAGCCTACAACGAGCGCGCCGGGGAAGGCGATGGCAGCTTCATGCAACTGCCCGTCTTATACGAATGTCTGGCCCAGGCCGAGGAGGCATTGGGCGACATGGCAGCCGCCGAGGCGCATTTGCGCCAGGCAATGCAAGGGATAAGCAAGGTTTTTGGCGAAAGCGACCGGGAAGTGCTAACCATCCAGGCCCGGCTGGCATTGTTTCTGCTGAGCCACGGCCAAGCCGCAGAAGGCAAGGCGCTGCTTGCGCAGACGACCAAGCTGCTCGCCAAACCATCGACAGGCAGTTCCCGACATGCGTTTAGTGCACTTGCCGTCACAGGCGCGGCCATGGCAGAGGCGGGGCGCTTCCGCGAAGCACTGGCCACATTGACCAAAGCGTTGGCAATGCGCGCCCCTACCATCGATGCCTCGCCCTTTATCGCCGAGGTATTGCGCGTCCAGTCACGAGCACTGATTGGGTTGGGGCGCCGCAGCGAAGCGGCTCAGGTTCTCGCTCGCGCCGTCGCCATGAGAGAAAAGGCCGGCGTGAAGGCTCCGAACATCCTCCGCGACGAAGCCATGCTGCGCGCCCGCGTGCCGATGGCCGACAAGCACTACCCCGAAGTGGCGGCGCCGCGCAAGCTCGCCGGCCGGTAGCCGGGGAGCAGCGCCAAGCGGAGTTCGCCGGTCGCGGCCGGCAGCTCGGCTCCAGCCCTGCGCCGGAGCGGCCAGGCCACCGGCGACGTGCGCCGCGAACCGCAGATGCAAGCGCCCAAAAATAATTCCTGTCCCGATGTCGTGTTCCGGTTGGGAAGTGCGTACTGGTCAACATGCATCGCCACGCAACCCAAGTACGAACGAAACGATCCTTGACCAGGCAGGTTCCCACGCCGAGGTCAAATCGGCAAACCGTCCTGCCCACTCTACAACACGCCCCACTGGAGAAATCATGCTGACCAAAGAGATAGCCATCGCCGCTCTCGCCTTCGCCTGCTTGAGCATTGGCCCTGCCTATGCGACCACCATCGATACGACGCCCGACTGGAATGGGGGGAGAGTGGCGCCGTGGGGTGTGGGTGCCAATTACATGGACACCTTCGGCGAGACCTTCCTGGCGGCCGGTAGCCAGCTCAATGACTTTGCGTTCTGGATAAACACTGCCGGCGCCGACATCGCTGCACTGGTCCAGGTCTATTCCTGGTCGGGCGATCTCAAGGGGGTCGGCACGGCCTCCGGGGCACCACTGTTCAGCAGTGCCGTCGATGTGTATTCCAACAGCCTGCTTCCTCTTAGTGTCAGCACAGGCGCCTTATCGATGACGACTGGCGCTCAATATGTGGCCTTGCTGACGATCACGTCGGTGAGTCTTCCGGCCAACCAGTCCGACTATCTTGGTGCTGAGTGGGCACTCAATGATGGCCCCTCATCGGTACCGAACGACGGGCAATTCGTTTACATGAATAGCAATGGCGACCTGGCGGCACTCACCAGTCAGCCATGGAATTCCTTCAGTGGGCTGTCATGGATTGCCGATTTCTCAGGTGACACGAATGTACCCGGTGGCAACGTTCCCGAACCCGCGGGCATCGCCCTGTTTGCGATTGGCCTGGCTGGCATGGGGATTGCCCGTCGCCGAGGCAGCGTAACGCGCAACCATTTTACTCAACCAGCAAGGAGCATATCTTGACCAAGACCATCCTTTCACCGCGCCTGTTGTGCGCCATCGTCGCGAGTGCGACTCTCTTCTCCGGCACCGCGTATGCCGACGGCGGCAGCGATCCGGTCAAGGCGCGCGCCGATTGCGAAAGGCAGGGCCGCGCGACGACACCGGCGGCACTGAAGAAGTGCTGCGGGGACTACATCCTCGTTGCCGATATGAAGCGCCAGAGGCAGCTCGAAGCCCAGTGCGCCGGCGGCGGTGATGCCAAACCGTCCAGCAAACCGGCAAAGCCTGGCGGATCGTCCTGAATCGGCCATCTGCCTGTAGCGACAACATTCGGAACGACTTTTTGGGGAAGTACCAATGATATTTTCAATTCGCCAGCGCGTCGCGTTCCTGGCCCTGCTCACCGCCGCCGGCACAGCGCTGGCGGCGCCATTCGCTTACCTTACCGTTGGCACGAACGAGGTCAAGGTCATCGACATGGCGACCAATTCCGTCACTACGACCATTCCCGTCGGCACCTTACCGTTCGGCGTCGCGGTCAATTCGGCGGGCAGCAGGGTTTATGTCAGCAACATCGGCGACAATACGCTCTCCGTCATCGATACCGCCAGCAATAGCGTGGTCGCCACGGTCCCCGTGGGCCAGTATCCTTATGGTGTGGCGGTCAATCCTTCCGGGACACGGGCCTATGTGGTCAACGCCAACGATGGCACAGTCTCGGTCATCGATACCGCCACCAATACCGTAGCGGCGACTGTCGCGATTGGCACCAGTCCCCTTGGCATCGTGGTCAGTCCCGACGGAACGCGTGTGTATGTGACCAACAATTACGCCGTGACCGTGGTCGACACCGGTACCAACAGCGCCATCGCCACCATCCCCCTGACCGGGTACCCTTACAGCTATGGCGTTGCCATTAATCCGGCAGGCACGCGCCTGTATGTTACAGCCCCACAAGCCGATCAAGTGCAGGTCATCGATACCGGAACCAATTTGGTGATCGCGACTATTCCTGTCGGGCCACACCCAAATGGCATCGCGGCCAATCCGGCTGGCACACGGATCTATGTCACCAACAATAGCTCTCAGGCGAACTCGGTGTCGGTCATCGACGCCGCGACGAACGCCGTGGTGGCCACCGTTGGCGTCGGCTCGATGCCCCTCGGCATCGCGGTCAACGCGACGGGAACCGCCGTCTACGTCGCCAATGATGGCGATTTCAACGCAACGGTGATCAACACTGCGAGCAATACCGTCACTGCCACAATCGCCCTTGGTAGCGTTCCCATCGCTTTCGGCCAGTTCATCGCGCCCGCCGCCGGCGGTCCGGCAGCCCCGACGATTGCCGGCAGCACGCCCGGCGGCACGGTGGGGACGGCCTACAGCTTTTCGCCGACGGCAACCGGTTCGCCGACGTTCTCGGCCACCGGCCTGCCGCCGGGCTTGAACATCGACGCCGGCACCGGCGCCATCACCGGCACGCCGACGACAGCGGGCAGTTTCAACCTGGTCATCACCGCGACCAACGGGGGCGGCTCGGCGACGCTCAACGCCACCATCGTCATCGTGTCGGCCGCGGCGGGGCCGGTAGCGGCGACGTCGATTCCGACCTTGTCCGAGTGGGGCGTGATGCTGCTTTCGCTGTTGCTGGCACTGGGCGGCCTCCGGTCCGGGCGCAGAGCGCGCTAAAGCGCAGCGCGGCGGTGGCGGTGATTCCAAGCCGCCCCACCGACCTGCGCCGCCTGTCGGTTCGCCCCGAATCAGCCATCTGCCTATATCGACAACTTGTGGCACTACTTCTTGAGGAGGAACCAATGATTCTTTCAATTCGCCAGCACGTCGCGCTCCTGGTCCTGCTCACCGCCGCCGGCGCGGTGCCGGCGGCGCCGTTCGCCTACCTTACGGATACCGATGCCAACGAAGTCGCGGTCGTCGACACGATGACCAATACCGTCACCACGATCATTCCCGTCGGCAGCGGACCGTTCGGTGTCGCGGTCAATTCGGCGGGAAGCAGGGTTTATGTCGGCAACTCTGCGGCCAACACGCTTTCCGTCATCGATACGGCCAGCAATAGCGTGATCGCGACGGTCCCCGTGGGCCAATTTCCCTATGCCGTGGCGGCCAATCCTTCGGGTACACGGGTCTATGTGGTCAACAACACGGATCACACTGTCTCGGTCGTGGATGCCGCAACCAACAGCGTTACGGCCTCCATCACGGTCGGTATCAATCCCGGCGGCATCGTGGTCAATTCTGGCGGAACGCGTGTGTATGTGACAGACGATAACGGCGTCACCGTGATCGACACCGGCAACAACAGCGTGATCGGCACCATCGCCCTAATCGGGGGCATTAACGGCCAGGGCGTGGCCGTCAATCCAGCCGGCACGCGCCTCTACGTTACCGACACGGGTAACAATCGCGTGCAGGTGATCGATACTGGCGCGAACGCCGTGATCGCAACGATCCCCGTCGGGTATCTGCCCTACGGCATCGCGGTCAATCCGGCCGGCACACGGATTTACGTCACCAACGAAAGCCACACGTCGAACTCGGTGTCGGTGATTAATGCGGCGACGAACACTGTGGTGGCCACCGTCGGCGTTGGGGCAACGCCTGTCGGTATTGGCGTCGGCCCGAGCGGAACGTTGGTCTACGTCGCCAACGAGACGGGCAACAGCGTGTCGGTGATTGATACTGCGAGCAATGCCGTCACCGCCACCATCACACTCGGTGCCGGGGCACATCCCACTGCATTCGGCCAGTTCATCGCGCCGACGGCGACCGGTTTCGGCGTCTCGATCGAACGCAGCCGCAGCGCCGTCGAGGCGTGCGGCGCATGAACCGGCCGACCTTCCAGGCTATCTTCTTCTTGCCGTAACGGTCGGCAGCGTTCCTGCTGCTGACGCTGGCCTGGCTACCAGTGTCGGCGCGGATTTCGTCTCCGGCTGGCGCGATCGCCCATCCCGCTCCGGGCAGAGAGCACGCGGCCGAGGAACAGGAGAGCGGGGGTTCGGCATGGCTTGCGCACCGATGGCGGAACAAGCGCCACCCTGCCTCAACAGGGGACTTCCACATTAAATGCCCAGGAGCTGGGGCCTCGTCCACAATGGTCGGTGCTGATAGGATACTGCGCGTGCACCACCTGACGCTCCACCTGGAACCGAGGCCACGAGATTGAGCTACTTTCCTGCAATCGTCTGCAGCGTCTGTGATTCGCCGATAGACGCGCTTGTCGCGCTTTGCGTGCCGCGCAAGGAGGCAATGCAGCTGGTTACCGCCTCCGGTTGGGCCGACGCCACGGGCTGCATTGTCACGACCCTTCACGGCGGCCGCCCCGTCGCCGCATTGCTCACACCAGAAGGACGCTGGGCGGCGTGCAATGCGTTCCTCGATGAGCTCTTTGCCACCCCACAGGAGGCCAGCAGAAGACTCGCCGAACTGCTCCGGCGCGGCCGTCGGGGCTATGTTGGCCACGTCCAGCATGCGCCATGGGTTGGGGCGCCGCTGCACCCACCTGCAGGCCAGGTATCGGTTCCCACAGGCCCCTGCGCCTGCTAGCATCAGTTCCCGTCGGCACCAAGTCCCTGGCTCTCAAGGCCGAGTCGGCAATCAAACAGTTGCCAAAGGAATACATGATTTGTGCCGTTTAGTCCATCGCTACGCAAATCCCACATCAAACAGAAAGGTCACCGTCCATGAACAAATCAGAACTGATCGAAGCCGTTGCCAAGTCCGCTGAACTCACCAAGGCCGATGCCGAGCGTGCCCTGAACGCCACTATTGAAACTGTCGTCAAGGCTGTTGCCGAGGGCGATAGTGTGACCCTGGTCGGCTTCGGTACCTTCAAGTCTGTCAAGCGTGCGGCCCGCACCGGCCGTAACCCGGCGACCGGCGCGGTACTGAACATCGCCGCATCGACTTCGCCGAAATTCACCGCCGGCGCCACCTTCAAGACCGCGGTGGCGGGCAAGACGGCCACGAAGAAATAGGAACGCTTGTCAGAACGACATTGTCAAACGGCACAGCCCATGACGGATCTCTTGCAATCGATCGAAGTCCAGACACATGACGCCTGCGAATGGGTCGTGATATGGCTGCATGGGCTGGGTGCCGACGGCTCGGACTTTGTTCCCGTCGTACCAGAACTGGGGCTGGACCCCTCCGTCGGCATCCGCTTTGTCTTCCCCACTGCCCCGGCTATCCCGGTCACTTGCAATGGGGGCTATGTCATGTCGGCCTGGTACGACATCATCACCCTCGACAAGGACAGTCGTGACGTGGACGTTGCCGGCATCATCAAGTCCAGACAGCAGATCCGTACCCTGATCGCACGAGAGAACGAGCTCGGTTTCCCCAGCAACAGGATATTCCTGGCCGGGTTCTCCCAGGGCGGCGCCGTCGCCTACACCACAGGCCTCACGCATCCCGAGTCTCTCGCGGGCATTATTGCCCTCTCCACCTACCTCCCCGTTCCCCAGTTGGTCACTGCGGAAGCCACCGCGGCTAACCGCGAGGTGCAGATCTTCGCGGCTCACGGAACCCAGGACGATGTTGTCTCGATTGAACTGGGGCTGCGTGCCCGGGCATTTCTAACCCAGAACGGCTATGGCTGCCGGTGGCAGAACTATGCCATGCCTCATACCGTCTGCCTGGAGGAGATTCACGATATCGGCACCTGGCTGAACGTACGTACGAATGTGGCCGCATGAATAGGGCTCTTCGGTTGCCTCCGGTCTTGACTGCACTCGGCAACGCCAGTGGGAGAATTCGCCGAGTAATTGCCCTTCTGATCCTGGCGGGCTGCGGGCAGAACGTCGACGCCGATATGTGGGACTGTCAACTGCAGGCTCAGAAGGACAACGCCGGCCAGTCGGCAGAAGCCATTGTTGCGAGAAACAGGAACGTCAAAGCCTGCATGGACGCGCGAGGGTATCAAGTCGACGCAAAGAACCTGGCGTGCGAGCAACAGCCCACCAAGCCTAGCTGTTACCGTGCCAAGTAGCCTTTCGGTTGCCGGCGGCCAATTCAGGGCAGCCAACCAAGTAGTGGCTGCAAGAGGGCGCGTTGCCGCCTAGCGCGCCGATCGCGACCCGGTCTTGCGCCGCCGTCCATCGGCCGGATGGAGCGTTTCTCCGCCAGTGGTCGCCGGTGGCAGCAAGGCAAGATTGGCACGTTGACGTACCACGGCCATCACCGATTGCTGGGTGAGTGTGGTCGGCCGGCGCGAACTGACCGCCAGCATCAATTTGCTGCGCAGGCGCGGGCGAATCGGTCGGGCATCGAAAGTGGACGGCTTGCCGAGCACGCGTGCGGCGTTGGCAGAGAGGACAGCGCCGCCGGCACCATCGGCGACCAGATCGAGGATGGCGGCGATGCCATCGATCTCCAGAGCGATGGTCGGCCGGCAGCCGATGTTGGCCATTTCCACTTCGAGCAGGGTGCGGAAGGCGTTCGGACGCGATGGGATGACCAGCGGCACCGATGACAAGTCGCGTAATGAGATGGGTTTGGTGCTGACGGATTTCTTCTCCTGGCGCTGAATCAGGAACAGATCTTCCTCAAGGAGCAGGGTTGCATCGATATCCGGCGATGGTGTCGGGTTGTAGAGCAGCGCGATGTCCAGCCTGCCGGAAATCAGCAGTTCCTGCATGGTCGCAGTGAGGCCCTCGATGATCGACAGGCGCGCTTCGGGCAGGGCTGTGCGGCAGGCGCCGATCAGTTGCACAGCCAGCACCTTCGATAAGCTGGGTGGCAGCCCGAGGGCGACGCGGCCGGTGAGACCGCCGCGCACGCGGTCAAGCTCTTCGCGGGTGCGCTCGACCTGATGCAGGATCCCGCGGGCGTGTTCCAGCAGCAGGCGGCCGGCTTCGGTGGTGGTCACGCCACGGCCATTGCGGATCAACAGATTCTGCCGCAGCTCCACTTCGAGCAGGCGGATCTGCCGGGAGAGCGCCGGCTGGGCGATATCGAGCGCGATCGAAGCGCGGGTGAAACTGCCGAGTTCGGCGACGCGGACGAAGTATTCGAGTTGCTTGAGGTCCATGGCTTGAAGGGCTGCTGGCTGGCGGCAAGTCCAGGTCAAAATAGAATGGTAACAGTGAAGATATCGCAGAACTGCATATCTGCTAGCGCCTGCTACGGCTGTCCCCGGCGGGCCGCTACAGCGACAATTGATCATTGTTCCGGAGACTGTCGATGACCTATCAAGCGCCGCTGCGCGACATGCAGTTCATTCTTGACCACCTGGTCGACTTCGACGCCATTACGGCGCTGCCGGGCTGCGAGGACGTGACGGCCGACTTGGCCGGCGCGATACTCGACGAGGCGGCCAAGTTCGCCGCCGGCGTGCTGGCGCCCCTCGACCGCTTGGGCGACAGGCAGGGCTGTCGGCTGGACAACGGCCAGGTGATCACGCCCGACGGCTGGGCGGCGGCCTATCGCCAGTTTGCCGCCGCCGGCTGGGTGGGGCTGGGCATGGCGGCTGAGCACGGCGGCCAGGGCTTACCGAAGATCCTGGCGACGCCAGTGGCCGAGATGTGGCACGCCGCCAATCTGTCGTTTTCGTTGTTGCCGCCGCTCAATGCCAGCGCCGTCGAGGCTCTGCGCCTGGCTGCCGACGAGCGCATCCGGGCGCTGTTCCTGCCGCGGCTGGTCAGCGGTGAGTGGGCCGGCACCATGGCGCTGACCGAGTCGCAGGCCGGTTCCGATCTCGCCGCCATCCGCACTCGTGCCGAAGCCCAGGCCGATGGCAGCTACCGGGTGTTCGGGCAGAAGATCTTCATCACCTATGGCGATCATGAACTGACACCGAACATCGTGCACCTGGTGCTGGCGCGCACGCCCGGCGCGCCGCCGGGCGTCAAGGGTATTTCGCTGTTCGTGGTGCCGAAGTTCCTGGTCAACGCAGATGGTTCGCTCGGGGCGCGCAACGACGTGCACTGCATCGCGCTCGAGCACAAGCTCGGCCTGCACGGCAGTCCGACGTGCGTCATGAGCTTCGGCGATGCGGGCGGCGCGGTCGGTCACCGCGTTGGCGAGGTCGGTCGCGGGCTCGAGTACATGTTCGTCATGATGAACGAGATGCGTTTCGGCACCGCCCTGCAGGGTCCGGCGCTGGCCGAGCGCGCTTACCAGCAAGCCGTCGCCTATGCTCGCGAACGCGTCCAGGGTCGGGATCGCGACGGCACACCCGCGGTCATCATCCACCACGCCGACGTCAAGCGCATGCTGCTGACCATGCGCGCCAAGCTGATGGCAGCGCGCATGCTGGCCTACTCGGCGGCAGCCTGGTTCGACATCGCCGCCCGTCACTCCGATGCCGCGGCGGCGGAGAAGCATCGGCGCCGGCTGGATCTGCTCATGCCGGTACTCAAGGGCTGGCTCACGGAGGTTGGCAACGAGGTCTGCGAACTCGCAGTGCAGATCCACGGCGGCGCCGGCTTCGTCGAGGAGACCGGCATTGCCCAGCACTATCGCGATGCGCGCATCATGACGATCTACGAGGGCACGACCGGCATTCAGGCCGGCGATCTGGTCGGACGCAAGATCCTGCGCGAGGGGGGTGCGTCGCTGCTGGCGCTGCTGGACGATTGGCGACCCTTGGCCGGCGAACTGGCGGCGGCGGGTTTCGCGCGCCTGTCGTCGCGCTTCAATGCTGCCATCGGCGACGTTGCCGAGACGCTGGATTGGCTGCTCGAGTGCGGCAACCAACGTTTGGCCGAGGTCCAGGCAGCCTCGGTGCCGGTGCTGCGGCAATTGGGGCTGGTCTGCGGTGCCTGGCAGATGGCGCGGGCCGCACTGGCGGCGCAGCGTCTGGGCGATGACACCTACCGGCGCGGCATCATCGATCTGGCCGAGTTCTATTTTGCCCACGTGTTGCCGCAGGCGACTGCCTGGGCGCTGGCGGCGCGGGACAGCGCCGCTCTGTGCGTGGCCTTCGACGCAGAAGCGTTGTAGCCGGTAGCCAGCGCAGCGCGCATCTTGGCGCGGACAAATGTTCTGGTATGCCGAAAACGCCATGCCGGGTGGGGTAGATATAGCAAAATGAGATAGCTGTTAGTTTTCTCTTCTTCTTGCGTTGGCCCCTTCCTGGAGACACACTTAGCACCGATTCGGTAGCGGATAGTCAGGTTGCCGGCACAATGAGAACAGGCTCGTCGCCAGGCAGTGTTCCCCCCGGCCCGCCGGGGATGATCGAGGAGGAGAGATGACAAGCAACGACTATCGTCGTGGGCTGGTATTGGCTGCCATGGCTGCCCTGACCACGTTCATGATGCCCGGAAGTGCAACTGCGGATGAGCCGTTCAAGATTGGGCTTATCCTGCCCATGAGCGGCCCCTTTGCGTCCACCGGCAAGGAAATCGCCACTGCGGTGCGCGTCTACCAGAAGAAGTACGGCGACAATGTCGCCGGCCGCAAGGTCGAGATCATCCTCAAGGACGACGGCGGCATTCAGCCCGATCTGACCAAACGACTGGCGCAGGAGCTGGTGACCAAGGATCACGTTCAGGTGCTCGCCGGTTTCGGCCTGACGCCGTTGGCCATGGCGACGGCGCCCATTGCCACCCAGGCCAAGGTGCCGATGGTGGTGATGGCGGCGGCGACCTCGATCATCCCGACCAAGTCGCCCTACATCGTGCGCACTGGCTTCACGCTGCCGCAAGTGACGGCGCCGCTGGCCGACTGGGCGATCAAACACAAGGAATTGAAGCTCAAGAGCGTCATCACGCTGGTCTCCGACTACGGTCCCGGAATCGACGCCGAGAAGACCTTCGTCGCCCATTTCACGGCCGGTGGCGGCAAGGTGGTCGACAGCCTGCGGGCACCGCTGCAGAACCCTGACTTTGCCCCTTTCTTGCAGCGCATCAAGGACGCCAAGCCGGATGCCGTGTTCATCTTTGTGCCCTCCGGCGTCGGTACGGCCGTCATGAAGCAGTTCGCCGAGCGCGGTCTCGACAAGGCGGGGATTCGCTTGATCGCCACCGGCGACCTGACCGATGACAACGAGATGGAGAACATCGGGGCTGCCGCCCAGGGCGTCATTACCAGCTTCCACTATTCAGCGGCGCACGACTCGCCGGAGAACAAGGCCTATGTCGCCGAGATGGCGAAGCTTGGCGTGCGTGCCAACTTCCACTCGGTCGGCGGCTACGACGGCATGCATGTGGTCTACGAGGCGCTGAAGAAGACTGGCGGCGACAGCGATGGCGACAAGCTGTTGGCTGCTATGAAGGGGCTTTCCTGGATGAGCGTGCGCGGCCCGGTGACTATCGACCCCGACACGCGCGACATCATCCAAAACGTTTACTTGCGCCGGGTTGAGAACGTCAACGGCGTCTGGTCGAACGTCGAGTTCGACAAGGTCGAGAAGTTCAAGGATCCCGGTGTCTGAGCAGTGGGCCACGAATGGACTTCGACTGGCCGCGTGGAGCAAATGGTGTCCTGGCGAGCAGTGCGGACACCTCCAGTCGGCGGATATTCGTGGCCCCATTTTTCTTCTTCAGGTCGATAACCCGGCCTGGCAAAATCATTTCGCAGGAGACGACAAATGAATAATCTCGCCAAGACGCTGTTCACTTGTGCGGCGCTCGTTGTGGGCTCGGTCGCGACGGCGGCCGAACCGATCAAGGTCGGCCTGATGACGGCCTATTCCGGGCCGTTTGCCGACATGGGCAAACTGATCGACGCCGGCGCCCGCGCCTATCTCAAAGCCAACGGCGATACCGTGGCCGGGCGCAAGATCGAAATCATCACGCGCGACACCACGGGCCCGGCGCCCGAAGTCGGCAAGCGCCTGGCGCAGGAGCTGGCGGTGCGTGACCAGGTCGATTTCCTGGTGGTCGGCGGCTTTACCCCCGAGACCTTGACGGCCGGCAGCGTCGCCACCGCCGCCAAGAAGCCCCTGCTGATTGCCAACGCCTCGTCATCGAACCTGACCGACAAGATTGCCTACGGCGTGCGCTATGCCTTCAGCTTCCGCCAGATCGCCCAGCCGCTCGGCGTCTGGGCGGCGAAAGCCGGTTACAAGAAGATGATGACCCTGGTCTCCGACTACGGCCCGGGCATCGACTGCGAGACGGCCTTCAAGGATGGCTTCACCAGCAACGGCGGCGTCATCACCGAGTCGGTGCGCACGCCGCTGAAGAGCCCCGAGTTTGGCCCATTCATCCAGAAGGTCAAGGATGCCAAGCCGGACGCCCTGTTCGTCTGGGTGCCGCAGGGCGAGCAGGCCCAGGGCGTGGTCAAGACCTACTTCGAGCGCGGCCTCGACAAGGCCGGCATCAAGCTGGTCATCCTCGGCGACGACATGGACGAGCCGGTGTTCAACGCCCTCGGCGACAAGGTCAAGGGTCTGGTCACCAGCCTGCACTACTCGACCGCGCACCCGAGCGCCGAGAACAAGAGGTTCCTCAAGGCCTTCGCCGAGGTGACCGGCAACTCCGTTCAGCCGAACTTCATGGCCGTGGCCGCTTACGACAGCATGGCGGCCATCTTCGAGGCCGCGCGCCGACAGAACGGCGATCTTACCGACAGTGCCAAGACGCTCGACATTCTCTCCGCCCTGACGTTCGAGAGTCCGCGCGGCAAGGTCGTCATCGACCCGAAGACGCGCGACATTGTTCAGGCCGTCTATATCCGGCGTGTCGAAAGCCATGGTGGTAAGCTCGAAAATGTCGAGTTCGAAACCATCCCCGACGTGAAGCCGTGATCGGCAATTTCCTTGGCGTTTTGTTTGACGGCATTGCCTACGGCAGCCTGCTGTTCCTGATCGGCATCGGGCTGTCGGTCACCATGGGTCTGATGAATTTCGTCAATCTGGCCCATGGTGCCTTCGCCGCCTTCGGCGGCTTTGTTTGCGTCACGGCGATGAACCAGATGGGCGTGCCGTTTCTGGCCAGTCTGCCGATCGCCTTCGTGCTCACCGCCGTGGTCGGCGTGGTGCTTGAACGCACGCTCTACCAGCGCCTTTACAAGGCGACACCGCTCGATCAGGTGCTGTTTTCCATTGGCCTCACCTTTATGGCGGTGGCCGGCATGACGTATGTCTGGGGGCCGATCCAGCAACCCGTGCGCTTGCCGGAGTATCTCACCGGCCAGGTGCATTTCG
>Ga0265325_10001085_pt1 | contig 19603 bp, 14 predicted proteins | sample 41420metaG_FD_202090 | JGI IMG/M metagenome (GOLD analysis project Ga0265325, IMG submission 202090) | Rhizosphere microbial communities from Carex aquatilis grown in University of Washington, Seatle, WA, United States - 4-14-20 metaG | ecosystem: Host-associated > Plants > Roots > Rhizosphere...
GTAATAAGCCTTCGACAGGATCGGCAGGTTGGCGGCGGTCAGCGGTGCGTTGCGGGCGTGGTTGGCGGCGAAGCGCACCACCACGACACGATCGCCTTCGGCTTCGACGCCTTCCATGTCGCGAAGCAGGCCGCCGATGGCCGGATGGCCCTTGGTCTTCAGCGTGGTGAGCGAGAAGGCGACATCCTCGGCCTTGATCGGGCTGCCGTCGTGGAAGGTGATGCCGTCACGCAGATGGAATTTATAGACACGGCCATCGGAGGAGACGGATACCTTGTCGGCCGCATAACCGTAAACCGCGTCCGGCTCGTCGGTTGCCCGCCACATCAAGGCGGCGAACGCCTGCTCCATATCGATGGCCGGGTCGCCCTTGAGAATGAAGCCGTTGAACGAATTGAACGTCGCGGTGCCGCCGCCGGCGAGCTGGCTGAATGTGCCGCCTTTCGGCGCGGCCGGATTGACGTACTTCATGTTCTTGAAGTCGGCGGCATAGCCGAGGTCGCCGAAGGCGGAAAGGCCATGAGACTCGGTGTCGCCGGCGGCTTGGGCGAACCTGGTCAGAGCGGTGGTGCTTGCTGCGATGGCGCTGGCGCCGATCAGAACGTTGCGTCGGGAGATTCGATTGATTGTGAAAGTGCGGTCGCGATTGAACTTGGCCCCGTTTGACATTTCTTCTCCGAAGTCTCCCCACCGTCTGCCCCCGCAGACATCCGTCAGATCGTGGTGTCGACCAACCCTCAAACTGTTCTTCGCCGATGGGTCTTCGGGCCTTCACCGCTCAAAATGCCTCGAAATGGTAGCGTAGCCCCTGCGCTCGCGCCACCCGCTATTTCCTCAGGCTTTCGTCGAATATGCTCGAATTGGCGCTAGCGACAGTTTGCTGCATCGGTTCGATCGCATCCACGTGCAACGCGGTTCACTCTATTGGACCTGCACGTCATGGCTGTGACACGGCCAAGCGCAAGCTCCTGTGGCGTACGGGCGTGCGAACAGCTTGTCCTGTTGCGCTCTCGGCAAGTCCGAGGGGGCGCGTGACGCCGGGGGTCCAGCGGACCCACGGACCTCGATGCGTCGCGCCGCACCGAGGCTTTCCGGATCAAGTCTTCCGCAAGTCCGCCTTTTCTCGCCCCACGCGCGGTGTTTGACGCTTGCTCGCATCGTCCCCGGTGGGCTGAGGTTTCCCCACCGCTTTGGACCCCGACAGCGCCTGGCCGAGACCGGTGCAGCTTGGGCCGTCGGAGCGGGGTGTGCGTCTGGCACCCCCAATTTCGCATTCCCCGGCCACCGCCAGCCGGTCCTGCTTCACGACGCCTCGCGAAGCGCCCTCGGATGGACCGGCCTGCGCGTATAATTGGGGTCAAAACCAAGGGCGGGGATAAGTTTTTATTTTGCCGGATCGCAAGCGATCTCCCCGGGGATAGCATGAGGCTTGCTTTTATCCCGGGGGTGCCTCGTGAAGATCGGCGGATCAACCGTTCTCGTTACCGGCGCAAATCGAGGGCTCGGCCGGGCGATCGTTCGGCTATTGAGGGAAGCCGGTGCAGCGAAGGTCTATGCGGCGGCAAGGGACGCGAGCCAGATCGCGGCCGCCGGTTCGATCGAGCCCGTTCAGCTCGACATCACCGATGGCGGCCACGTCGCAGCAGCGGCGGCGCGCTGCGCCGACGTCAACATCCTGATCAACAATGCGGGCGTCGCAACGTTCCAGCCGGCACTCGGGGCCGCCACGATGGATCATGCCCGCCGCGAGATGGAGACAAACTATTTCGGAACGCTTGCGATGTGCCGTGCTTTCGCTCCGGTGCTCAAGCAGAACGGAGGTGGTGCGCTGGTCAATATCCTGTCCGTGGTGAGCTGGTTCAATGCGCCGATGCAGGGTTCGTACTCCGCGTCAAAAGCCGCTGAATGGTCGCTGACCAAGGCGGCCCGCTTCGAACTGCGCGGGCAAGGAACGTTGGTGGTCGGCGCTTATGCCGGATACATCGACACCGACATGACAGCAGGCTTGGCGTTCCCGAAATCAAGCGCGGAGGAGATTGCCGCTCGCATCCTTGTCGGCATCGAGAATGGAAGCGAAGACATCCTGGCCGACGACCGAGCACGGACGGTCCATGCCGAGCTGCACAAGGATGCCGGTCCGTTCGACGCCAACATGCAGAAAATTTGGGACAGTTTGAAGGAAGGCTCCTAGGGCCGGGACACGCCCCGGGGTCTGTGAGCGTTCGAAAGTGCCGCCTCGATGGTGCGATGCACTTTAAATTCTGACATTTATTTGTCGGGGGAACAGCCGCCTAAGGAACAGGCAGGCAGTGTCGCGGTTAGGGAAGCAGCCCAATATTGACCCGCGGAGTAACCTATGACCACCACTGCCATTACCGACCTCGATCAATCCGATCGCACCACCCTGTCCTGGGGTGCTGTGATCGCTGGTGCCGTTGCCTCGGCGGCGTTGACGTTGTTTCTGATGACCCTGGGTGTTGGGCTCGGCTTTTCGATTGTTTCGCCTTGGAGCGACCAGGGCGTTTCGGCCACCACGTTTCACGTCGTAGCGGGCGTCTATCTGGTTGCAGTGGCGATGCTCGCTTCTACCGTCGGTGGGTACCTCGCCGGCCGGCTGCGAACCAAATGGCCGAGCGTCCATGAGGACGAGATTTACTTCCGGGACACCGCCCACGGCCTGGTGACCTGGGCGCTGGCGACCGTCCTGACGGCTGTGGCGCTGGGCGGGGCAACGACGCATATCCTGGCCGGCGCTTCGGCCGGCTCGGTGCCGGCCGCGGCCAGCGCCACAGGTGCTGCCGCAACCAGTCCGAACAACACCTATGTCGACACGCTGCTGCGGAGCGATCCGGGACCGGCCCAGCTTGGCGCCGGCACGCCGGCGCCGCAGGCCGGTGCCGGTGCCGGTGACCGCGCGGCAAGCCGCGCCGAGCTCGGACGTCTGCTGGTTCCTGTCACGCGCAAGGGCGGCGAACTGTCGGCGGCCGACCGCACCTATGCCGCGAAGGTTGTCGCAGCCCGCACCGGGCTGAGCCAGAGCGACGCCGAGGCCCGTGTCTCCCAGGTGGTGACGCAGGCCAAGCAGGCGGCCGATGACGCGCGCAAGGCCACCGCGACCCTGATGCTGTGGCTCGCCGGCTCGATGCTCGCGGGCGCCGTGGCGTCGATGCTCGGTGCCACCGAAGGCGGGCTGCTGCGTGACTCGAAATGGTACGAGCCGGGCTGGCGGGCGACCATCGTCCGGCGGCACTACTAAGCCTTCGAAATATGTAACGAACAAGGAGAGCAACAATGCCTGTCCTGCTGTGGCTTCTCGGAATGCCGATCATGCTGATCATCCTGCTGATGCTGGTCGGCGTGGCCTAGATCGCGTGCGATCGAACACGGAAGCCGCCGCGGATGACGAGTCCGCGGCGGCTTCCTTTTGCGCGGTGCGAGGGAGCCGGCGCTTCAAATCGCACGCGTAATCCGTCATCCTGAGCCCGAAGAGGAACGGCTGGGTGCCCGACAAGGAGAACAAGACGTGGCCAACAAGGATTTGCGGGACTGGATCGAAAACGTCAAAGCCGCGGGCGAGCTGAAGACCATCAAGGGCGCCGAGACCAAGGAAGAGATCGGCGGCATTGTCGACATCTACATGCGCAAAATGGGCAACCCCGCGGTGATGTTCGACGAGGTGCCGGGGTTTCCCAAAGGTCATCGCGTTATTGCCAACATCCTGACCTCGGTGCCGCGCATCAACCTCGCGCTGGGGTTGCCGCCGGAGACGACCGAGATCGATCTGACGCAATGGTGGCGCAGCTACTTCAAGAACGCGCCCTCACACCCGACCAAGGCCGTCAACGGCGGGCCGCTGCTCGACAATGTGTTGGACGGCGCCGAGGTCAACATCGAGAAGATCCCAACGCCGGTCTGGCACGAGCTCGACGGGGGGCCGTTTATCGGCACTGCCTGTCTCGTGGTGATGAAGGATCCGGACTCCGGCTGGGTGAATTACGGCACCTATCGGGTGCAGTCGCACAAGCCCAATGTGGCTTCGGTGATGATGTCGCCCGGCAAGCACGGCCTGATCATCATGCGCAAATACCACGAGCGTGGGCAGAAATGTCCGGTCGCGGTGATCGCCGGGATGCATCCGTCGATGGTCATGCTCGGCGGCATCGAAATCCCCTATGGCAAGAATGAGCTCGAAGCCGCGGGCGGCATCCTCGGCGAGCCGGTGGAGGTGATCAACATGCCGAAGACCGGCCTGCCAGTGCCGGCGAACTGCGAGATCGCCTTCGAAGGCTTCATCGGGCCCGACGACAAGATCAAGGAAGGGCCGCTCGGCGAGTGGACCGGCTACTACGCCTCGGGCAGCGATCTTGAGCCTGCGATCCGCATCGAGACCTTGATGTACCGCAACAATCCGATCCTGATGGGCGCGATTCCGGCAGTGCCGCCGAACGACAACACCTTCTACTTCGGCGCCTACCGTGCGGGCGCGATCTGGAACCAGCTCGAAGCCGCCGGCATCCCGGAGGTCAAGGGCGTCTGGACGCACCAGGCCGGCGGCAGCCGCTTCATGATGGTGGTCTCGATCAAGACGCTGTACGGCGGGCATTCCAAGCAGGCCGCCATGGTCGCGGCGCACTGTCATGCGGGCGCCTACAACAACCGCTGGACCATTGTGGTGGACGACGACATCGATCCGACGAATTTCGACGACGTGGTCTGGGCAATGTGCACGCGCTGCGATCCGCGCGATCAGGTCGACATCATCGACGGCGGCTGGTCTTCGGCGCTCGATCCGATGTGCTACGACACCGCGGACGACCGGCGGAATTCTCGGGTGATTATCGACGCCTGCATCCCGTTCCGGCGCAAGCAGACGTTCCCCAAGGTCGCGCGTTCCAGCAAAGCGCTGGACGACCGCATGCGGGCAAAATGGGGCAAGGACCTGCCGAAAGGTTTTTGAACGGCAAGCGCCGCGGCGTTACGGATTGGCGTGCGCGGCGGTTGCGGCAAGTGTACCGGCCATCTCTTCGCCAGCGGCGACGATGGCCTTGATGATGTTGGCGTAGCCGGTGCAGCGGCAGATTTGCCCGCTGAGCTCGTGCCGGACCATGGGGTCGTTCGGCCGTTGATGCCGAAGCAGGATATCGCGTGCGGCGATCAGCATGCCCGGCGTGCAGAAGCCACACTGCAAGGCGTGGCTTTGATGGAAATGCCGGCGCAGGAGGTCCGTCGTCGGGTCGCTGCGCAATCCTTCGAGGGTCAGTACCGAACGGCCGTCGCACATCGCAGCAAGGGTCAGGCACGACCGCGTCAGCACGCCGTCGACCATCACCGAGCAGGCGCCGCAGGCGCCGTGCTCGCAGCCGATGTGCGTTGCGGTGAGCGCGCATCGCTCGCGCAGGAAATCGGCGAGCGACAGCCGCGGCTCGACCTCCTCGGCGACCTTCACTCCATTGAGCTCGATCGTCACAGCGCTCATCGGCTTCGCATGTCCCGTATGGCGTTCACGATGTTGGCCCGGTGCATCCGTATCTGATACGGGTCGAGGCTGTCCGGGCCCCTGAAATGGGTGGCGAGGTCGGTGGCAATCGCGGCGCGAATCTCGTCTTCGGAGCTTGTCGCGCCGAGAAGCTGCCGCGCGGTGGCGGCCAGCGCGATCGGCCGCGGCCCGGCGGCGCTGAGCGCAACGGTCGCAGGCCCGTCCTTGCCCTGCACGGCGACCACCGCGATCGACTGGGCAAAGGCGCCGCTCTTGCGCGCGACCTTGGCGAACCCCCAGCGCAGCGGCGCCTGCGGCGCCGGGATATCGAAGCCCATGATGATGTCGCCGGCGCTGAGCGAGGTGGTGAAGGAGTTGTGGATGAAGTCAGTGACCTTCTCCACGCGCACGCCGTTGCGTCCGACGATGCGAAGCGTGGCATCGAGCGCGACCAGACAGCAGGGCCAGTCGGCGGCGGGGTCGGCTAGCGCCACGCTGCCGCCGATGGTGCCGTGATTGCGAATGGCACGGTAGGAAATCTGGCTCGCGACGCGGCGCAGCAGCCCGTTGAAAATATCCGGCACCTTGCCATCTTCGATCGCGGCATGGGTGGTGAGTGCGCCGATCCACAGGCTGTCGGGCGTCTTGGTGACGGCCTTGAGATCGTCGAGCCGGCTGATGTCGACGAGCAGATCGACCAGCACGACCCGCAGATTGAGCATCGGGATGAGCGACTGACCGCCGGCGATGGCGGCGGTGGTCGTGTTGCGGCGCCCGAGAGCGACGCTCGCCTCGGCAACCGTTTTCGGCCGGAGGTATTCGAACGGCGCGGATTTCATCCCGATGAGCCCGGCGCCGTTGTGACGTGTGCAGTCGTGCCCTGGCCGCGGGCGCGTTCGATGGTTTCGGAAACGCGGCGCGGCGTCAGCGGCGTCTCGTTGAAGCCTGCGCGGATACTGCGAAACGCATCGGAAACCGCATTGGCGATGGCGGCCGGCGGCGCGATGGCACCGCCTTCGCCGAGTCCTTTGATGCCGTATTCGGTGGCCTGCGCCGGATGCACCAGATGGGCGATGCGGACGGTGGGAATTTCCGGCGCGCACGGCACCATATAGTCGCCGAACGTGGTGGCGAGCGGCTGGCCCATCTCGTCGTACGGAATCTCTTCGTAGAGGGCAGTGCCGATACCCTGGGCGATGCCGCCCTGGATCTGCCCGTCCACGATCATGGGATTGATCATGGTACCGCAGTCTTCCGAGACGGCGTAGTCGAGCAGTTCGATGACGCCGGTGTCGGGCTCGACCGCCACCACAACAGCGTGAGCGCCATAGGCGAACACGCCGCCGGTCTCGGTTGGCTCGTAGGTCGCGGTGACGTCGAGCAGCGGCTCCATTCCGGCCGGCAGATGCTCCTGGCGGACGTTCGCGGCATAAGCGATCTCGGTAAAGCTGACGGTGCTGGATGGGCCGTGCACAGCGCCGGCCTGGACCTGGGTCTGCGCCACATCAATTTGCATGAGATGTGCGCCGATGCGCTGGATCTTATCGCGCAAGGTGCGAGCCGCGCGCGCAACCGCACCCCCGGCGAAAACGGCCGAGCGTGAGCCGAATGTGCCGAAACCGAACGGCGTGGTGGCGGTGTCGCCATAGCGGATGGAAATCAGGTCGGGGTGGATCGTGAGCTCATGCGCCGCGATCTGGGACAGGACAGTCTCGTGACCCTGGCCGTGGTTCTGCGTGCCGACGTGGACGATCAGCGATCCATCCGGCTGCATGCGGGCGTTGGCGGATTCGTAGCCGGGCACGACACGCGACTTGCGCTTGACCCACTCGACCTGACCATGGCCGCTTTGCTCGGTATAGAAGGCGAAGCCCACCCCGATGGCGCGGCCGTCGGGCTCGCCCTTGTCCTGGCGTTCGCGGATCGCCTTGAGGTCGATCATGTCACGGGCGGTGTCGAGGGCGGCGACGTAGTCGCCGGTGTCGAGCCGCATGCCGGCGGCGGTCTGATACGGCATCTCCTGGGCGGTGACGATGTTCTGCCGGCGCAGCTCGTACGGTTCGCGACCGAGCTCGCGGGCGACCTCGTCGACCAGCCGCTCGATGGCAAAGCACGCGCCAGGCCGCGCCACGCCGCGGTAGGGACCCATCGGCGCCTTGTTGGTGGCGACCGTGTAAGTCTTCAGGTTGAGATGCCGGATGCGGTAGGGGCCGGTCAGATTGCGGGAGGCCATGCTGGCCTCCATGAACGAGCCGGTCGGCCACAGCGAATAGGCGCCGGCATCGATATACACTTCGCCTTCGACCGAGAGCAGCCGGCCGTCCCTGCTGGCGGAAATCGTCAGATCATAAAAGTGATCGCGACAGTGGATCGAAGCGAGCAAATGCTCGCGCCGATCCTCGATCCAGCGCACCGGATGGCCGACCTTCAATGCGATCGCTGCGACCGCGATGTCCTCTGGCATGATCCGGTTCTTGCCGCCAAAGCCGCCGCCGACATCGGGCGCGATGATGCGCACCTTGTTCTCCGACAGGCCGAGCGCTTCGGCGAGGCCGATGCGCACCACGTGGCCGCCCTGCGTCGACAGATGCACCACGAGCTCGTCGTTGCGATAATCCCAATAGGCCAGCACGCCGCGGCACTCGAGAGATACCGTCGCCTGCCGGTTCATGCGGAACTGGCGGCGCAGCCGGATGCCGGCGGTCGCAACATCTACGGCGCTGCCTTCGTTGACCATGCTGGTGATGAAGGCGTTGTCCGGCCAGTTGTCGAACACGCGCGGGCTGCCGGGGCGCATCGCAGCGACGCAATCGACCACGGCCGGAAGCTCGTCGAGTTCGAGCTCGACCTTGTCGGCGAGGTCCTCGGCCTGGCCGCGGGACGGGCAGAGGCAGGCGGCAATCGGCTGACCGACGTAGCGCACCTGCTCGTCGGCGAGCGCGGGATAGGGGCTGTGCCGGTGGGCGGCGAGTTCGGGGCCGGCTTCGAGGATGTTCAACGGGCCGATGTCTGCGAGGGTGAAGATGTTGGCTTCGGCACCCTTGGGCTTGATCACCCGGCGCACCTGGGCGTGAGCCATCGGGCTGCGGACGAAGGCAACATCCTGAAGGCCCGGCATCCGGATGTCGGCGACGAACAAGCCGTGGCCGAACAGATGGCGCGCGTCCTCCTTGCGCAGCAGACTGGCTCCGATCCAGCCTTCAACAGGCGCGTGGTCTGCCATTACCGGTTGCTGCCCTTGGTGCCCTGGGCGCCCAATGTGCCCTGGCCCTGGCCGCTGCACAAGCGCCCCTTGCGTGCCATCATACTGCCGGGATTGATGTTTTTGGGTTCCGACGAAGGGCTTTTGGCGACGCCGATTGTGCTATGGGAACGTCGCCCCAATATGGCTGTTTGACCGAACACATGATTTCAGACCTCATCGCAGCGACGGCCCTGGCCATCTGGATTTATCTGCTGTGCGGCCGGGGCGGCTTCTGGCTGTGCCGGGAGACCGATCGCGGCACGCCCGCAGACCTGCCGCGGTGGCCGCGCATCACCGCGGTGGTTCCGGCGCGCAATGAGGCGGACTGTATCGGCGACACCATCGGTTCGCTGGTCCGGCAGGACTATCCGGGTCCGTTCTCGATCGTCCTGGTCGATGACGACAGCGACGACGACACCGCCGGCGTGGCGCGGCGAGCTGCGGCCCATTTCCCGGCATTCGAACTGGTGCAGAGCCGTGGGGTGGCGCAAGGCTGGACCGGCAAGCTGTGGGCGATGCAGCAGGGCATCGAGGCGGCGCGCGGGGCGACGAATCCGCCGGAGTACCTGCTGCTGACCGATGCCGACATTGTGCACGCGCCGGACTCGCTGCGGGCCCTGGCGGCGCGCGCGATCGGCGGCCGGCATGTGCTCACCTCGCTGATGGCGAAGCTCCGCTGTGAAAGTTTCGCCGAGCGCAGTCATGTGCCGGCTTTCGTATATTTCTTCGACATGCTGTACCCGTTCGCATGGGTCAACAATCCGGCCCGCGCGACGGCAGGCGCAGCCGGCGGCTGCATGCTGGTGCAATCGGATGCGCTGATGCAGGCTGGCGGAGTTGAAAGCATCCGCGAAGCGCTGATCGACGACTGCTCGCTGGCGCGCCGAATGAAATCTGTCGGGCCGATCTGGCTCGGTCTGACAGATCGGGTGCGCAGCATCCGCTCTTACGATTGGGTCGAGGTTGAACGCATGATCGTACGCTCGGCCTATGCGCAGCTCAACTATTCACCGCTGCTGCTCGGCGCCGTGGCGCTTGGGCTTGCTCTGACATTTCTCACTGCGCCGTTGCTTGCCGTTTTCGGCCATGGAATCGCATGCGCTGCCGGCGTTCTGACCTGGGCGCTGATAGCGGTGTCGTTTCAGCCGATGCTACGGTTCTATCGCGTGTCGCCGCTGTGGGGGCTCGCTCTGCCTGCGATCGCGGCGGCCTACATGATATACACGTTTGAATCCGCCGCCCGCTATTGGCGCGGTCGGGGCGGCAACTGGAAGGGACGCGTGCAGGCGCACGTGTCGCGATCATGACGCTCGATGCAGCGCAGCTTCGATCGGGTAAGGGCGCGGGAGATGAGAATTTCCCGGTGGCATCCTGGCTCGTCGCGCCGCAGCACCGCCGGCCGATCCTGGCGTTCTACGAGTTTGTCCGCATCGCCGATGACATCGCCGATCACGCCACGCTGCCGCCCGAGGAGAAGCTTTCCCATCTTGATCGGCTGGAAGGCAGCCTCCTCGGCACTAACGAAGAGAATCCCGCAGGCGTCACGCTGCGCGCTGCACTTGCGGAGCGCAAGCTGTCGCCGCAGCATGCGCAGGACCTGCTGCGCGCGTTCCGCCAGGACGTCACCAAGCTTCGCTATCGGGATTGGGACGACCTGATCGATTACTGCCGCTACTCGGCCATGCCGGTGGGGCGGTTCGTGCTCGACGTCCATGGCGAGAGCCGTGATACCTGGCCCGCGTCGGACAATGTCTGTGCCGTTCTTCAGATCATCAATCACTTGCAGGATTGCGTGAAGGACTATCGCAATCTCGACCGAGTCTATATCCCGCTCGATGCGTTCGCGGCGTCGGGCTCTGCCGTCGGGGACCTTGGCGAGCCGCGCGCGACCGCGCAGCTTCTGGCCTGCCTGCACGGGCTTGCCGATCGCACGGGCGCGACGTTGGAAGACGGCGCGATCTTGCCGGCGCAGATCAAGGATGGGAGGCTGTCGCTTGAAATCGCGGCGATCGTCGCACTGGCGCGGCATTTCGTGCAGTTGCTGCGGACGCGCGATCCGCTGAGCGAAAACGTCCGTCTCGGCAAGGCGGGGGTCGCGGCGGTGGGCCTGCTCGGCGCTGCCAAGGCATTCTGTTCCCGCCTGGTCGGCGCACCAGGCATCAGCACTCGATTGTCAGCCGATGAACGACGCCGCCCCCATTGACAGCAAGCCTTCCGAAGCGCCCGCCCGCGCCTCCGGCAGCTCGTTCTACACGGCGATGCGTATCCTGCCGCGCGTGCAGCGCGACGCCATGTTCGAAATCTATTCGTTCTGCCGGCTGGTCGATGACGTGGCGGATTCGACCTCGCCGTACGCCGAGCGGCGGACGCAGCTTGCACAATGGCGGGACGATATCGAGGCGATGTATGCCGGCCGGCCGCAGGCCGCGTTGCGTAATCTGGCGCAGACGGCCAAGGACTTTGCGCTCCGCAAGGAGGATTTCCTGGCCGTGATCGACGGCATGGACATGGATGCCGCAGGCGACATCCGCGCGCCGGACTGGGCGACGCTCGATCTTTATTGCGACCGAGTGGCGAGCGCGGTCGGCCGCTTGTCGGTGCGGGTATTCGGCATGAACGAGTATGATGGCCCCGCTTTGGCGCATCATCTCGGGCGCGCGCTACAACTCACCAACATCCTGCGCGATCTCGACGAGGATGCCGGTATCGGCAGGCTCTACCTGCCGCGCGAGGCGTTGCGGGATGTCGGCATCATCAGCACCGATCCGGCGGCGGTGTTGGCGAATCCGATGCTGGGCGAAGCCTGCAACGCGGTGACGATGCGCGCGCGCCAGCATTTCGCCGAGGCCGACGCGATCATGGCGCGTAATCCGCGCCGTGTGGTCAAGGCTCCGCGGATCATGCAGCAGGTCTATCGGGTCATGCTCGACGGCATGGCGGAGCGCGGCTGGATCGCGCCGCGTCCGCGGATCAGCGTGAGCCCGCTGCGGTTGTCCTGGATCGCCGTCCAATACGCGATCATCTGATGGCGCGCGCAGTTCATATCATCGGCGCGGGTGTCGCCGGGCTTGCCGCTGCGGTGAAGCTCACGCCGACGCAGGCGAAGATTGTGGTGCACGAGGCCACCGCCTATCCGGGCGGACGCTGCCGATCGTATTTCGACCGCGCTATCGGCATGACCATCGACAACGGCAATCACCTGGTGTTGTCCGGCAACAGCTCGGTGCTCGGATTTGCGGAGGCGATCGGCAGCGCGAATGGGTTGGTCGGGCCGGCCAACGCGGATTTTCCGTTTATCGACCGTGCGAGCAACGAGCGGTGGACGCTGCGCATCAACGATGGCCTGCCGTGGTGGATATTCGATCCGAGCCGCCGGGTGCCGGGCACGCGGTTATCGGAATATCTGCGGCTGTGGCGTCTGCTGCGGTTGCGCCGGGATATGCCGATTGATGAAGTCGTCGAATGTTCGGGTCCGCTGTACGAGCGTCTGCTGCATCCGCTGTTGCTGGCGGCGCTGAACATCGAGCCGCCGTCAGGATCGGCGGCGCTGGCCAGGACGCTGCTGCTTGAAACGCTGGCGCGAGGCGGCAAGGCCTGCCGTCCGCTGATCGCGCGGGACGGACTTGGACCGGTGCTGATCGAGCCTGCGGTGCGGTGGCTGCACGAACGTCATGTCGAGGTCCGGCTGGAGCATGAGCTGCGGGGCTTGCGGTTGTCGGACAACAGGGTGTCGGCGCTGGATTTCGGGTCCGACACGGTCGAGTTCGGCGACGACGATGCCGTGATCCTGGCGGTGCCAACCCACGCCGCGCAAATCCTGGTGCCGGAGTTGCCGGTGCCGCGCGGCTATCGCGCCATCGCCAACGCGCATTTCAAGATCGAGGCGCCGGCAGGGACCCCGCCGATGCAAGGCGTGCTCAATGCCACGACCGAGTGGATTTTTGCTTTTCCGGGACGGCTGTCGGTGACGATCAGCAACGCCGACCGGCTGATGGATGTGCCGCGCGCCATGCTGGCGCAAACCATTTGGCAGGAGGTGTCGCGGATCGCGGGCGTGGCCGGCGAGATGCCGGCGTGGCAGATCGTCCGCGAGCGGCGCGCAACGTTTGCGGCAACGCCGGAGGAGAACGCGAGACGGCCGCACGCGCGCACGCAATGGCGCAACCTGTTCCTCGCCGGCGATTGGACGGCGACCGGTCTGCCGGCGACGTTGGAAGGGGCGGCGCGGTCGGGTCATCGGGCGGCAGAACTGGCAGGCGGAGGTGCGCTGTGATCGATCGCGCAACGCTCGATCAAAACATCGCCTCGGCAACCAGGGCGCTGCTCGATGCCCAGCGTCCTGATGGCGAATGGTGTTTCGAGCTCGAGGCCGACTGCACCATTCCCGCCGAGTATGTGCTGCTGCGCCACTACCTTGCCGAGCCGGTCGATGCGGAGCTCGAACGCAAGATCGCGGTTTATCTGCGACGCACCCAAGGTGCGCATTCCGGCTGGCCGCTTTTCCAGGACGGCGACTTCAACATGAGCGCGACAGTCAAAGCCTATTTCGCGCTGAAGATGATCGGCGACGGCATCGACCAGCCGCACATGAAGAAGGCGCGGGAGGCGGTGCTGGCGCGCGGCGGCGCCGAACGTGCCAACGTTTTCACCAAGATCATGCTGGCGCTGTTCGGCTTCATCCCGTGGCACGCGGTGCCGGTGATGCCCATCGAGATCATGCTGCTGCCGAAATGGTTTCCGTTTCATCTCGACAAGATTTCGTATTGGAGCCGCACCGTCATCGTTCCGCTTCTTGTCCTGATGATGAAGAAGCCGAGGGCGCGCAATCCGAAGGGCGTCCGGATCGACGAATTGTTCGTGCGGCCGCCCGGCACGATGGTGCCTGCGCCGAAAGCGCCGCAGCAGAAGGCGACATGGTTCTGGTTCTTCCGCGGCGTCGACAACGTGCTGCGCTGGACCGAGCCGCTGTTTCCGAAAGGGCCGCGGCAGCGCGCCATCGACCGCGCGGTGGCCTGGGTCGAGGAGCGGCTGAACGGCGAGGACGGGCTTGGCGCGATTTTTCCGGCGATGGCGAACAGCGTGATGATGTACGACGCGCTGGGTTTTCCTCCGGAGCACCCGCAGCGCGCCATCGCCCGCCGCTCGGTGGAGAAGCTTCTGGTGGTGAAGCCGGACGAAGCCTATTGCCAGCCGTGCGTATCGCCAATCTGGGACACCGGGCTTGCCTGCCACGCACTGCTGGAAACCGGCCACGCCGAGGCGCAGCGGCAGGTGAAGAAGGGCCTCGCCTGGCTCGAGCCCAAGCAGATCCTCGACGTGCGCGGCGACTGGACCGCGCGGCGGCCCGACGTGCGGCCGGGCGGCTGGGCGTTCCAGTATGCCAACCCGTATTATCCGGACGTCGATGACACCGCGGTGGTGGCGATGGCAATGGATCGGGCGCGGGGGCTCGATGCCACGATCGACCATCGCGAGGCGCTGGCGCGGGCGCGGGAGTGGATCGTCGGCCTGCAGAGCGAGAATGGCGCCTGGGGCGCGTTCGACGCCGACAACGAATACGCCTATCTCAACAACATCCCGTTTGCCGATCATGGCGCGCTGCTCGATCCGCCGACCGAGGATGTCACCGCGCGATGCATTTCCATGCTGGCGCAGTTCGGCGAAGCCAATTCGCCCGCGGTCGCGGCGGGCGTCGATTATCTGAGGCGCACCCAGCTTGCCGATGGAAGCTGGTACGGCCGCTGGGGCATGAACTACATCTACGGCACATGGTCGGTGCTGTGTGCGCTCAACGTGGCCGGCGTCGAGCGCAATGATCCGATGATGCGCAAGGCAGCCGCATGGCTCGTTTCGATCCAGAATGCGGACGGCGGCTGGGGCGAGGACGGCTCGAGCTACAAGCTCGACTATCGCGGCCATGAAAAGGCGGAGAGCACGGCGTCACAGACCGCGTGGGCGCTGCTCGGGCTGATGGCGACGGACGATGTAGACGATCCGGCGGTGGCGCGCGGCATCGAGTATCTGCAGCGAACTCAGGCGCAGGACGGTTTCTGGGAGGAGGCGCGCTACACTGCGACCGGTTTCCCGCGGGTGTTCTACCTGCGCTATCACGGCTATCGGAGGTATTTCCCGCTCTGGGCGCTGGCGCGTTACCGCAATCTGACCGCGAGCACCGACAGGGCCGTCAAGTTCGGGATGTAGCCGCCGCGGCGCCGGATTATTTCAGCGACTTGAGCTTGCTCTTCTGTTCGTCGCCGAGCTGGTTGTAGAAATCGTTGACCGCGGGACCGAGGTTCGAGGCCGCAAACAGCACGGCGGTCAGCCGGTCGGCTGCATTGTCGAGGCGCTCGGTGGGCGTGGGTGGGATCGGCTTGAGGCAGGATGCCATCAGGAATTGGCCCATCTCGAAGGATCTCTTGTTCAATGCATCGAGGCTTGCGCGTTGCGCCTTGCCGACTTGCAGCGACCGTTCGATCTGCCGCATCGAAGCTTCAGGCGAGCTCGGCATGCCGCACATTCGCGCCATGTCGCTGCGGCTCGTCGTGCGGACATCGTAATCCCCGCCCTGGGTGGCGAAGCGCTTCTTTTGATCGTCCGACAGCGAGTCGTAGAAGGTGGCGAGCGGTGCGCGGATCAGCAACGCGGCGTCGTGGACAGCCCAGAGCGTGGCTTGCATGGCTTGCACGCGTTCCGTTGGACCGAGGTTCGCGGTGTCGCGGCAGGTTGCGGCAATCGAGGTGATGGCGTCACCGATCGTCTTGCGGAGCTCATTGAGCGCAGCCTTTTGCGCGCTGTCCAATTCGACGGAGCGCTCAATCTCGGCAACCGGCCAGTCGGCTGACGCCGAAGACTGGCCGCAAAATCCAGTGCCCACCGTCCCGGCAGCGTCGCCGGCTTTGGCCTGGACATCGCTCAGCCGTGCCTTGGCGGCGAGCGTCGCTGGCGACACGAACGCCGCTCCGAGAACGTCGGCGATGCCATGACCGCGCAGCCGCTCGGCGTACTGCTGTGGCCATAGCGTGTAGCCGATGACGTCTTCGAACGCGCTCGGCCAGGTCAATGGGCCGACGATGCCGAGGCGGGCAGACCCGGGCAGGGGCCGGCCGGTGTGCCGCCTATCCTTGACCGCAGGTTGCAGCTCTTCCGGCGCAGATGTGAGTGCAGCATGCTGGGTCGGCACGGAAGCGGTCGTGACCGGCGCGGGCGCTTCGACGGGAGACGAGACCGGTGTGGCGGCCGCCGGCTCGACATCGGCGGTTGCGGGTTTGGTGGCCGGATGGGCCGGCGGCTCGTTGGCTGCCTGAGAGGCAGGCGGAGGCGATGGTGTGGCTTGGGATGCCGCCGCGGTCGCAGCGGCCGCCCCTGTCGCGGCCACGGCCGCAGCCGGCCTATGCCGGGATGCGACGGTGTGCCGCCGCGACGAAACGTGCCGCGCCAAGTGTCGCGGTCCACTCAGCAGCGCACCGATGGGTGCCGTTATGACGCCGAGCAGGCCGGGCAGATGTCTTGAGCGGGCGCTGGCGCTTTGCGGCAGTGCCGCAACGCATGCCAGAAGGCCAACCATGATCATCGATCCCCGGCGCATCTGCAGCCTCCCGCCAAGACGTGGTATCGTTTCACGCGGTCATAACCGATAAAATACAACGGCCCTGCCAGACCCGGGTTCCCTCTCGCCTTAATCCGTGTACAACACAGCCCTTGCTGGGGCGCCGCCGTTTGGGCGTGCCGCCTTCGTCTTATAGGGTCCACCAGCGGCACGCCCGAGGGAATGCCTGTGTCCACAAGAGATTCCGAGCCAGCGGGAGAAGCCGCCTCAGCGTCGCAGCCGCGCAAGTTGCATAATTTGGCTTATGGCATCGAGCGCATCGGCCTCATTCCCCTTCGCTCGCCGATCATCTCGGCCATCATCCTGGTGCTGCTTGTCATCGGCGCCGGGCTCGGTGTCGAGCGGCTAAAGGTCGACGATTCCCTGAGTCAGCTGTTTCGCTCCGAGACGCCGGAGTTTCGCCAGTACGAAGAGGTGACCAAGCGGTTTCCTTCGACCGAGTACGACGTCCTGGTCGTGATCGAAGGCAAGACCCTGATGGCGCGGGAGTCGATCGAGAAGATCCGCGACCTCGTCACCGATCTGCAATTGATCGACAGCGTGCGCGGCCTGATCTCGCTGTTCTCGGCGCGGCAGCCTCCGGAGGAGGGCAAGCTGCCCTTGCCGCTGTTCCCGGACGAGCTGCCGACCGGGGCTGCCTATGACCAGCTGGTCCAGCGCGTGCTGTCCAATGAGATCATCCGCGGCAAGCTCCTGTCGGAGGACGGCACGCTGGCGCTGGTCGTGCTGGCGCTCGATCCGGCGGTCGTCGGCGGCAAGGGCCTTAACACCGTGATCGGCGAAATCCGCAAGACCATGGCCGACGATCTGGCGGGCGCAGGGCTGACCGCGCAGCTCTCCGGCGTGCCGACCATGCAGCTTGAGATTCGCAACGCGATCGATCGCGACAGCAAGCTCTACAACGCCATCGGGTTCATCGCCGGCTGCGTGATCGCGATCCTGTTCTTCCGCCGTGTGTCGTTCATGATCATCGCGGCAGCGCCGCCGCTGATCGCGATCCTGGTGTCGCTCGGCATGCTGGGCTGGCTCAACTTCCGCCTCAACATGTTCCTCAACGTGATGACGCCGCTCATCATGGTGATCAGCTTCTCGGATTCGATGCAGCTCACGTTCGCTGCCCGCGACCGGCTGATCCAGGGCATGGACAAGTTCAAGGCGTTTCGCGAGGCGGTGCTGGTGGTCGGCCCGGCCTGCGTGCTGACGCATGGCACCGCGGGCATTTCCTTCATCGCGCTGCAGTTCTCGAATTCCGACCTGATCCGGACGTTCGGCGAAGCGGGCCTGCTCGCCACGGTTCTGGCGCTGCTCGCGGTGCTTTCGCTGGTGCCGCTGCTCGGGGTGCTGCTGGTCCGCAACGAGGCGGTGTTCGCCCAGAAGATCCAGCAAGGGTCGGACTTCGGCGTCACGGTGCTGCGCCGGTTCTGCAGCTGGGTGGCGGTCCGCATGGTCAGCCACCCCGGGCTCTACAGTCTGGTCGGGCTGATCGTGGTTGCCGGGCTTTGCTTCATCTACGCCAATCTCGAGCCGCGCTATCGGCTGGCCGACCAGGTGCCGGACAAGCGGCAGGCGGTCGAAGCCTCGAGCCGCCTCGATGCCAAGCTCACCGGCGCCAACCCGATCGACGTCCTGATCCAGTTTCCCAAGGGCGCCGGGCTTTACGACGATGCAACGCTGGACACCATCCACGCGGTGCATTCGCTCGTCGAGCAGCAGGCGGGGGTCGGCAACGTCTGGTCGCTGGATTCTCTGCGTCGCTGGCTTGCCGAGAAGGCCGGCAAGGCCGATCTCGCCACGCTCAAGCAATATGTCGATATCCTGCCCGAGCATCTGACGCGGCGCTTCATCTCGGCCGAAAAGGACGCTGTTGTGGTTTCGGGTCGCATCCCGGACATTGATTCCAGCCAGTTGCTGCCGGTCATCAACAAACTCGATCATGCGCTCGATGCGGTGCGCAAGGCCCATCCCGGCTTCACGATTTCGGTAACCGGCCTTGCTGCGATCGCAGCGCGGAACTCGGCCGACATGATCGGCAAGCTCAATCGCGGCTTGACGGTCGAGATCGTGTTCGTCTCGGCCTTCATGGGGATCATGTTCCGTTCGGTCGTGGTGATGCTGGCGAGCATCCTGCCCGGGATATTTCCGGTGGTCCTGGCCGGCACGGTCCTGTGGCTCATGGGCGAAGGCTTGCAGTTCGCCAGCGTCGTGGCGCTGACGGTGTCGTTCGGGTTGGGGCTCTCCGCCACCATCCACTTCCTCAACCGGCTGCGGCTGGAGGACCGGCCCGGCGCCGATCCCGCCATTGCCGTGGAACGGGCCACCGTTCTGATCGGGCCTGCGCTGATCCTGACCTCGGTGGTGCTGGCCTGCGGGCTCGCCGTGATGGTGTTCTCCGACCTGCCGTCGCTGCGGCTGTTCGGATGGCTGTCAGCGTTTGCGATGCTGGCAGCCTTGACCGCGGACCTCTTGATCCTGCGGCCGACCGCGATGTGGCTCAGTCAGGTGGCGCGGCGCTTCAGCAAAGGCTGAGGCTGTCGTGTGTGATCAGCGACCGGCGCGGGCAAGCGAAACCGAGACTTCGGATATTTCGCTGCCGGGCGAGCGGATCGAGACACTCTGATTGTTGCCGTGCATTGTGATCGACAGCGACGCGGTGAAGCCGACGGTCTGGGCGCTCGCCTCGATGTGGGTCGCGGTGGCCCGTCCCGACAGCGAGCCGGTGACGCCGCGGCTTGCCTCGTTCCACGAGCCGCGGATGCTGCCGGCGTCGTAGGTAATATCGCTCGACAATTCGAACTTGTAGCTGTCGCTGGCGCAACGCAGGTTCAAAGACAGTCCGGCGTCGGCGGGCTTATAGTTGCCCCGACAGCGGATGCGTTCGCTTGCTCCGTTCGAGACGACGATCTTGCCGGAGCCCGACCAGCTTCCGCCGAAATGCACGAGGGGGTTTTCGGCGGCTTGCGGCGCGCTTGAAGCGAATGTGAGGAAACCGAAGGAAATCGCCAGTACAGTAGAAATGCGTGCGTTCATGTTCGCCCTGATCAATGCGGAGATTGGTCCGACAGCGAAAACCCTATCACATTCGCCTGACAATAATGCTATGCGGCGCTGGCCCGCTTGCTGCCCGCCTTGTTTTCGCGAATCTCGGTCAGTTTCTGCTCGACATGGCGGGAGAACATGTATTGCGCCGGGCGCTGCTTCTCGAGCGAAATCTCCGGCGTCATTTCGCCGTCGGTGTTGATGCCGCGAAGCGTTGCCGCGAGCGCCTTGATCGGATGCT
>Ga0265325_10001086_pt1 | contig 19602 bp, 24 predicted proteins | sample 41420metaG_FD_202090 | JGI IMG/M metagenome (GOLD analysis project Ga0265325, IMG submission 202090) | Rhizosphere microbial communities from Carex aquatilis grown in University of Washington, Seatle, WA, United States - 4-14-20 metaG | ecosystem: Host-associated > Plants > Roots > Rhizosphere...
GCTCGCGGCGTTCTCGCCCGCCGAGATGGCGCTGCCATCCCGACGGTCTGCGGCCTTGCGAGCACGCATCTGGATCACCGCGACCTCGCTCCCCATTTCCGAGACACACCACTAGTCCCGTGGTGCTCGCTCGCTATCAGGAGGTATTGCGCCGCCCGCATGTCGCGCGGCTGCTCGTGACGGCGATGCTCGCCCGGCTTCCGCAAGGGATGTCGGGGCTGTCGATCCTGCTGCTGCTGACTCCACATGTCGGCTATGCCCGAGCCGGTCTGGCCACCGGCGTGAGCGTTGCATCCTCCGGGATCTCGAACGTGCTGTTGGCGCGCGCGGTCGACCGGGTGGGTGCGCGCAAGGTCCTGATCCCGTCGGCGGCGTCGTACTCGGCGGCGATGCTCAGCCTGGCCGCGGTGGCACATGGTGCCTATCCGCTGCAGGTCGCGATCTGTGGCGCGATCGGGCTGGTCACGCCGCCGATCTCGTCGGTGTCGCGTGGCCTGTGGCCGAGGCTGCTCGGCGACGAGCAGGCCCAGGTGATCTACGGCCTCGAGGCGACCGCCCAGGAGCTGGTATTCATCGCCGGGCCGGCCGCGGTCGCGCTGATCGCCGGGCTGGCCAGTGCGCGGACCGCCGTGATCGTGAGCGGTCTGATCGGTCTGGTCGGTGTGCTGGCGTATGCCACGGCGCCGCCGCTGGCCGAAGGCGTGGCCGCGATCCGGGCGCACGGACAGCGGGTGCTGTTCGGCACCGGCGTACTGCGCTATGCGCTGGTCGGGGTGTGCATCACGCTCGGCTTCAACATGACGGATATTTCGACCGTCGACTTCGTCGGTGGGCGGCGCGCAAGCGCGACCGCGGGCGTGGTCCTCGCGGTCTGGAGCTTCGGCTCGCTGATCGGCGGGGTGTGGTTCGGCGCGTCGCACAATCGGGTGACGGACCGCAAGCTGGCGCGGGTGGTCGCGATCGCAGCCGGCGGAATGGCGTTGGCTGCACTCGCGCCGGACTCGGTCGGCCTGGCCGCGATCCTGTTGTTCAGCGGTGCGGCGGTCGCACCCACGATGGCCAGGCTCTACACCCGGATGGGCTCGGTCGCGCCGGAAGGCCAGACCACCGAGGCGTTCGGCTGGCTCGCGGTCGGTTTCCTCGCGGGGTCCTCGCTGGGCTCGACGCTCGGCGGGGTCTCGGTCGACAGCGTCGGTCCGCGCTGGACGTTCCTGTTCGCCGGCCTGGCGGCGATGAGTGCCGTCGCCGTCATCGCCGCTCGTCGCCCGGTAGCGTCGTCGCGTGGCCGCTGACAAACTGCCGATCCAGATGCTGCACGACCGGGTGCTCGTCACGATCGACACCGAAGGCGGCGAGCGACGGTCGACCGCCGGGATCGTGATCCCGGCGACCGCTCAGATGGGCAAGCGGCTGGCGTGGGCCGAAGCGGTCGCGACCGGCACCAACGTGCGCACCGTCCAGGTGGGTGACCGGGTGTTGTACGACCCGGAGGACCGGGCCGAGATCGAGCTGCACGGCAGCAGCTACGTGCTGTTGCGGGAGCGCGACATCCACGCGATCGCGGCCGAGCGGATCGACGAGGTCGCGGCTCCTGGGTTGTACCTCTAGGCCGAGCCCGGTGTCGGCCGCTCGCGCTAGCGTCGTAGCCATGTGTCGAAGCATCAAGACCCTTCGGGCGCCCTACGTCGACGAGCTGACCAGCGACGATGTCCATGCTGCCGCGTTGCAGTACGTGCGGAAGGTGGCCGGCATGCGCGCGCCGTCGGTGGCCAACCAGCCGGCGTTCGACCGCGCGGTCGAGGAGATCGCCGCGGCAACCAGCACGTTGCTCGACGGCCTGACCATCCGGGCCGCGCGCGCTTCCTAGACCAGGCGGGCGCGGGCGTCAGGCCGGACCGACCTCCGGCCAGGTGACCGCGAAGCCCGGGTGCAGGGGCAGCGTGGGGACCTCGGTGGAGGCGACCCAGCGCATCTCGGCGGTCTCCTGCCCGCGGGGTGCCGCGGTGAGTGCCTGAGCCGCTGTTGCGATCACGGTCCAGTAGATCCAGCCACCGTGGTCGTCGTCGTGGACCCGCTCGATCGTGAGCCCGTCGAGGGTCACGCTGACCTCCTCTCCCACCTCGCGCAGCGCCGCCTGCTCCGGGGTCTCCCACGAGGCTCTCGCTCCGCCGGGCACCCCCCAGGTGCCGCCGTGGTGGGTCCACCACGCCCGTCGTTGCAGCAGGACGTGGGTGTCGCCGGCGTCGTCCGTCGTACGGAGCAGCAGCCCGGCCGCGCCGTGCCGGCCCCAGTGCTGGTGGCCGGCCTCGCAGCGGACCCAGCCGTCGCCGTCGAGCACCGGGGGAGTCACCGTTCCAGTGTTGCGCGCACAGCGAGATTGGGAACGAGTGAGCGTGAATTGATGTTGGATCAGTAATGAAGCCCGACCAGAAGGTGGACGTAATGCTGTTTTCCCGACAGAAGTTGACGATGATCTCGCCCGACGAGGCGCTGCCCGGCCACGACAACCGGCCGTTCAGCGTGCCGAGCACGCACTATGTGCTGAGCACCCCGCTCGAGGAGCCGTACCCGGACGGCCTCGAGGTCGCCTACTTCGGCCTGGGCTGCTTCTGGGGCGCCGAGCGGATCTTCTGGCAGGTGCCGGGCGTGATCAGCACGGCGGTCGGTTATCAGGGCGGCTTCAGCCCGAACCCGACGTATGAGGAGGTCTGCTCCGCGCGGACCGGCCACGCCGAGGTCGTCAAGGTGATCTTCGACCCGAAGCAGGTCAGCTACGACGAGCTGCTGCGGGTGTTTTGGGAGTCCCACGACCCGACCCAGGGCATGCGGCAGGGCAACGACGCCGGCACGCAATACCGCTCGGCGATCTTCACCACGTCGCCGGAGCAGGAGGCCGCGGCCGAGCAGAGCGCGAAGGACTACCAGCCCTGGCTGACCAAGGCCGGGTACGGCGAGATCACGACCGAGTTCGCCCCCGCAATGCCCTTCTACTACGCCGAGGCCTACCACCAGCAGTACCTCGCGAAGAACCCGAACGGCTACTGCGGCATCGGCGGCACCGGCGTCAGTTGCCCGGTCGGCATCGCGTCCGCCCCCGTCGAGGCGAAGGCCGCCCCCAGCCCAACCGTCTAACCTCGTGGCGGCCGGTTGGCTGCGTTAGAGCGCAGCGAGACGGCCGCCGCGCAAGCGGTCAGGCGCCCGGGTGGAACGGCTTTCCGGTGCCGGTCGTGCAGAGCAGTCGCAGGCTCTCCAGGTAGTAGCCCCAGTTGACGTTGTAGACGCCGAAGTCGTCGTCGCTGAGCTCCACTGCGTAGAACTGGTCGAAGCGCAACCGGCACCGGCCGTCGTCGAGCTCGACCAGCTCGAACCTGAAGGTGTTCACCGCCCACCACTTCTTGTACTGCTGGAGCAAGACCACCAAGCTCGCTACACGAGGATGCGCGACCCCACGTCGAGGGCGAGTCAATCGCCACCCTCTGCTCAGTCGAGTACCAATTAGCAGGCATCGCCACTCCCACAATCGGTTACAACACTCGAGGCACTCTCACGCGAACTAGACCGATCTACGGGGGGCCGGACAGTGCCATACGGAGATGAAGTACTGCGGCATGTTGGTTGCTCCCTTTCGATAGTGGGTGGGTGAGCGGGTCAGTCGGTGTGTCCTGCGAGCATTGGCACGATGACTGCAGCGGCGATTAGGTGCAGGCCCACAAGGGCGATCTTGCTGGCGCCGGTGTCAGCGAATGCCGCCGGCACCAGCAAGGAGAGCACCGTGAGCCCGATGGTTACTTGGAAAAACCGCTGACGGGGGGCCGAGCTGCGCCGGTTCAGCACAGCGACGAGGAGCCCGCCGATGACAGCGGCGACGAAAGTGATCTGCGCGAAGCTGGCGAGTGCGATCTTGCCGTGCGCAGCCAGCGGGGCACCGCCGCCCCGCAAGGCGGCCGCCGCGGCGGTCGTGATCGCAGCGGCCAGCACACCTACCGAGAACGTGGCCCGTGGCAATGTTCTCGCAAACCGAAACCGGGCACGTCCGACCTTGTTGCCGGAAGACGTGGAGGTAGCCGTTAACATCGGCTGGTTCCTTTCTTGAAAGGCAGTGACCGTCGCACCGCTCACCATGTCCACGAACGGAGGGGGACCGATTCGACACCTGAAGCGCAAGACCTCTACTGGACTTGTAGGTCGCCCCGGGCAGGGGAAGACACGAGCGGAGCGTCGAGCCGCTTAGCGGCGGCAGACCCCGGCCCGGGCCGTCGGGGTTCCTGGCGAGCCCTTCATGGACTGGACCGGTACCGACGATGTGGGCGCGGGACCGTTGACGCGCGAGACCCTGCTCAGGGTGGCGCCGTGAGCGGAAGGTACATGACGTTGAGGCCGACCCGGCCGTGACGGCGGTGGTCGAACGTCCCCGGCACCGTCCCGAGGACCCTGAACCCCAGTGACTGCCAGAGATGAACCGCACTTGTGTTGGTCTGTACCACCGCGTTGAACTGCACGCCGTGGTACCCCTGGCGGCGAGCCCATCCAAGCATTTCGTTCCCCATGGCGCGCCCGACACCCTTGCCACGATGGGCGGGATCGACCATGAAGCTAGCGGTGGCGATGTGCGAGCCGCGGCCCGGCCGGTTCGGACCCATAGTGGCGGTGCCGATTACCCGGGCGCCTTCGCGGGCGACGATGGCCCGACCGGGAGGCTGTGGCACCCAATACCGTCGTGCCTGCTCAAAGTCGAGGTGCTCTGGGTAGGCGTAGGTTTCCCCAGCTTCGATGATCTCGGTGAAGAACGGGTAGATGTCGTGCCAATCGTCGGGGGCGAAGTCTCTCAGTTGAACTGTCACTTCGTTGACCTCCATGCGCGAGGGCGAGAACCGTGCCAAAGCTCGCAGAGCAGCGACGGCGGGCTGGTGTTCGCCGACGCGTTCGAAGTCGTCGCCAGGCACGGCAACATCCCACCCCACGAAACCCCTACCACTAAGAGATGTAGCGTCTAGCTAAATGATCCGGATCAAGCTGGGCGTCAATGACTTGGCCAACACCCGTTTTGGTATCTCGCCTTTGGCCGAGGCGGTGCGTAGTCTGCGGGCTCTGTCTGACCCGGCACAGCACACCTTGCACCTGCCGTTGCTGCGGTCTATAACGGCCCGCCTCGACCCCGCCGATGTGCTGCTGTTGGTGTCGTTGGTCGGCCCCAACCGGATCGCACCAGATTTCCGCTCGACCGCGAGCCGGGCGATCGCCGACTTCCTCACTCCGGTGCCCACCCGGCTGGTTGAACGTTTTGACGACCAGCTGGCCGTGATCCGCGCGACCCCACTCGCGGTGGTGCGGCGCGACCTGGTGGCCAGCTACGCGCCCGGTCCGGTGCCGGAGGTGCTCGACGCTGCCGAGCGGTCCGACGCGCGGGCGACCCGCCGGTTGTTGAACTCGATCTGCGATGCGCTCGGCCGTTATTGGCAGGTCGCCTTCTCGGCGGTGTGGCCTCAAATGCGACTGGTCCTCGAAGCCGACACGACCTACCGGGCCCGCCAGCTCGCGGTGGGAGGTGCCCGGCTCCTGTTCGCCGACCTGCACCCGAACGTCTGTTGGAGCGACGACGGTGTCCTCACCGTCGCCGAGATGATCGGCGACTACACGCTCGTGGCCGCGGGCCGGGGCCTGCTGCTCATGCCGTCGATCTTCGCGCCCATGCCCGTGCCGCCGTTGCATCCCGACGAATCGCCGTCCCTGGCCTACCCCAGCCGAGGCATCGGTACGCTCCTGACGCCTCCGCCAGAGCCCGAACCCAGCGCCATCGTCGACTTGCTCGGACGCACCCGAGCCACGCTCTTGTACATGCTCGAAGAGCCCCTGGCGACGGTCGAGATCGCCCGCCGGCTCCGGGTCACATCCAGTGCCGTGTCTCAACACCTCCAGGTTCTTCTCGCCGCCGGCCTGGTCACCAACGCCCGCGACCGGCGCCAAGTCCTCTACCGCCGCACCCCACTGGGCGATCAGCTGACAACCCGTAGAACCGAGAGCTGATCCCGTCCCCGACCAGGCAAGACCCTCACCAGACGCTGTACCGAAACCATCTGGGCCGGCACCCGAACCTCGTCGAGCGACTCGTCCCTGCCGTTCGCGCTGGCCGGCTCTCCCGATCCAATCGCCTGGGACGCCTAACAAGTCGGCGACGTCCTGCGGGTTCGTGCCGATGAGTCGCAGCTCGTACAGCCGTAGCAGTGTCTTCGCGCCGTTCTGGTTCATGACCACCCGGTCGATGCTGGCTTCCTGCCGTAGCGGGCTGAGATCTCAGACCCGCAGTCCGATCGCCTCGTTCCACTGGCGGTCCGAACCACGCGCCAGCGAACACGAGGGCGATATGTCTCGGCGAGCGTTCGATGTGTGAAGTTGTGAAACGTTGCGTTCACAGCATTCCCTACCGTCGCATCCAAGCGACCGCAGGTGATGACAATTGCGCTTTCGGTCGCTACGCCCGGCCGCGTTGCCTCGGCTGCTGCTGTCGGCCGGTCTTAGAGCTTGGAGGGTTCACTCTTCCAGGAGTGGCCGTTGAAGTACTCGAGGTAGGTTCGCCGGGCCGGGTCGATCGTGCCTTCGTGGCTCCCGGCGGCGTAGGCGTGTTTGCTGGATTGCGCACTGATCCCTCCCAGCGTGTAGCCGGATTTAAGGGACTGCTCCACCGTCCACGCTCCACCAGTGCTGTGCAGGATCCTCGGACCGCCGCCGCTGATGCCAACGGCCCAAGCCGTCCCGCCGTGCATCGTGACTCCCTCGAGCTGGTCCTCGCGTTTGGCTGTCTTGGACAACACAGCGGGCGACCAGCTCGTACCGTTGAACCGCAGGATGACCGGCGCATATGTGGTGGCATTGAAGCCGACCGCGTAGGCCAGCTTGGGTGAGCTGGTTGCGATGGCGCTGAACTGCACGCCGGTGGGCGCGGTCCCATCGATGGACCACGCCTTCCCGTTCCAGTGGTCGAACGTGCCCGATCCCACTGCCCAGGCATTCGTCGCGCTCGACGTGCCGACCGGACCGAGACCCTCGCCGCCCGGTGTCGAAACCTGCTCCCACTTTCGGCCGTTCCAGTGCAACGCGATGAGGGGATTCGCCGGCGAGTACAGGCCACCGGTCACCCACGCGTTCGTCGCGGAACTCGCAGAGATATCGGCGCTCCCGACCTCGAGCTCGCCGCTCTGCATCGGCGGCAGATGCTGCCGGACGAACCGTTTCCCGCTCCACCGCCAGATGGCGGGGAGTTCCTGGATCCCCGGCTTCTGCTGTACGCCTCCCAGTAGCCAGACGGTGCCCGCGGATCCCGCGGCAATGCCGACGATCTCTCCGTACCTCCCGCCGAGCTTCGGCGGCTTGATCCGTTGCCAGTGACCATCGTGACGACGCGCTACGAACAGGTGGCTGTTAAGGCCCGCATCCCCGTATACCCAAACATCGCTGGTATGCGGAACGGTGGTTACCCCGAAGAACACCCCTAATGTCGATGCAGGAGCCTTCGCCGCGCGTATCGGCCGATGCGAGGCGCCCGCCGCGCCCGGACTTCCGACCGCGAACGCCGCCAGCAACACCGAACTCATCGCAGCCGTCCGCATCGCCGATTTCCGCTGACGCGCAGCCCGCGGAGCCCTCACTGACCACATCGCGCACACGGCGCTGCCCTCCCGCTGGACGGACGACTTATACAGCGTCCGGGGCACCGCCACCACAGACAGACCGACGTCGGTGAGTATTGCATCCAACCCATCAGAGTGTCGCCGATCGCGAAAGCGGATAGCGGGAACGGTCTGGTCCTGCGCCGGCTCGCTGCGGGTAGCGGCGGCCCTGTGGGGCAGGCGGGAACTCGTGGAGCTCCGCTTCAACGCCTAGCCATCTGGCCGCTGGCGCTTGGCCGATGGATAGTGACGGTTCTGTTCGTTCTGAGGCAGTCTTGCGATCGCGCGGAGCTGGCGCTGTCGAGCGCTGTATTGCCGGTCTCGCCCGGCCACGTGATGGTTCTCGCGTCACGAGACCATGTCGCTCCAGGCAAGGTCACCTCCCTTGGCGGAGGCGATCCGGACTATCCGGTGGTGCCTAAGTCGATAGAGATGGCTCACCGGGTTGCGCAGTTTGTGGCCGGGTAGCGGCGGGTTGCAGAAGTCATACGTTGAGGCAAGGAGACGGCCACTGGCGTTGAGTGAGAGGTCAGCGCCTTGGTCGCATGCGCCCAGACGCCAGACCTTCACCGGCTGCATCCGTCGGCTGAGTCGCTCGATGTACGTGCGGACACTGTTGTAGATGGCGTCGCAGGTCTTGACATCGAAGATTCGTCCCGCCCGAATCACTGGTGTGGACAGGTCGCAATGTTTCGGTGGTCGTCGCACGGTGCCATGCAGCGAAGGTTGGGAGTGATCCGGGTTGAACCGCACCTGAACGATGCGCTGCCAAACCGGACATGAGACGTTGGTGCCGTCGATTCCTAAGCGCGCTGCACTGGGCTGTTCGCTTGACGCTCCGTAACTGACGACAACGGCATGGCCGTCCGCAGTCCAGACAGGGGCACTTAGCCAGTGGCACGTTGCTAGCTTTCGGCCGATCGTCCAGGTTCTCGCGTCGGATAACCGCCGGATGAGCAGGTGAGCGGAGAAGTACGACTTGTAGCTGCATGGCTCGACGAGGGCGGCGATCTGACGCCCATCGGGGCTCGCGGTCGCACCGTCAAGCTCGAGTTTCGGGCCGACCCGCCACAACGTGTGCTCGTCGCCAGTTGTGGGATCGACCTTGAGGATCTCTCCGCCGCAACCCGTTGGGCTAGTAGGGCACTCCTGCTGTCCGTTGAGGCAGTGAATCCCCTGATGGAACGTCGCCAGCAAGTCTCCGTGCGTTAACTGCTCAAGGTCAGTCAGGCTCTCGTCGCCACGAGTCTCCGGTAGCAGCGTACGAATCGCCAGTCCGGTAGACACGTCGTACAGGTTGGCCGGGCCGTCGAACGAGATGGCGGCGAACGTCCCGGCGCGCAACCCCCTACTGACGATCGGCTGCCTCTGGGACCCAGCCGCACCGGCGCACGCTGGCAGCCCGAGGAGAGCAACCACCACCGCGCTCAGCACGACAGTGAGCCGCCGGACAGCACGTCGACCGTTCATGACGTCTCCTCGGACAGTCAACTCGTCTCGGACAGTCAACTCGTCGACCGACCATTGCAGGGGTTGGCCGTCGCTGGGCATACGTCAGCCGAACAGGAGACGAACGAAGAATGACCCACCGCGCGCGAAGTGATGCCGAGACAGCGCGGCCTCTTGCAACGGCGCAGGCGACCAGAATGCCAGTTCTGGCCCGTCCGATCGCGAGTTCCGGCCGGTTGACATAACGATGGGGTTCACGCGTGCGACTGGTACAGGCAGTGGTGGGCGGGATTGTCGGTCCAGTTCAGGTGGCCGGCGACGCACAGCCACTCGAGTGATCGGCCGGGCTCCAAGGCGGCCACCTGCATCACTGGGTTGAAGTCGGCGGCGAAGGTGAACCGGATCTCCGCGCCGAGGCCACCACCCTCGAGCTCGACTGAGGTGCTCCACCAGCCGGCGAGACCGTCGGCGGTCGTGAGAGCCGCCCACACCGAGTCGGTGCTCGTCGCGATGTCGACGACGTGGTGGATCTGCTTCATGTTCGCTCCCGGGTGCGGTCGACGTCATCATGCCGGAAGACTGGTCCGCCGAATACGGTGAGACGGTGAGCGCCGCGGACGTCGTCATCCTGCTCGGCGTTGCGCTCGCGGTCGTGATCGAGGCGCTGTGCATTCGGATGGTGGGTGACCTCGCGGAGAGCTTCGGCGAGGAACGCACCACCTGGCAGGCGTGGATGCTGCCGCTCGGCCTCTTCGGGCCCATGGTCGCGAGGATCCTGCTCGACCGCCGGCACGGCGGTGGCGGCGGCTACGCCTGATCGCGGCCGAGCGGCCACTCCACCAGGGTTTCGTGGCGGGTCTTCGGGCCGAGCGTCGACCTGACCAGTCGCAGCGATGTCGCCGGCCACGCCGGGCCGGCGTACGGCCAGAGTGCGGCGAGCCTTTTGCTGACGTCGACCGGGGTACGGGCCCGGGCGAGGGTCAAGTGGGCCTGGAACCGCCGCTTCTCCATCGCCAGCCCTTCGCGACGTCCGGCGGCGGTGCAGCGCTCGGCCAGCCTGGCCAGGTCCGGGACGGCTCCGTCGACGCCGATCCAGAGCACCCGCGCGGCGTTGGGCCGGTTTGGGAAGCAGCCCGCGCCGGCGAGCTGCAAGGACAGTGGCGGCGTACGGGCGGCGGCCCGCTCGAGCCGCTCCACGAGCCCCTCGGCGACCGCGTCGCTCACCTCGCCGTAGAAGGCGAGGGTGATGTGCCACTGCTCTTCGGCGACCCAGCGCAGGGTGTCGTCCGTGGCACCGATCGCCCAGCGCAAGTCCTTGACCGCAGACTCGGGTGGGTCGATCGCCGCGAACAGCCTCATCGGGCCAATCGTCTCGCGCGCGTTCGCGGTGTTTCGACAAGGGCCATAGCCTTGGCGCTGGCGGACCCAAACCGACCGCACAAGTCGGGTCCACTCGCGACGAGGAGGCCGGATGGCAGACGGGACCAGCGGGGCGCTGATGCCGGCGGCGTTCATCGGGCACGGCAGTCCGATGAACGCGCTCGAGACCAACCGCTACACCGAGTCCTGGCACGCGTTCGGCGAGTCGGTGCCGAAGCCGACTGCGATCCTCGTCGTCTCGGCGCACTGGTATATCAACGCGACCGCAGTCACCGCGATGCCGCGGCCGCGCACGATCCACGACTTCTACGGCTTCCCGCAGGCGTTGTTCGACGTCGAGTATCCGGCGCCGGGGATGCCGGAGATGGCCAAGGAAATCAGCGACATCGTCGAGCCGACCTGGGTCGGCGCCGACCTCGACTCGTGGGGGATCGATCACGGCACCTGGTCGGTCCTCGTGCATGCGTTCCCGCAGGCGGACATCCCCGTCGTCCAGCTGTCGATCAACGCCGACAAGGGCCTCGACTACCACCTCGAGCTCGGGGCCAAGCTCGCGCCGCTTCGAGAGCGCGGCGTGCTGATCGTCGGCAGCGGCAACGTCGTACACAACCTCGGCGGGATGAACCCGCGGCTGGCCGAGGACGGCTACGACTGGGCGCAGCGCTTCGACGAGGAGGCGAAAGCCCGGATGGCCGACGACCCGACCGAGGTCGCCCGGCTCGACGGACATCAGGACTACCGGCTCGCGGTGCCGACCCCGGACCATTTTCTGCCGCTGCTCTATCTCGCCGGGTTGGCCGGCGCGGCGCGCACGGGTACGGACGTGCTGATCGACGGTTACGCCTACGGCTCGCTGTCGATGACCGCCTACACCCTCGGCATGGATAGCCCGCTCCCGGCGCCCGCCAACGGGTTGTCCACCATGTCGCTGCCAGCGGACGTGCCGATCGACGACACCAACATCTAGCCCGCGGCCGGTTAGCCCGCAGGCAGCACGGCCTGGATCTGGCTGGTCTTCGCGACCAGCCGGCCGTCGGCATCCCTGAGCTCGGTCTCGACCACGATCACGGTCCGCCCGACGTGCAACGGCCGGGCGACCGCCTCGACCTGGCCCTGGCGGACGGCGCGCAGGAGGTTGGTCCTCGACTCGATCGTGGACGTCATGGATCCGTCGGGTAGGTTCAGAAATGCACAGATCGCACCGGTCGAGTCCGCCAGCGACATCAGGACTCCGCCATGCAGGACTCCGCCAACTGTGCAGAGCCGCTCGTCCCACTCGATCCGGGCGCGTACCTCGTCCTTGCTTGCCGCGACCGTCTGGATCCCGATCAGGCCGGCGAACGGCATGGTCGCCATCAGCTGCTCGGCATCGGTGGGCGAGTCCTCAGCCATCGGCGCCAGACCTGCTCGGGGACTAGGCGAAGGTCTCGGCGGTCGGCTCGGGCAGTACGACGACGACCGAGTCGATGCCGATCGGGTCGAGCTCGAGGCCGTTGCGGCTGGCCAGCGCATAGAGCCCGTCGAGGCGGTCCTGCGCGGCGTGGACGAGGTCCTCGTCCCCGCGGGCGCTCGCGTCGAAGGCGGCGGCTCGGGCCGCGGCGATCTGGCTGCGGATCTCGCGTTCGAACGAGGGGATCGGGCTGCTCGTCATGTCATCTCCTCGCCTGTGTTGGGTGCTGGGCACCCACGATGGGTCGGTAGACGGGCGACGCTGCCCGTGTCGTGCACGAGCCGATGCTTTTCAGCACCGGCTCGCAAGTGTTACCCGAGGCTACGACGCCCCAACCCCCGAAGCAATGTCACATCGCCCAGCCTAATCCGGGGGTGATGTGACATTGCCCCCACGAACGTGGGGGCAATGTCACATTGCTTTGTACGGGGGCCTGCCGGGGCTCCGAAGGTGGTTAGAGCCAGGCCTTCAGGGTGGCGGCGGTGTCGCTGCGGCGCAGCTCGCGCAGCGTGTCGCGCTCGATCTGGCGGATCCGCTCCCGGGTGAGCCCGAGCGCCTTGCCGACCTCGTCGAGGGTGCGCGAGCGGCCGTCGTCGAGCCCGAAGCGCATCCGCATCACGATCGCGGAGCGGTCCGGGAGCGTGCCCAGCACGGAGCGAAGCCGGTCCTGGAGCAGCCCGAAGTCGACCACGTCGGCCGCGATCGGCGCGTCCATGTCCTCGATGAACTCACCGAAGGTCGCCGTACCGTCGTCGCCCACCGGGGTCTCGAGGGAGAGCGTCTCGCGGCCGTAGCCGAGGATCTCCTCGATCCGGTCCGCGGTCATCTCCAGTACGACGCCGATCTCGGCGAAGGTCGGCTCCCGGCCGTACTCGGTGGCCAGGTCACGCTTGACCCGCAGCGCCTTGTTGATCTGCTCGACCATGTGCACCGGCACCCGGATGGTGCGGCCCTGGTCGGCGATCGCGCGCTGCAGCGCCTGGCGGATCCACCAGGTGGCGTAGGTCGAGAACTTGTAGCCCTTGGTGTAGTCGAACTTCTCGACCGCGCGAACCAGGCCGATGTTGCCTTCCTGGATCAGGTCGAGCAGGGTCAGGCCCTTGCCCTGGTAGCGCTTGGCGAGGGAGACGACGAGGCGCAGGTTGGCCTCGAGCAGGTGGTTGCGCGCCCGAGCGCCGTCGGCGGCCACCGCCGTGAGGTCACGGCGCAACTTCACCGGGATCTTGGCGATCTCCTTGGCGTCGGCCTGGCGCAGCTTCTCGGAGGCGTAGAGGCCGGCCTCGATCCGGCGGGCCAGGTCGACTTCCTGCTCGGCGGTCAGCAGGGCGACCCGGCCGATGTCGGTCAGGTAGACCCGCACCAGGTCGGTGGTCGGAACCTCGTGGTCCCAGGTGTCGTCGACCTCTTCCTCTTCGACGACCGCGGTCGCGGCCGGAGCAGCGCCAGGGGCGTCGGCACCGATCGTGATGCCCCGGCGGCGGATGGCCGTGATGACGCGCTTGGCCTCGACGGGGCCGACTCCGGCCTCATCGAGTGCGGTGCGCACCTCGGCAAACGTCAACGCACCCGCCTCGGCAACCCCGTCGAGGAGGTCCTCAACAGGTGCAGGCAGGCCGTCGGCGTCGGCGGCTCGGGCAATCGTGGCGGTGCTCATGGCGTGCGCAGATCCTCGTGGTCGGCGTGGGTTATGCGGTCGGTTGGTGCTCAGTTTTGCGTCTGCTCCGTCGGTACGTATGCTTCGTGGCGGTCCACCTGTGGCGACCTGCCCAGACGGTGCAACGTTCACAGCACCGCTGCTTGTTCCGCGGTGCGACCTTCCATGATGCCTTATCTGAGTGCTGATGTCAGCCTCGGGGGGGTCGAACGGCGAGTCGAGCACCATGTTGATACCCAAATTGTGTGCATTTCACGCCTGCATCTGAGATCGGCGTCAGCCATTTGGCAGCGGCCCCGGCTGGCCGTATTCAAGCCCTCGGGCAAGGGTCGCGCCGAGCGCTTCGGCGGTGTCATGGGCGGCGGCGGAATCCACCCCGAGTGCCATCGTCACCGCGCCGCAGTCGCGGGCCAGCGCCAGCAGCCGCTCGACCCCGCGATGGTCGCCGGTGGCGGAGCGTCCCGGCAGCCGAAGGTCGATCTGGACCACATCCGGACGTAGGACGCGAGCCCGGGCCAGTGCCTCGTCGTCATCGGCCACGTCCGCGAGCACCACCCGCCAGCCACGTTCGCGGACCTCGGCGAGTCCCACGTCGAGGGCGACCCCCTCGACGAACGCCTCGGCATGCACCTCTGCGGCGATCGAGAGCTCGCGCGCCGCCCGGCTCATCAGCCCGGCGAAGCGCGGCGGGCACAACGAGGCGAAGGTTTCCGGCTCCGGCGTCAGGTGCAGCTCGACGCCGGGGTGCTTCAGCATGTCCTCGACCGCCAGCGCCCGGAACGCCCAGTCGATCCGCTCGACGAATCCGAGCGATCGGGCGCCGTCGAGCAGGCTCAGCGTGTCGGCGAGCTCGGTGCCGGGGGCGCCACGGCCGGTTGCTTTGTAGCCCACGAGCGTTCCGTCGGCGAGTGAGTGGATCGGCTGGTAGTCCGGTCCGAGCTGCCGGGGGTCGGCGAGCAGTGCCTGGATGAGTTCGCGCGTGCGTACGGTGCGCTCCAACTCATCGCAAAGCTGCATATTTGTCCCTTCGGCAGCCCTCAGGTGCCTCATGAGACGCCATCCGGTGGTTATCGCGGGTGCCTCGGACCCCCGCGGTGGGTCATTCAGCGCCTGTCGATGAACAGGCTCTGTGCGCCGTGCCCGACCCGCCCGCTCGCGTCGTACAACGTCGAGGTCGCCACCCCGAAGCCGCTCGGATCGGCAGTCGTTGCCGCCTGCAGGCACATCCACTCACCCACCGGATACCGGCAGAGGTGGACGGTCAGATCCGGGTTGATAAAGACCCACTCGGCGATCGGCAGGGCGCTGGAGATCCCGTTGCCGCAGTCGGCGAGCACCATCAGCCGCTGCAGCCCCGAGGGCTCCTCGCCGGCGACGAGCGGCACCCGCTGGCGGCCCCACGCTGTGGCCGGCCCGAGCTCGGTCCACGACCCTTCGCTGAACCGAAGCTGCATGGCGTGCAGGAAGCCGCCGCCCCAGTTGCCGGCGTACTCGGTGTCGTGATCCGGCATCGGCGGGGACGCGGTGGGTACCGCGACATCGGCCGGCAGGTCCAGCTCCGCGACCCGGACCCGCCAGGCTCGCGCCTTGACCGCCGGCCGGCCGCCGGCGGACAGCTCGGCTTCGACCAGCTCGACGCTGCGGCCCGGGCGGCTGAGCCGGCTGTGCACGGTGACCTCGGCGACCGGCACCGGCCCGAGGATCTCGACCGCCAGCCGTACGACGGTGGCCGGTCGATCGGAGGGCACGTGCTCGACGGCCCGCGCCAGCAGCGCCGAGGGCGGTCCGCCGTGTTGCATGGCCGGGTCCCACGGGCCGGCGGTGTGCTCGGTGGCGACGAACGTGTCGTCGTCCGCGGTCGGGAGGTAGAACGCACCGGTCACGTCGGGGCACCCTACGCTTCGCGTGGTGACCGCGCCGCACGCCCTCGTGATCCTTGCGGTCGGGCTGGTTGCGGGCACCGTGAACACGATCGTCGGAGCCGGGTCGTTGCTGACTTTCCCGACCCTGCTCGCGCTTGGTTACGCGCCGGTTCTGGCGAACGTGTCGAACACGGTCGGTCTGATCAGCGGTTCGGTCAGCGGTGCCATCGGCTACCGCCGCGAGCTGCACGGCCAGGCCCGGCGGATCCTCATGCTGATGCCGGTCGTGCTGCTGGGCACGGTCGGCGGCGCGATCCTGCTGCTGGCGCTTCCTGGATCGGCGTTCCGCCACGTCGTCCCGGTCCTGATCCTCTTCGCGGTCTTCCTCGTCCTGGTGCAACCGAGTGTCGCCCGCCGGCGTGCCGCGCGCGGGGCGCGACGCGAGCACCCGGGGGCGCTGTTGCAGGCCGGGACCTTCCTGACCTCGATCTACGGCGGCTACTTCGGCGCGGCGCAGGGCGTCGTACTGCTGGGCCTGTTCGGCATCACCCTCGACGACGACATGCAACGGCTGAATGCGGCGAAGAACGTCGTCGCCGCCTCGATCAATGCGGTCGGCGCGATCTTCTTCATCGTCCGGACCACGATCGCGTGGGATGTCTCCGGGCTGCTGTTCCTCGGCTCGACCGTCGGCGGCCAGATCGGTGCGGTAGTCGGCCGCCGATTGTCGCCGAACGTCCTGCGGTTCACGGTCGCGATCGTCGGTACTGCGGTCGCGATCGACCTCTTCGTCACCGGCTGACAACCTCCCGGTCGGCTGCGGTGTCATAGGGAGTGTGACGCGCCGAGGCAGTGACTTCGACGACTTCGTCGTCGGTGCTGCGGCGGGACTTCAACGCATCGCGATCGCCCTCACCGGTGACCGGACGGCGGCTGAGGACCTCGTGCAGGACGTCCTCGTGCGGATGTATGTCGCGTGGCCGCGGATCGACGACCCAGCCGCGTTCGCTCGGCGAGCCCTGATCAACGCGTCGACCAACCGGTGGCGTCTGAGAGGTCGGCGCAAGGAACAGCCGCTTTCGACCGCGCCTGATCCGGTGGTCAGTGATCGCAGCGACGAGCACAGCCGGAGGGACGAGCTGGTCCGCGCGATCTCGTCCCTGCCGTCCCGGCAGCGGGCCGTGGTCGTCCTGCGCTTCCTCCAGGACCTGCCCGAAGCCGAGACCGCAGCCGTCCTCGGATGTTCGGTGGGCACCGTGAAAAGCCAGACCTCTCGAGCTCTGACCCGTCTGCGTGAGTTGCTCGCGGAGGCCGACAACCGTGAATCCCTCTCAACTGTGACAAGGACCTCCTGATGGTGATCGATGAAGAGACAGTGACCGAGTCGTTGCACAGCCTCGACGTGGTGATCGCCCCTGATCTGCTCGCCCGGGTACGCCGGGACGGCCGGCGGCGGCTGCTCCGGCGCCGCTCACTGGTAGCTGCGAGCGCGGTTGCTGCCGGCTCGGCCGCGGTGCCGGTGACGCTCGCGCTGCGTGCCTCGGGGGCCGCCGACGTCATCGGCGCGGCCTCACGCGGCGGCTCGAGGGCGACCTTGAGCGAGCTCTACGCGCCGCCGCCGGCACCGGGCAGCCGGTGCACCGAGGGAGGCTCCAGTGCTGCTGCCCCGACGGCGTACCCCGAATTGCTGTTGCTTCCGCCCGGGCAGGCCGTGACCTCTGCGGTCGTGCGGGCTGGAACCAGCCGGTGCCGTGCGCCGCACATTGCGCTGACCCTGCTCCGCGCAGACTCGGACGTCGTCACCGCCGGTGTCGTCGTGGCCGGTCCCAACGCGCCGAGCGCGGACGAGGACGGCTTCGGTCCCGGGTCCGACCCAGTCGGAGACACTGGCAGTCTGCCCATCCTCGGGGTGGCCGGCACCGAGTTCACCGCCGACGGTCACACTGACGCGTTCTGGACGGAGCCGGATGGCGGCCAGTGGCACGCGCAGGTCCGAGGGCTGTCGCAGCAGGACGCGGTCGCTCTGCTCGATCAGTTAACCCTGGACTCACACGCGGGGACCGCGACGATTCCCCCGGATGCCGCGCGTGGCTGGACGATCGCTCCCGCGGCGGTCGATGAACGCGCCGGCACCGAGGGCACGGTCATGTCCGAGTGGGTGGACGGGAGCGGGCACACGGTGGAGCTGAACGTGACCGCGGGGCCGAGCCGGGTCGACCAGGAGGCCGCAAGCGCACGGCTGGACGCGACTTTGGTGACGGTCGCCGGGCAGCCGGGTGTGCTGCTTGCCGACGCGCGGACCGCCACGTTGATCTGGGCGCCGGCGCACGACGTGGAAGCCGACATCACGGTGAACGACGGCACTGGCACAGAGGTCGAGCAACTTGCGGCGTCGCTGGCCCTCGCCCCCCCGAGCGACCCCCGGTTCGCCACCGGCTGAACAACACGCGTGGGCCATGCGTGGGGTTATGGCTCCCCGATGGGCCATGCGTGGGGTTACTCGAGGTAGTCGCGGAGCTTCTGTGAGCGGCTGGGGTGGCGCAGCTTCGACAGCGTCTTCGCCTCGATCTGGCGGATCCGCTCGCGGGTGAGGCCGAACTCGCGGCCGATCTCGTCGAGGGTCCGCGGCTGACCGTCGGTGAGCCCGAAGCGCAGCGCGACCACGGCCGCCTCGCGCTCGGGCAGCGTCTTGAGCACGCTGTCGAGCTCGCGCTGCAGCAGTCCGAACGACACGACCTCCGCCGCGATCGGCGCGTCGGCGTCCTCGATGAAGTCGCCGAGCTGGCTGTCGCCCTCGTCGCCGACGTTCTGCTCGAGCGAGACCGGCTCCCGGGCGTAGCCCTGGATCTCGACCACCTTGTCCGGCGTCATGTCGAGCTCTTTGGCGAGCTCGTCGGCGGTCGGCTCGCGGCCGAGATCCTGCAGCATCTGGCGCTGCACCCTGGTCAGCTTGTTGATCTGCTCGACCATGTGGACCGGGATTCGGATCGTGCGGGCCTGGTCGGCCATCGCGCGGGTGATCGCCTGCCGGATCCACCAGGTCGCGTACGTCGAGAACTTGTAGCCCTTGGTGTAGTCGAACTTCTCGACCGCCCGGATCAGGCCGAGGTTGCCCTCCTGGATCAGGTCGAGGAAGGCCATGCCGCGGCCGGTGTAGCGCTTCGCCACCGAGACGACGAGGCGCAGGTTGGCCTCGAGCAGGTGGTCCTTCGCCCGCTGCCCGTCGGCGGTGAGCCAGATGTAGTCCTTCTGGACCTGCTTGGTCATCTTCAGGTCGCCGCAGTCGAACAGCCGCAGCCGCTCGGCCGCGAAGAGCCCGGCCTCGATCCGTTTTGCGAGCTCGACCTCCTGCTCGGCGTTGAGCAGTGCGACCCGGCCGATCTCCTTGAGGTAGGCCCGGACCAGGTCGGTCGACGGGCCCGAGTTGTCTTCCTCGGCGATGACCTCGACGTCGTCTTCCTCGTCCTCGACCAGCTCGCTCGCCGGCGGCTCGGCCTCGGGGTCGATGTCGGCCGCGGCCAGCGCTGGCGGGAGTGTGGCGTCGCCGGAATCGCCGGCCGGCCCAGCCGGAGCCGCGGCGGTCTCTTCGGTATCGGAGTCAGCGACCACCGCGATGGCGGACTTGCGGCGGCTGCGAGGTGTGGCGGCTTTGGCCGGTGCAGGCTCCTTGGACGGGCCTGCGGTGGCCTGACGTGCGCTGCTCACTAAGGGCCTCTCCCGGGCTAAGGACTTCGTCGCCAGACTAGCGCGGGTTTTGGGCTACCCGGGGCGCCAACCGGAAGCAAGCAGGTGACCCGGACGGACCCTCAAGATCGTCCGTCGTTCAGTTCACGAACGGTCCCTGACAGGTCACTCTGCCCTGCACGGTCTGACTTGCGCAGCGAACGACGGTCTGCGCTCTCGCGCTCGGCATTCCGGCGATCGTGACCAGCACCGTGATCGTCGAGTTCGGGGCGAATGTGTCGCGCACACTCACGGGTGTGTCGGGCAGATGCACCGTCAGCGTGGATCGGGCGCGGACGACCAGTTGTTGGCCCGGGCGGGTCAGGACCACGCCGCCCGTGCTGCTGCCGTCGCCGTGCACGTCCTGGTAGTCCAAGATGTACGTCGGTGTCGGCGAGAGGTAGATCGGCACCGACGTGC
>Ga0265325_10001089_pt1 | contig 19547 bp, 23 predicted proteins | sample 41420metaG_FD_202090 | JGI IMG/M metagenome (GOLD analysis project Ga0265325, IMG submission 202090) | Rhizosphere microbial communities from Carex aquatilis grown in University of Washington, Seatle, WA, United States - 4-14-20 metaG | ecosystem: Host-associated > Plants > Roots > Rhizosphere...
CATCGCGGCGCATACATCCATTTTAGCGTTGGGAGTTTGGTTTCTCCATAGCGCCGCGACCAACCGCGCGCGCCCACCCCCTTCGAGAAGCGGGGTGGGCGTGCTTGCGTGAGTGCCAACGCTACTTCTGCTCGTCCTTGAAGTACGGCTCGACCGTGCCGGTAAGCCTGATCGTCAGCGGATTGCCGTAGCGATCCTTTGCCTTGCCGGCGGCGACGCGGATCCAGCCTTCGCTGACGCAATACTCCTCGACATTGTTCTTCTCCACGCCCTTGAAGCGGATGCCGATGTCGCGCTTGAGCACTTCAGCGTCGAAATGCGGGCTGCGCGGATCGTTGGAGAGATGGTCGGGAGGGGTGTCGGCCATGCCAGTGCTATGCAGCACCGTGCGGCATGGTTCAACCCTCGGGACGTCAACCCTCGGGACGTCAGCCCCTGGGACCGTCGTCGCTGCGAGCGAGCGAATGCACCACCGTCAGGGTGACATGAGCGAGCCCTGAGGAGCCGATGGCGTGGGAGCCCGCGGGGGTGAGGTCGATGACCCGGCCTTTCACGAAGGGCCCGCGATCGTTGATACGAACGACCACCGAGCGGCCGGTGGCGGTGTTGGTGACCCGCACCATCGTGCCGAACGGCAGGGTGCGGTGTGCGGCGGTGAGGGATTTGGCGTATGCGTACTCGCCGTTGGCGGTGCGTTCGCCGCTGTAGACTGATGCAATTCCGGATTGTTCGTGTGCTTGGAGGGAAGAGTTAGCGAGAATAGCTGAGAATAGAATGGATGCCCCATAGATCAACGTTCCCCGAACATTCATTCCAGACACCTCTTTTGTTGTTGATGATGTTCAACCGAGCGAATCGATGCGGTTGAGAGAGGCGGCTATACTGGATGAAATGCGGCAGTTGTGCGGCGCAGCAAAATTCAATACATTATTGCGGAACGAGCGCGCTTAGCGGAGCATTGTTGCGCCCGACGGCCGCGGGCGACAAAATCGCTGCGCGGTCAATCGTTTCGGCCCGGACCCCGTTACCGGCGAAACTGGTCCTCGATCTCGCGGTCGATGCGTTCGAGCTCGGCAGCGAAGTCCGGGACCAGCAGCTTCAGCGACCACTCGCGCGTGTCGACGATGCGCCAGAGCTCGGCGCGCTGCGCTCGACTCAGGCCCTCGTCGGCAAGTTTGATCCTGGCTTGGACGATGTCGCGCCGCCACAAGCGGGCGCGCTCGCCTTTGAAGTCGGTGGAATTTTCTGGCACGCGCAGGTCTCCGGCGTGCCGCATCTGCCGGGATAATGCCACGGGCCGGAAATGGTTGGCCCTCAACTCGCAAGACGGTTAACGGCGCTGACCGGCACCGCTTGTCGCGGCCCGGCCATCGTGCAAACGTGCGCCGTCGTTGTTCACCAGGGGAGGGGGAAGCCCATGAAAATCAGCACGAAATCGCTTGTCGTCGGACTGTCGCTCGTTGCCGCTCTGGCCATCTCGGCGGCGCCATCGGAGGCCGCCAAGCACAAGAGAATGGCCAAGTGCGATCCGGGCCACGCCTGCACGGCCAACTGCAAGAGCGGCTCCTGCGAAATCCGCCGCTGCGATGCCGACGGCAAGAGCTATTCGTATCTGCCGGCGATGACCTGCGGTCAGCTCGCCTGCCCGGCGGCGAAGTGCTGAGCACATAAGCCGCCTCAGCATCGGATTGATCGAGCGCCCCGCCATCGCGGGGCGCTTTCGTTTGGCCCGCCGGCCGGTCTATGGTGCGCCGATGTCGCTTGCCTCATCGATGCAACCCTCCGGACCGCTTGGACTGCTCCGCCATGACTGGACGCGCGAGCAGGTCGGGGCGCTGTTCGCGCTGCCGTTCCCCGAGCTGATCTACGAGGCGGCGCGCGTGCACCGCATGCACTTCGATCCGGCCGAGGTGCAGATCTCCACGCTGCTGTCGATCAAGACCGGCGGCTGCCCGGAGGATTGCGCCTATTGTCCGCAGGCGGCGCGTTACGACACCGGCGTCAAGGCCGAGAAGCTGATGAGCCTCGACGCGGTGCTGACCGAAGCCCGCGCCGCCAAGGCCTCCGGCGCCAGCCGCTTCTGCATGGGCGCGGCCTGGCGCGAGCCGAAGGACCGCGACCTCGAGCACGTCTGCGCCATGGTCGAAGGCGTGCGGGCGCTCGGGCTGGAAACCTGCGCCACGCTCGGCATGCTGACGGTGTCGCAGGCGCAACGCCTCAAGCACAGCGGCCTCGACTACTACAACCACAACCTCGACTCCTCGCCGGAGTTCTACGGCGCGATCATCACCACGCGCACCTACCGCGACCGCCTCGATACGCTCGACGCGGTGCGCGCGGCCGGCATCAATGTCTGCTGCGGCGGCATCGTCGGCATGGGCGAGGGGACGGCGGACCGCGCCGGCCTGATCGCGACGCTGGCGAGCCTGCCGGTGCATCCGGAGAGCGTGCCGATCAACATGCTGGTGCAGGTCGAAGGCACGCCGCTGATGGGCGAGCAGACGCTCGATCCGCTGGAGTTCGTGCGCACCATCGCCGTTACGCGCATCTGCATGCCGAAGTCGGTGGTGCGGCTTTCCGCCGGCCGCGAGGAGATGAGCGAGGAGACCCAGGCGCTGTGCTTCCTCGCCGGCGCCAATTCGATCTTCTACGGTCCGAAGCTCCTGACCACGCCCAATCCCGGCCGCGACCGCGACATGCGGCTGCTCGACAAGCTCGGGCTGCGCCCGATGGATCGTCAGGTGTAGGCGCGCACCAGCGCGAACCCTGCGAACAGCCCGCCGATCGCCAGCACCGCCGAGCCGAGCGCATAGACCGCCGCGAGTCCAATCTCGCCCCGCTCATAGAGCAGCGCCACGTCGAGCGAGTAGGTCGAGAACGTGGTGTAGCCGCCGAGGATGCCGGTGGTCAGGAACAGCCGCACATGCTGGTGCCCGCCGCCCTTGAAGGCGAAATAAGCCGCCAGGATCCCCATCACGATCGAGCCGGAGACGTTCTCGAACAACGTGGCGTAGGGGAAGGAGCCGCCTATCAGCCGGGCGGTGGCGATGTTGACCCCGTGGCGAAGCGCTGCGCCGACGCCGCCGCCGAAAAACACGATCAGATATCCCAAGGCCGGAAAGCCCATGTTGTTGCCCTTTCTGCTCAGGGCAACAAAAAGCCGCCCTGCGGCGGCTGCGGACAGAGTCCCACCGCCTTGTTACGCGGTAGGAGTCATCAGCCCCATCACGGGCGGTTATCGGGGGAACCCCATCCCCATCGGGCCGCAAACTACTGGCGCTCCACCGCGCGGTCAACGGGACATCGGTTCGGCCTTGCAGCGTTCGGGCAGGAACTGCTGCGGCGAAAGATGACGGCCGGGTCTATTCCGGCCATCCGGCTTTCGTGATCTATTTGCGGGAGCAGTCAGCAATTTTTGGGGTAGCGCGGCTCGGATTGCTTTTTCACAAAGCTCGGATCGGCCCATGCGGATCAAACGCGCGTTGCTGTGGACGGCCGTTTTCACGCTGGTCGGCATTTCCGCAATCATGCCCGCCGCGGCGCAGACCTACCCGGCCAGGCTGGTCAGGCTTGTCATTCCGTCACCGCCCGGCGGCGCCTCCGAGGTTGTCATTCGCACCATCGCCGAGCGCCTGTCGTCGGCGCTGGGCCAGACCTTCATCGTCGAGAACCGCCCGGGCGGCGCCGGCGGCGCGGTCGGCGCCAAGTCGGTGGCTGCCGCGGAGCCCGACGGCTACACCCTGCTGGTCACCTCGCCCGGTCCGATGGTTGTCGCGCCTGCGATCTACCGGAACATCGGCTACGACCCGGCCAAGAATTTCACGCCGGTGGCCAAGCTGTTCTCAAGCCCGCAGATTCTGGCTGTGCATCCGAGCCTGCCGGTCAATTCGCTTCCTGAGTTCGTCGCCTACGCCAAGGCCAATCCGGGCAAGATCAACTTTTCCTCACCGGGTTATGGCACGCAGCCGCATCTCCTTGGCGAGATGTTCAGGCTCGCAGCCGGGGTGAACATCGTCCATGTCCCGTACAAGGGCGCCGCTGCCGCGATCACCGACCTGCTCGCAGGCCAAGTGCAAATGGAATTCGAGAACACGCCGCTGCTGCTTCCGCATATCGAGGGCGGCAAGCTGAGGGCACTCGCGATTGCCGACGACAAGCGCCTGCCAGAGCTTCCGAACGTGCCGACCACGACCGAGGCCGGCATGCCCAAGCTCCAGGCGACATTCTGGTCGGCCATCGTCGCACCCGCAGGAACGCCTGCGAGCACGGTCGACAAGCTGAACGCCGCCATCAATGAGATTCTCAAAGCCAAGGATGTTCAGGCGAGCCTGGCCAAGCTTAGCTCGACGGCCAGCATCGGGTCGCCGCGCGACGTGGCGGAGTTCATCGCTTCGGAATCCAAGAAATGGACCGAGGTGGCCGAAGCCGCCCATATCAAGGCCGATTGAGTTACGTTGACGGGTTCGACGGCTCGTCGAACATCGGGTCGAGTCAAAAAAGGAGGATTGCATGCTGCGCATTTCAAAAATGTCGTCCTTCGCTCTAGCCGCGGCTGGCTTCGCCGCGGCGATAACCGCTGCCTCGCCGACGCGCGCCGCCGATATCGTCGCCGAGTGGTCAAGCGTGACATTGCCGCCCGCTCCGGAGCTCAAGCCCGCCACGCTCGATGGCAAGACCACCGCGCTCTTGATGCTCGACTTCATGAAAGAAAACTGCGGTGCCCGTCCGCGCTGTGTCGAGGCCGTTCCCAAGGTCAAGGCGCTGATGGATCGCGCACGCGCCGCCGGCGCGCTGGTGGCCTACACCATGCCGGGCGGCGGCGAAGTGATCGACCCCGGAATCGCACCGCATCCGGGCGAGGTCGTGGAGCAGAAGCAGGGCGGTCCCGACAAGTTCCTGGGCAGCGATCTCGATCAGCGCCTCAAGGCCCGCGGCATCACCACCGTGATCGTCACCGGCACATCGGCGCAGGGCGTCGGCATCGGCACCGGAAGCGCATCGGCACAGCGCGGCTACAAGGTGATCTATCCGGTCGACTGCGTTGCGTCGGAAAGCGCATTCCGGGAGCTTTATGCGGCCTGGCACATGGGCGGCGGCGGGCCGCCGGTGACGACCAAGTGGGTGACCGTGACCCGCAGCGACATGATCAAGTTCTAGGGCTGGTGTGTCGCTGGGTCCCCACGGCCCCTTGCATGACGGCTGCCGGCGGCTGCAAATAGGGCGATGCTGCTGTCCGATCCGACCCCGCTGATCACGACGCCCGTCATTCCGGTCATCACCATCGATCGCGTGGAACACGCGGTGCCGCTCGCTCGTGCGCTGCTGGCTGGCGGCATCAATGTCGTCGAGATCACCCTGCGAACCACCGCGGCGCTCGGTTCGCTGCGCGCCATCGTGGCCGAGGTGGCCGACGTGATCGTGGGCGTCGGCACTATCACCACGGCGCTCGACGTCAGCCATGCGGTCGATGCCGGCGCCGACTTCCTGGTCAGCCCGGGAACCCCGCATGTGCTGGCGCAGGCGCTCGCCGACGCGCCGGTGCCGGTGCTGCCCGGCTGCGCCACCGTGTCCGAGGCGATGACGCTCGCCGCCATGGGTTTTCCGGTGCTGAAATTCTTTCCGGCCGAACCGTCCGGCGGGGTGCGCTGGCTCAGCGCCGTGGCCGAGCCGCTGCCGAACATCCGCTTCTGCCCGACCGGCGGGGTCAACGGCGACAACGCCGCGTCGTATCTGGCGCTGCGGAATGTGCTTGCGGTCGGCGGCTCCTGGGTCGCGCCGCCCGAATTGGTCGCGGCCGGCGATTTCGAAGCCATCACCGCCCGCGCCCGCGTGGCCGCGGCGCTGCGCCGCTAGCGTATTACGAACTTCGGAAACGGGGCACCAGCCGCGCGTGTCGTACGAACCGCCCATCCAACGCCGGCCGCGCAAGACCTTCGACTGGTCGAGCGCCTCGATCGCGGTGGCGGTCGCGGTCTCTGCGGTGATCGTCTATCGGCGCGACGGCCAGGCGCGCTTCCTCGAAATCCTGTTCAGCGACTTCAGCCTGTTCATCGACATCCTGCCCAAGGTGCTGGCCGCGTGCCTGATCGCGGCCTTCGTCGCCGTGATGATGCCGCGCGAGGTGGTGCTGCGCTGGGTCGGCGCCGAGTCGGGCTTCCTCGGCATCCTCGTGGCGACGCTCGCCGGCGCCATCTGTCCCGGCGGGCCGATCACCATCTTCCCGATCGCCGCGGCCTTCGTCGCCATCGGCGCCGACACCGGAGCCGCCATCGCCTTCATCACCAGCTGGACGCTGCTCGGCTACGCCCGCATCCTGGTCTGGGAGCTGCCGTTCTTCGGCGGCGGCTTCGTGATCTGGCGCACGCTCATTTCGGTGCCGCTGCCGATCGTGGCCGGCCTCCTGGCGCGGCTTCTCGCCGATCTCGTTGCCCGCCGCGAGAACAGCCGATGATCTTCCTGGTCGACGGCTTGCTCTGGGTGATCGCGCTCGTGCTCGGCGTGCTCGCGGCCGTTCGCAGCCCTGTTCTGCTGCGCGACAGCGTGAAAGAAGGCGTGGTCGACTGTGTTCGGCTTATTCCGCGCATCATGCTCGGCGTGATCGGCTCGGGTTACATCGCCGCGATCCTACCGGAGCAAGTCGTCGGGCATTGGCTCGGTGCCGATTCCGGCGTGGTCGGATTGCTCATCGCCGTGTTCGGCGGAGCATTCACGCCCGGCGGCCCGGTGATCGGCTTTTCCGTCGGCGCCGCCGCCCTGAAGGGCGGCGCGGGCACGCCGCAGGTCATCGCGTACACGATTGCCTGGGCGTTGTTCGCCGTGCAACGGCTGTTCATCTGGGAAATCCCGGTGATGCCCGAGCGGCTGGTGTGGATCCGCGTCGGCGCCTCGCTGCTGCTGCCATTCCTGGCCGCCGGCACGGCGATGCTGATCGGGCGGCCGTGACGATGCTGAATTCGCAAGGAAAGCGGGAGGACCAAGATGCGGGTATTTGATCGTGCGGGCTTCGTGGCGCTTGCGATCGCTTCAATGCTGTTGTGTGCCGGCACTGCGCAGGCGGCCGACGATTATCCGAACAAGCCGATCAAACTGATCCTGCCCGCCGCGGCCGGCGGGCCGACCGATGTGCCGGCGCGGATCGCCTCGCAAATCCTGCAAGCCAAATTGGGCCAGCCTGTCATTGTCGAGAACCGGCCCGGCGCCGGCGGCGCGCTCGGCGCGCGCGCGGCCGCAAGCGCCGCGCCCGACGGCTACACCTTGCTGGTCGCCAACACCAGCGTGCTCGCCGTCATTCCCGCCGTGTCGAACAGCGCCGGCTACGATCCGGTGAAGAGCTTCGTGCCGATCGTGCGCATGACCGAGAGCTTCCAGATCCTCGTGGTCAACGCGGAGTCGCCGTGGAGGACGCTGAAGGAATTTGTCGACGACAGCAAAGCCAATCCGGGCAAGATCAACTACGCCCACACCGGCGCCGGCGGCCTGCCGCATCTCGTCGGCGAACTGTTCATGCTGCGCAGCGGCGCCAAGATGACCGGCGTGCCTTATCGCAGCGGCGGCGAATCGGTGACCGCGGTGCTGGCCAAGGCCGTCGATACCACGATCGAGGGCATTGCCATCACGCGCAGCCTGATCCTGGAAGGCAAGCTGCGCGCGCTCGGCGGGCAGAACCGCGCCCGCACACCGCTGCTGCCCGACATGCCGACCATGGCCGAAGCCGGCGTCCCGAACGCGGAGGCGAGCACGTTCTACGGTCTGGTGGCGCCGGCCGGCACGCCGCCAAGCATCATCAAGAAACTGAACCAGGCCCTGAACGAGGGCCTCGCCACCGAGGAGACCCAGAAGCTGATCACCGGGCTGGGCAGCGAATCCAAGCCGAACTCACCGGAGGAATTCGCCGCCTACATCGCCGCGCAGAACAAGATCTGGGTCGAGGTCGGCAAGGCCGCGAACGTGCACGTCAACTGACGGTCAGTGCACCGCCGCTGCGTTCCTCGGCATGATCGCGCCGCGGTGGCGCACCTTCTCGGCGGCGAGCCGGTGGCCCGCCGCGGCCGCCGCCGCCGGATTTTCGCCTGAGAGGCGCGCTGCGATATAGGCGGCGTTGAAGCTGTCGCCGGCCGCCGTGGTGTCGACCGGTTCGACATTCTCCACCGCCGGGACGAACTCCTGGCGGCCGCCCGCGGCAACCAGCGCGCTGTTCTGGCCATTCTTGACGACGATCTCGCCGACGCCGAACGCCTGCAACCGCTCCACCGTCGCCTCCGGGCTCGGATCGCCCCACAGCACCGCTTCGTCGTCGTAGGTCGGCAGCGCGACGTCGACGCGCTTGAGCGCCTCCATGAAAACGGTGCGGGTGCGCGGCAGGTCGCCCTTCCAGCCGTGCGGGCGGAAATTGCCGTCGAACGCCACCTTGGCTCCTTGCTGGCGCGCCGCTTCGATGATGGCCAGCAGCCGGCCGAGCCCGGTGTTGGAGTAGAGCGACAGCGTGATGCCGGAAAAGAAGACCAGCCGCGCACCCAGCATGCTCTCGGCGATCTTGTTCCAGTTCGGCAGTTCGAACAGTTCGCGCGCCGGTGCTTCGCCGCGCCAGTAGCGAAAGCGCCGCTCGCCCTTGTTGTCGGTCTCGATCACGTACAGGCCGGGCAGGCGGCCGGGCACGCGCAGGATGAGATCGGTCTTGACGCCTTCTGCCGATGCCATCGACGCGATGGCGTCGGAATAGGGGTCGTCGCCAAGCGCGGTCGCATAGGAGACGTCGACGCCGGCGCGGGCGAGATAGACCGAAGTGTTGAAGGTGTCGCCCCCGCAGGCCATACCGAAGCGGCCGTCCGGGCCCCGGCTCAGCTCGACCATCACCTCGCCGATCGCGACCACGCGTGTCTTCTGATCGCTCATTCTGAGCTTCCGGCCCATTTGCCCTTCCCCGCACCCACAATGGCGGCAGCGGGACGGCTTGGCAATGCAGGGGCTAAGCCGCGCCCAGGAATTTCGTCGTCTCCAGAATGGCTTAGGCCGAGTGGCAGAAAACGATATGTTATACTATAACATCCCCATGGCTGAGCATGACCACCCGCATCCGACGCATCACCATCCCGGCCATGTCCATCCTCCGGCTCAGGTGCATCCCTCGATCCTGCGGCTGTCCGCGGCGCAGAGGCTGGCCTGCGCGGCGGCCTTGATCGCGCTGGTCTGGCTCGCCGTATTCTGGGCAACCCGATGACCGAGCAGCTTCGCTTCCGCAATCTCACGCTCGGCTACGACCGGCACCCCGCCGTGCATCATCTCGATGGCGCGGTCCGCTCAGGCGCGTTGATGGCCGTGGTCGGGCCGAACGGCGCCGGCAAGTCGACGCTGTTCAAAGGCGTGGTCGGCGCGATCAAGCCGCTCGCCGGGGGGATCGAACGAAACGGCGTCCGGCCCGAGGACATCGCTTATCTGCCTCAGGTCGCCGAGATCGAGCGGAATTTTCCGATCGCCGTCTACGACATGGTGGCGATGGGTCTTTGGCACCGGAAAGGCCTGCTCGGCGGCATCGGCGCCAGAGATCGTCACGCCATCGAGCATGCCATCGAGACGGTGGGGCTGTCCGGCTTCGAGCAGCGCGCGATCGGAACGCTGTCGGGCGGTCAGATGCAGCGCATGCTGTTCGCGCGGCTGCTGCTCCAGGACGCCCGCGTCATCGTGCTCGACGAGCCGTTCAACGCCATCGACACCAAGACCTGCGCCGATCTGCTGGTGCTGGTGCAGCGCTGGCATTCCGAGCAGCGCACGGTGCTCAGTGCGATGCACGATCTCGAACTGGTGAAGGCCCATTTCCCCGAGACGCTGCTGCTCGCCCGCGAGCCCGTGGCCTGGGGCGCGACCGCCGACGTGCTCACGCCGGACAACATGCGGAAGGCGCGGCACATGTGCGAGGCGTTCGATGAGCGAGCCGAGGCCTGCGTGGTGCCGGAAGCCGTTTAGCCCAATGACGATGGCTCGATGATGCAAGGCCTTTTCGATTCCTTCGCCGACGACTCCGTTCGCCATTCGCTCGCGGCCGTGCTGGCTCTCGCGATCAGCGCCGGGCCGGTCGGCGTGTTCCTGATGCTGCGGCGCATGAGTCTCGTCGGCGATGCCATGTCGCATGCGATCCTGCCGGGCGTCGCCATCGGCTTCCTCGCGGCGGGATTGAACGTCTTCGCCATGACGATGGGCGGGCTGACGGCCGGCCTCATCATCGCGCTGCTCGCCGGCGCGGTGAGCCGGGCCACGATGCTGCAGGAGGACGCCTCGCTTGCCGTGTTCCTGCTGATGTCTCTCGCCCTGGGGATCGTCATCGTGACCATCAAGGGCGTCGATATCGAGCAGATCATGGAGTTCCTGTTCGGCGAAACGGCTGCCAAGATGAATGCCGACAAATTGCTGGTCATCGCCGTCAACTCGACCATCAGCACCGCGGCGCTGGCCTTGATCTATCGGCCGCTGACGCTCGACTGCGTCGATCCGGGCTTCCTGCGCGCCGTCAGCCGCTCGGGCGGCATGGCGCATCTGGTCTTTCTGGCGCTGCTGGTGCTCAACCTGATCAGCGCGTTTCATGCGCTCGGAACCCTGCTCGGCATTTCGATCATCATCATCCCCGCCGCCGTCGCGCGGTTCTGGACCCGCGATATCTCGGTGATGATCGTGCTGGCGATGGCCGGGGCGCTGGTGTCGGGCGTTGTCGGCGTGCTGTTCGCCCACCAGGCCGGCATCCCGTCCGGCCCGGCCATCACACTGGTCGCGGGCGTGCTTTACGCCGTCTCCATCGCGCTTGGGCCGGTCGGCGGCCTGGTCTGGCGCATCTTCCCCGGCCGCCACCTCGAAGCCTAGTTTTTCACCATCCCAAGCGCCGTGAGCAGCTTGCGCTTGTCCTCGACGTCTTGCGCGATATTGGCCGCGAAGCCTGCGGCATCGGCCATGAAATCCGCCGGCTGGAATGTGTTTTTGGCGATGCGCTGGAACGCCTCGGTCTTCTCGGCGGCCTGACAGGCGTCATCGAGCTTTTTCTTGACCTCGGCGGGAAGTCCGGCGGGCGCGAACAATCCGCCGATGCTCAAAGGCGCGACGTTGTAACCTTGCTCGATCACGGTCGGCACCTCCGGGATCGATGGATTCCGCTTCAGCGCGAACAACCCGGGCATGACGAGGTTGCTGCTGGCTGCGGCGGTCAGCGGCGCGACGGCAAAATCGATCTGGCCCGCAGCCGTCATCTGGATCGACTCCGGCGGCCCGCGGAACGGCACCTGGTTGAATTCGACATGGGTAAGCTGGCCGAGTTCCGCCATGGACAGGTGTGGAATGGTGGCGGCTCCGGGCGTGCCATAGTTCAGGCCGCCGGGCTTGGCTTTGCTGGCGGCGAGCAGGTCGGCCACGTTCTTGTAGGTGTTGGGACGCGCGACGATGACCTGGTCGTTCTTGAAGGTCTGACAGATCGGATCGAACGATTTGTGGGTGTAGCCGGTCTGCCGTTCGGTGAGCGGCTGCACGGTCATCGCGTAGACCGCCGTATGCAGCAGCAGGTAGCCATCCGGCTTGGCGCGCGCCACCTCAGCGGTGCCGAGCATGCCGCCGGCGCCGGGTTTGTTCAGCACGATCATCCGCTGGCGGAGCGCGGCTCCCATGCCGTCGGCCAGCACCCGGCCGAGCAGGTCCGCCGACGAGCCGGGCGTCGCCGGCACCACCAGTTCGATGACGCGCTCCGGATAACCCTGGGCTGCGGCGCTGCCCACCATCAGGATCGTGGTGGCCACCGCGGCCATCGTCTGGTTTTTCATTCGGGCCTCCCTGTGCGCCCAAACGATAGCCGAACGCCGATCCAGGGCGGTAGGGCCGGCGGCGGGTCGCGCAAGAGGGTGTTTGCCTCGCACTGGATCGCCTATATAGCCCGCAGTGGAGGGTTCCCCGTATGTCGTCCGAACCAGTGCAATCCGAAAAGCTGCCCGTGACGGTGCTGACCGGCTATCTCGGCGCCGGCAAGACCACCTTGCTCAATCGGATCCTGTCCGAGCCGCACGGCAAGAAATACGCCGTGATCGTCAACGAATTCGGCGAGATCGGCATCGACAACGAGCTGGTGGTCGGCGCCGACGAGGAAGTGTTCGAGATGAACAACGGCTGCATCTGCTGCACCGTACGCGGCGACCTGATCCGGATCATCGAAGGCCTGATGCGGCGCAAGGGCAAGTTCGACGCCATCATCGTCGAGACCACCGGCCTCGCCGATCCGGCGCCGGTGGCGCAGACCTTCTTCGTCGACGAGAACGTCGGCCGCAAGACCAGGCTCGATGCTGTCGTCACGGTGGCCGATGCCAAGTGGCTCAAGGACCGCCTCAAGGACGCGCCGGAAGCCAAGAACCAGATCGCCTTCGCCGACGTCATCCTGCTCAACAAGACCGATCTCGTCACCGATGCGGAACTGCGCGAGGTCGAGGCGCGCATCCGCGGCATCAACCCCTACGCCAAGCTGCATCGCACCCAGCGTTCGCAGATCGCGCTCAGCGAAATCCTCGGACGCAACGCCTTCGATCTCGACCGCATCCTCGACATCGAGCCCGAGTTCCTGCACGCCGATGAGCACGATCACGACCACCACCACGATCATGGCCACGACCACGACCATCATCACCACGATCACGGCGGCCTGAAGCATTATCATGACGAGGACATGCAGTCGTTCTCGATGAAGACGGAGAAGCCGCTCCACCCCGACAAGTTCTTCCCCTGGATCCAGAAGCTGGTTGCCGAGGACGGGCAAAACATCCTGCGCTGCAAGGGCATCCTGAATTTCAAGGACGATCCCGAGCGCTTCGTGTTCCAGGGCGTGCACATGATCCTGGACGGCGATCATCAGCGCCCCTGGAAGGACGGCGAAACCCGCGACAGCAAGCTCGTGTTCATCGGCCGCAATCTGCCGGAAGACAAAATCCGCAAGGGTTTTGAGACGACGTTGGCGTAAACCCACCCGGCCTCATGCTGGGGAGCGCACCATAAGCGCGTTCACGCGCGTCTTCGACGCGCTATGGTGCGCGTCTCGAAGCACGAGGCCGCCCATCCTTCGAGATGCGGCCTGCGGCCGTTCCTCAGGATGAGGCGGAGATGAGTCCTTGAGCACCGAAGCAGCAAATACCCCCTCCGTCGTCGAGCGCACGCGCAAGATTGCGGCGGGCGCGCCAGTGGTCGCCGTGCATTTCCTCGACCGCACCGCGGGCTTCGTGCTCGGCGAGGAAACGATCCTCCTGGTCGAAGGCGACAACGAGCGACGCATCGCCGTCCACGGCGGCGGCATCCTCTCGACGGCCAGCGACGGCCTCTGGATCGTCACCGGCGGCGACGACGGCAAGGTCTTCGTCACCGGCGCAACCGGCGACAGCAAGCTGGTCGCGGCCGATGCCAAGCATCGCTGGATCGATGAGGTGGCGGTCGGCCCGGACGGTGCGATCGCCTGGTCGGCGGGCAAATCGGCATATGCGATCGTCGGCAAGAACGAGCCGCGCACCATCGAAGTGCCATCGACCGTCGGCGGGCTCGCGTTTGCGCCGAAGGGCGTGCGCCTTGCGATCGCCCACTACAACGGCGTGTCGATGTGGTTTCCGAACGCCCAGGCCGCGCCCGAGATGCTCGAATGGAAGGGCTCGCATCATCACGTTGCCTTCAGTCCGAATGGGCAATTCCTGGTCACGGCGATGCAGGAGCCGGCGCTGCACGGTTGGCGCGTCGTCGATGCCAAGCACATGCGCATGTCAGGCTATTCCGCGCGGGTGCGCTCGTTTGGCTGGACGGTCGGCGGCAAGTGGCTCGCCACCTCGGGTTCGGAGCAACTGGTGCTGTGGCCGTTCACCGGCAAGGACGGCCCGATGGGCAAGCAGCCGAAAATGGCCGCGGCGTTCGCGGTCCGCGCCACGGCGGTCGCGTGCCATCCCAAGCAGGAGGTGGTCGCGGTCGGCTACGCCGACGGCACCGTGCTCCTGATCCGTGCCGAGGATGGCGCCGAGGTGCTCGGCAGAAACCCGGGCGAGGGGGCCGTCACCGCCTTGGCCTGGGACGCCAACGGCACGCTGCTCGCATTCGGCACCGAGGCCGGCGAAGCCGGCGTGATCGACCTCGCATAAAAAACGGCCCCGCCAGGAGGCGGGGCCGCACTTCGTGGTCTGCGCAAAGGCCTAATTGACCTGTGCACACATGAACGAGCTGATCTGCTTGTCCCAGGCTTGCAGGTCGTCGTACTGGCCCGGTGCCAGCCGGACCATCTGCCCGCCGTAGTTCGGCTCAGAGTAGAGGTCCCAAGTCCCCGTCGTCACTTGGAGCGACGAGATTTCCTTGTCCCAGCCAGCTCCGCCGAGCTCGGGCTGGTCGGACGCCACGTCCGAAGATACGCCGCCGAACTTGGCTTCGGAGAAGATCTTCATCTCGCAGCCTTGCGCCATCGCCTCGGCGGCCTGCCCGGCGGCAGCCACGCCGACTGTTGATGTTGCCGCCTGCGGGTCGACCACCGCCACACCCGCGGGCCGCGCTCCGCCCCGCGGACAGAACTGCACACATTGCGGGATCAGCGTGCCATCCTCGGCCGGGACATCCTGCCAGTTCAGCGCACAACCTTCGGCGGTTCTGCCCCGACAGACCGGCTGGGCCATCGTGACATAACCTTCCGGCACGAAGTAGTCGTCGCCGATCAGGATGCCGCTGAGTGCGCCGAGACCGACCAGCGTCGCCCATCCGCCGTTCCAGAAGATGCCGCGCCCGCCGCGATAGATCGTGACGTTGCGGCCATTGACCCGGCCGGGACCGAAGTTGCCGCCACCCGGCGCGCCAGCGAGGCCGCCTTTGCCTTGACCGCCTTTGCCCTGGCCGCCCTTGCCTTGACCGTTCTGGCCAGGTCCGCCGGCGAGACCGCCTTTGCCCTGGCCGCCCTTGCCCTGACCATTCTGGCCAGGTCCGCCGGCGAGACCGCCTTTGCCGGCGTTGTTGTTGCCGGCATTGTTGCCCTGACCGTTCTTGCCTGGACCATTTGCGAGGCCGCCCTTGCCACCGTTGTTGTTACCGGCGTTATTGCCCGCGTTGTTGCCCTGGCCGTTTTTGTTTCCCGGGCCGTTGGCGAGGCCGCCCTTGCCTTTGTTGCCGGCGTTGTTGTTACCGGCGTTATTGTTGCCTTTGCCGGCGTTGTTGTTGCCCTTGTTGCCAGCGTTATTGTTGCCGGCGTTGTTGTTGCCCTTGTTGCCAGCGTTATTGTTGCCGGCGTTGTTGTTGCCTTTGTTGCCAGCGTTGTTGTTGCCGGCGTTGTTGTTGCCCTTGCTGCTCTTGCTGGACTTGCTGCTCTTGCTGCCGCCGGAGCGTGCGCTCTTACTGCTGCCGCCGGAGTGCCGGGAAGAATGCGAGGACCGCGAGCCGCCTGAACGAGCCGACCGGCCCGACGATCGGTTGCCGGCGGATCGATTCCCGCCCCCGCCGTGGCTGCGAGCCATGCCGCCGCCGCCACCACCGTGCGATCCGTGGAAACCACCACCACCACCGCCACGGCCGCGTGCCGTTGCCTGATCCGATGCCTGCAAGAAAATGAAGAGTGCGAAGGCGAGCGCAACGGCGCACGCCGCAAAAATTCCAAACGCCTTTTTCATGCCGCGTCCCCCAGGTCGCCGGCAGACGGCCGGCAGCGTCCATTCCCAGCAACCAAGTGTAAATTTGGCGCGCGGTCCCCGTCAAACGCGATTCGGCATCGGGCCCCGCCGCAGGACGGAACTTTCGTGCCGATTTGGGTCAGCCACCCTGTCCCGGGCGGGTCAGCCCACCAGGACGTTCTGGAATTGCCAGGGGTCGCGCTTGTCGATCTCCTCGGGAAACAAGCCGGGGCGGCCGCACAGCGGCGTCCAGTCGGTGTAGGTGCCAATGACCGGCCCGAGGTAGGGCATCTGCACCTCGAGACAGCGTCGGAAGTCCATCTCGTCGGCTTCGACGATGCCGGCGTTCGGATTCTCCAGCGCCCAGACCATGCCGGCCAGCACCGCCGAGGTCACCTGCATGCCGGTCGCGTTCTGGTAGGGCGCGATCTGGCGCGTTTCCTCGATCGAGAGCTGCGAGCCGTACCAGTAGGCGTTTTTCTTATGGCCGTAGAGCAGCACGCCAAGCTCATCGATGCCGTCGACGATCTCGTGCTCGTCCAGGATGTGGATCTTGTCCTGCTTGCGGCCGGCCTGGCCGAACATCTCGTGTAGCGACAGCACCGCGTCGTTGCAGGGATGGTACGCGTAGTGGCAGGTCGGCCGGTAGATCACCTTGCGGCCGTTGCGCAGCGTGAAGTAGTCGGAGATCGAGATCGACTCGTTGTGGGTCACCAGGAATCCATATTGCGCCTTGGCCGTCGGCGTCCATGAGCGAACGCGGGTGTTGGCTCCCGGCTGCATCAGATAGATCGCGGCCTGGCAGCCCGTCTTGTGCTTGCGCCCGTTCGCCGGCAAGCGCTTCTCGTGGGTGCCCCAGCCGAGTTCGGCGGGCTGCAGGCCTTCGGACACGAAGCCTTCGACCGACCAGGTGTTGACGAACATCTCAATCGGCTTGGGAGCTCGGGCGCGCTGGGTGTCGCGCTCGGCAATGTGAATGCCCTTGATGCCAAGGCGCTGCGCCAGCCGCCCCCAGTCCTCGCGCGTCTGCGGGTCCTTGAAGCTGAGCTTGGTGTCCGTGGCGACGTTGAGCAGCGCCTGCTTCACCAACCACGACACCATCCCGGGATTGGCGCCGCAGCAGGACACCGCCGTCGTGCTCCCTGGCTTGCGCGCGCGCTTTGCGGCCCTGGTGGCCTCGCGCAGTGCGTAATTGGAGCGCGCCTCCGCGCCGAGCTTCGGATCGAAGTAGAAGCCGGCCCATGGCTCATTGACCGTGTCGATGTAGAGCGCGCCGAGTTCGCTGCACAGTTGCATGATTTCGAGCGACGAGGTGTCGATCGACAGGTTGACGCAGAAGCCCTGGCCGCTGCCTGCGGTGAGCAGCGGGGTGAGCAGCTTGCGGCAGTTCTGCCGCGTCACGGCCTGGCGGACGAAGCGGATGCCGCGCTTGTCCAGGATCTCACGGTCCTTGTCCTCCGGATCGATCACCACGAAACGGGACTTGTCGTAGTCGAAGTGCCGCTCGAGCAGCGGCAGCGTGCCTTTGCCGATCGAGCCGAAGCCGATCATCACGATGGGGCCGGTGATGCGGGCGTGAACGGGATGGTTGGCCATAGTTCGAAAGCTCTCCGGAATAGGGTGGTCATATCCGGCAAAATTGACGGACGGAATACGGACGGCGCGGGATATCCCGCACCGTCTGCGGATCGGTGGATGGATTTATGCCGCGTGGGGCCGCGCGAGGCCGCCGAGCACGGTCGCGGCAAGCGGCTTGCGCGGCTTCGTGGCTGGGATCTGGACCGTGCCGCGGGCTCCGTTCAGCGTGCCTGCCACCAGCTCCAGGCCGAGCAGGCGGCGGTTGTCGGCGAGACCCGGCAGCCAGAGGCGGCCCGTTTTCTCGGCCGAGAAGCCGAACCGGCCGTAGTAGCCGGCGTCGCCGACCAGCAGCACGGCGCCGTGGCCGCGACGGCTCGCCGCCTGCAGCGCATGCCGCATGAGCGCGCTGCCGATGCCGCGGCAGCGATGGGCCGGATCGACCACCAGCGGGCCGAGCAGCAGCGCCCCGCGGTCCGTTCCGAGCGCCGCGTCCCACAGCCGGACCGAGCCGACGACGCGGCCTTCTTCCATGGCGACGAACGACAGCCCGCGCGCCGGGGCACGGCCCGCCCGCAGACGATGCGACGGCTTTTCGAAGCGCGACGGCCCGTAGGCGATGTCGAGCAGCAGCTCGCGCGCCGTGGCGTCGGAGGGCTTCTCTTGGCGAATGGTCAGCATGGCACTCTCCCAGCTTTCTTTGCTCCCTCCCGACATGCGGGCAGGGTTGGGGAGGCGCGCAGCCGCACCTTCCCCGCAAAGCGGGGAAGGCCACGGCGCAGCGCGATTCTAGATGTGATACGCCTTCAGCGGCGCGAAGCCGTTGAAAGCCACCGACGCATAGGTCGTCGTGTAGGCCCCGGTGCCTTCGATCAGCACCTTGTCGCCGATCTCCAGGCTCACCGGCAGCTCGTAGGGGTTCTTTTCGTAAAGAACGTCCATCGAGTCGCAGGTCGGGCCGGCGATCACGCAGGGGCCCATCGCGTCACCGTCCCGCGGCGTGCGGATCGGGTAACGGATGGATTCATCCATGGTCTCGGCCAGGCCGCCGAACTTGCCCAGGTCCAGGTACACCCAGCGCACCTCGTCCTCGTTGCTCTTCTTGGAGACGAGCACGACCTCGGCCTCGATCACGCCGGCATTGCCGATCATGCCGCGGCCCGGCTCGATGATCGTCTCCGGGATGCGGTTGCCGAAGTGCTTGCGCAGCGCGCGGAAGATCGCCGTGCCGTAGGCCTTCACCGTCGGCACGTTCTTCAGGTACTTGGTCGGGAAGCCGCCGCCGAGGTTGACCATCGACAGGTTGAGGCCCCGCTCACCGCACTCCTTGAACACGGCCGCCGCCGAGGCGAGCGCCCGGTCCCAGGCATGCTGGTTGGTCTGCTGGGAACCGACGTGGAACGACAGCCCGTAGGCCTCGAGCCCCAGTTGATGGGCGTGCTCCAGCACGTCCGCGGCCATGTCGGGCTCGCAGCCGAACTTCCGCGACAGCGGCCACTCGGCGCCGACGCAGTCCGACAGGATGCGGCAGAACACCCGGCTTCCGGGAGCCACGCGGGCGATCTTCTCGACCTCGGCCTTGCAGTCCACCGCGTAGAGCCGCACGCCCAGGGCAAACGCCTTGGCGATGTCGCGCTCCTTCTTGATGGTGTTGCCGTAGGAGATGCGATCGGCCGTGGCGCCGGCTGCGAGCACCATCTCGATCTCGGGGAGCGAGGCGGTGTCGAAGCAGGAGCCCATCGACGCGAGCAAAGCCAGCACCTCAGGCGACGGGTTCGCCTTGACGGCGTAGAACACCCGGGTGTCCGGCAGGGCCTTGGCAAAATTCTGGTAGTTGGTCCGCACGACGTCGAGGTCGACGACCAGGACCGGTCCTTCGTCCACGCCGCGGGTGCGGCGCTCCTTCAGGAATTCGCGGATGCGAGCAGTCATTGCTTCGCACTCCCCATGGCTCAACGGCATTTCCGCCGTGGTGATGCGGGTGTTCGAGGACCGCCCTGGTGCGCGATGGGGACGCACGTCCGGCGATACGCTCTACAACCGCTTCAGTCTGCCTTGGTTTGGATTGGGGAGACCCCGCACCGCACTGCTGGCAAGGATGGACAAGCCTCTTCGGTTTCCCGAGCCGGTGGTGGAGACCGGCAAGACCAGAGAAGCCCGCTCCGTCGTTGCTTTAAGCCGCGTCCCCCGTTGAGCGCGGGGTGTGCTGGTTTCGCCTCCAGCTGCCGGTCAGATTTCTTAGGGAGCTTTCGCTCCCCAGGCGGCTGGCCGGCCTCTTGTCCGGCTACCTACCGACCGACACACGGCCACAGGCACGTGCGAAATTGGGCAAGAATGCAATTA
>Ga0265325_10001090_pt1 | contig 19537 bp, 13 predicted proteins | sample 41420metaG_FD_202090 | JGI IMG/M metagenome (GOLD analysis project Ga0265325, IMG submission 202090) | Rhizosphere microbial communities from Carex aquatilis grown in University of Washington, Seatle, WA, United States - 4-14-20 metaG | ecosystem: Host-associated > Plants > Roots > Rhizosphere...
TGTCGAAGAAATCCGACGAAACCGTTGCGAACCCGGGGTATTGCATCAATCGCCCCATCAGCTTTTGGGACACTTCATAGACCTGTTGTGAATTTACTCCGGAGAGTGAGTAGGCGTATTGCCCCTGGTTCTGATTTGTCGCTCCCGTGCTGATATTGAGGACCGGCATCGGCCTCAAGAAGGGAAAAATCCCCGGGATGGCGCCGAGTTTTCCGATCATTCCGCCCACGACTGCATCGATTGGAGCGCGAACCTTCGATGGCTCGAGGAAGGCAAGCAACAAGCCCTGATTGGACGCAAGAAACTGCGAATTGCCCGTCAGCGTGAATGTCGCTCCCACGCTAGGGTCCTGCCGCATGATGGCGTCCGCTTTGTCTTGCAGCACTCTCATCTGGTCGGGAGACGAGCCTTCCTTCCCGATCATGACGCCCCAGATAAAGCCGCTATCGCCCACCGGCAGAAAGGCCTTCGGAATTACGGTGAATAGCAGAATCGTCCCCGCCATGCAGGCGGCCCACATTAGGGCGGAAATCCACCGGTGACGGATAAACCACCAAAGCGATTTTCCGTAAACGTCAAGCACGCTTTTTTCGACCCGGCCCGTCGTCCGCTCAATCCAGTTTTGCTTGATACCATGACCGCGGGGTTTCAATAACCTGGCGCACATCAGCGGAGTCAGCGTCAGAGACACCAGTCCCGAAGCAAATATCGCCACCACGATGGTGACTGCGAATTCGCGAAAGATGCGGCCCACCAAGCCAGACATGAAAACCAGCGGAAGGAAAACGGCGGCCAGCGATATTGTCATCGAAAGAATGGTGAAACTGATTTCCCGCGCGCTTTCCAGGGTGGCTTCGAGCGGCTTCATGCCGCGTTCCATTAGCCGCACCGTGTTTTCCAGAAATACAATGGCGTCGTCCACCAGAAATCCGATCGCCAGCGTCAGCGCCATCAGAGAGAGGTTATCGAGGCTGTATCCCAGCAGTCGCATGGCGATAATCGTGAGCAAAAGCGATAGAGGAAGGGCGACGGCGGGAATCAATGTATCGGTCGCCCGTCCGAGAAACACGAAGATCACGGCGACGACCAACACGAACGCAATCAGGAGAGTCGCCTGAACGTCGGCAACGGAATTGACGATTGTTTGCGAACGATCGTAAATCGGCGTCACGCGTACCGATCCAGGAAGTTCGGCACCGATGATTGGAAGCAAGTCGCGGACGCTCTTGGCGACTTGCACTGCGTTCGACCCGGCCTGGCGGTTCACCGCGACCACGACGGTGGCTCCCGGCTCGTCATAACCGCGCGCCCAGAATTTCATCCTGATTCGCTCGTCCTGGACGGTGTCTTCCACCTGGGCGACATCATGTAGGTATACGGGAGCGCCATTGGTGCTGCTGACGATCAAGTCGCCGTAGGCTTGCGCATTGTCCAATTGCCCGTGGGGTTGTAGCAGCGCCGTTCCAGACGGGCTGTCGAATTGCCCCGCGCCCGTGTAGCTGGTTCCGTTCTTCACCGCGGCCACCAGGTCATCGATCGAAATGCCCCGCGCCCACATTTTTGAGGGATCGACCTTGATCCGCACCGCCGACTTGGTTCCGAACACGTTCACGCTGCTCACGCCCGGCAGAATACTGATTCGCTCGCCAACCTCGGTGCTTCCATAATCGTAGAGCCGCCCCGGCGTGACCGAATCGCTGGTGAGCGCGATATACAAAATCGGCTGGTCGTTGGGATTGGTCTTGGTGTACGTGGGGGGAGACGGCAGATCGACAGGGAGACTGCCGGTCGCCTGTGAGATTGCTGTCTGCACGTCGGTCGCAGCGGCGTCGATACTCTTATCCAACGCGAATTGCAGCGTGAGGGCGACGTGGCCTTGCGTGCTTTGCGATGTCACCAGCTCGAGGCCGTTGATCTGCATGAATTGCCGCTCGAGCGGCGTGGCGATATTGTTCGCCATCGTGTCCGGACTCGCTCCGGGGTAATTGGCCTGCACCGAAATCACGGGGTAGTCCACAACCGGCAAATCGTTCACCGGCAGGCGGAAGTAACTCAGCACGCCGAAGACGATCACGGAAACCGTCAGGACGGCGGTCATGACCGGACGGCGAATGAATGGCTCTGAAAGGTTCATGAGTTTCCTGCCGATGCCGCGGGTGCCGAAGGCGGCGTTCCAGCGGGTGCGCCGGAATCCACGCGCACCTTGCCGCCCGGCATGACGCCAAGTTGGCCGGTCGTGACAACTCGTTCGCCCGGCTTGAGTCCCTGTTCAATCACAACTAGGTCGCCTTGTCGTTGTCCAAGCTTGACTGGCCTCAACTCCGCCGTTGAATCTTCCTTGACGACGTAGACAAACGGGCCCTTCGATGAATCCTGTGTCGCGGTTGCCGGCACAAGCACGGCTTTTGGCAGAGTTGCGAGTACGAGGCGGACGTTCACGAACTGGCCGGGCCAGAGAACGCGGCCAGCGTTGGGCACGGTGGCGCGAAGCAAGACCGTTCCGCTGCTAGCCTGGACCGTGTTATCCAGAAATGTGAGCAGCCCCGCGATGGGTTTATCCGGCTGATCCGGTAACCGCACTTCCACCTTGAGCGTTCGGTTGGATGAGTTGCGCTTCACGGCGGAAAAATCACTCTCCGTGACGGTGAAGTCCGCATAAATAGGGTCGATCCGCTCGATCGTGAGCAGTGTGCTGGTATTCGCGGTCACGACGTTTCCTAAGTCCACCAGGCGGTGCCCCGCGCGGCCGTCAATTGGTGAGCGGATCGAGGTGTATTCGAGGTTCAGGCGCGCGGATTCGACGGCGGCTTCGTTTTGTCTCACCTGCGCCTCGCCCACGTCGACCGCGTTTTTCCGCGTGTCATAATCCTGGCGCGCGATGGCCTTGGATTCGACCAGGTCTTGCACGCGGGCAAACTGAATCTTCGCAAAGTCCAATGCTGCCTTGGACTGGGCCAAATTGGCTTCCGCGGAATCGAGTTGCGCCTGGAAAGGCCGCGGATCGACGGTGAAAAGCGGATCGCCTTTCTTCAAGTCCGCGCCATCGGTAAAACGAATCTCTGTGATCCGGCCCGACAATTCGGGCTGCACCGAGACCACTTCCCGGGCGACGGTTCGCCCGACCTCGTCCAGGTAGGACGGCACGTCCTGCGTGACGGCTGATGTAACGATGACTGGCGACGGAGGGCGTTCGAAGGCCGGTGGATCCTTCTTTGCACATCCAAGAACCGTGAGAGCCAAGATGCAGGTCAATAAGAACAGATTCCCCAGACGGACCATCAATCTCCTATCGCAATCCAGCAGTGTCAGCCGCAAACCATTCGCTGATAGTAAGGCAACACGTATCTGATGTCCAAAACTGCACGAAAGTCACCGCTATTTTTTGCGATTCGTGGCTTTCTCTGCTTAAGTGCTCAAAAATGAAACGCTTGGGGAGAGTCAGAATCTCATATTTCTCGAGGATTGCAATAGGCGCGGAGGCAGCAAGGCAGATAAACCGATGCGGGAGTGGGCTTTCGCGCTACTCGTCCGACGCAGCGGCCTCGCAGGATAGCCGTTTCAGCTCTTCATACGTGAAGACAACGCGCGCGCAGTTTCCCGTCTCTTGCGTTTGACCTAAACCCAGCATGCGTGAAAACCAACGCAATTCGGGAAGTGGAAGGCCAAGCAATGCTGCTGCCCGGTGCTCGTCAACGACGCTGTTCGTGCCAAAGTCTGCCATAAAAGGTCACCTCCATAATTCCATTCTCTTAGAGCAAGAGGCAATTCTCGTGCCAGGAGTAATTCGGCAAGTCGTTTAAATTCCATGGTGTTATTTCATTGCCGCCGAAAGGTATGAATAATGTGGGTAAAATGTTGCACGTAAGGTAAGCAACTGTTCCTGGAACATCGGTCGAACAGTGTGGAATGTTTATTCAGACAGCCTAGTAGTACTGTAACCACGCTGATAGGATAAATTCGCCGTGCCGCGATCGACGAATATTGCTCCCAATCGACATGCGCTACACCCCTTCGATCTGAAGTATGGGACCGACACCGGAGGGTACCTCCGACCCGACGACCTTCGCAGCGGGCAAAAACATGACTCGATGAACAACGGTTATTCGGCAGTCGCGCCCTCGGTATTTCGCGAAGCCTGCCGCTGTTGGCGTGAGACTTTGCCTCCGTCGGGGAGGTGCCTCGAAGCTTACACATTCGTGGACGCCGGGGCGGGCAAGGGCCGTGCGCTGCTGCTCGCCGCGGAACTGCCATTTCGCAAGACGATCGGGGTGGAGTTGAATGAGGAATTGGCGCGCATCGCGCAACGAAACATCGCGCGCTGGAGTCGCGTCACGCGGTCGCACGCGAAAATTTGCATCCTCCATCAAGACGCGGCGCGGTTTCGGTGGCCGCGGACTCCGCTGGTCGTTTACCTCAATAATCCGTTCGATTGCGCGTTGGTCGAACAAATGGCGGCTAAACTGGCAGCCGTGGCGGCCTCGAACTCACGGCCGGTCGATATCGTCTACGTCAATCCTGGGTGCGCGGATACACTCTCGGCGCACGGATTTTTCAAGCTGCTTTGGAGCAAGCAAATCCAGATGGACGAAGCCGACCGGCTGGCAGACCCATACGGCGCGGCCTCCGACCGTGTTGCGGCTTTCCGTTGTTGCGTTAAAAGACTTGAATTGCCCTGAGGGGACTTCAGGCGTGTCCTTCACGCAGGCTGCGGGAGAGCGAGTTCCGGGCCTAGGCTGACTGTGTGCGCGCCAGTTGCCTGACGCAGACCTTGTTCGTCAGCTCGACGAGCTGCCGCAGGTTGTACCACTCTTCCTCATTCATGAGCCTTCCTTCGGGACTCGAAAAATAAATCGAGACGAATCCGTCGGTCGACAAGGGAGAACGCACGATCAACTGTGTTTTTTGCTGCTCGGGCAATGGTTCAGGCATTCGGTATTCCTCCAGATGGCCGCGGATTCTACCACGGATTTCAAGATTCGATCTTCAATAAGGTATGACAACGGCGGAAGCCGAAGGCGGCCCAGAATTGCTTCGAGCCCGCCACTTCAGTGACGGGGCCGATTTTCACAGTGATTGAAGTTGAACTTACGAGAGGCCATCTCATGAATGCCCGCGAAGAAATGGAAAGGGATGATTTACGCGGGACGCCTTGCTTGGTCCAAATTCACGCATGACACCTAAGTGTCTTGTCCCAGTAATGCCTTCAAATGATTTACGCCATTACAGGGGCTGAAGCCCTGACCCACAACCCAGAATTGGAACTTATTTCCGGGACAACACACTAGCCTGGATTTCTCACGACGATAGTTTTAGATATAGTGGAACTATGATTTGCATCGCGGTCAACTATGCTTTTAGTAGCGCCGGCGTCTCGCCGGCGGGTTTACATTGCGCGCAAAAACATAAGGACACCGGCGGGACGCCGGCGCTACCGAGACCACGTCCGAAGCACTTGTTCTAATTTGGTGTAACCGCAGCACGAACTTTTGTGAGAAATGCAGTCTAGCTGGGTTCAAATTTACGCCGTGCTACTTGCTCGTTCCAAATTTACGCGGGACGCTTTGCTGGCTTCAAGAAGTTAATTCGACATCTTCCGGCGCTGAAAGCGCCGGCGGTTCGCCAGCCCAGGGCAACGCCCTGGGTTCCGGCACCATCAACCGATTATTTCGCGCCCTGCAGCGGCGCGGGCTCCCTCCGCCCTTTCAGGGCGGACATCATCGGTTGGCGCGCTATACCCGTGGCGTTGCCCCCGGGCTGGCATCCTCCGCGCCGTTGGCGCGACACGATCGCGTGCTTTCATGAACAGAAAACTGCAGAGAAGCGTTTATGCGGTAAGCACGAGTCAAAAACTCGCTTCAAATTCGTGGAAGCGGCGCTCGAGCTCCCACTGCTGTTGGGCTTTTTCACTGGATTTGAGGAACGAACCGCACGCTGCGGAAGGTTTGGCAGCGCCCGCTGCTTCTGAGGCGCACGCCGTAACCGATCGAGTGAATCCGTCCGGTTCACGCCAGAGGCTCGGGCCAGGAAGAAACGCGTGTTCGATGCCGGTCCGGACCAATTGTTTGAGGTCCGCGTAGCTGAGAGCATAGGTCTCGGCGGCGCGCACGTATTCATGTGTCAGATCGATGCGCGAGACGCCTTCGTCGTCGGTCGAAAGCGCCACAGGTACGTGATATTTGCGATAGATGGGAAACGGATGGTCCTTGCCAGTCACGCCTAGAATCACATCGTTGCTTGTCAGATTGATTTCCACCATCACGTGTTTTGCGGCCATTTCTTTCAACAATTCGTAGGGACGATCTTCCTGCATCACATCCACGCCATGGCCGATGCGCTCGGCGTTCGCCTGCTCGACGGCAAGCCAGATGTGGCAGCAGAGTCCCTCGGGCGGAACAAGTCCGGGGGCCAATTCGCCGGCGTGCAGGCTGATGTGCACCTTTGGATAGAGACCGTGCAGAAAGCCAACCATTTTCATGTGCAGCGCGTAATCCGCCATGGAGATAATGCCGTCCTCGGGCTGGACGTAATTGACGCCGACAAATCTCGGGTCGGCGGAAGCAATCTCAAAACCCAGAAGCGTTTGCGCGAACGTCTGTTCCTTGGGAGATTCGCGCAGCGCATAATACAAATACCGAATCTTAACCTTGCAGGCGGAGGCTTCCTGCGGTTCACCGCAGTGCTCGATCTTGCGGCGTGAAGCCTCGAATTCATCCATCGCGGAGCGGACGGCGGAAACGTCATCGCGCAAGCCGCGCGCCAGCAGGTCCGAGCGAAGCTGGGCTAAATCATCGTTCCAGCCGATTTTCGCCGCAATCTCAGCGGTATGCGGGGAACTGGGCTTTTCCATTAGCTCCATGTACTGCTCGTTTTGCGAGGCGGCGCGAGCGGCGATTTCATCGAGCCATTCCCCGCGATGGCGGTCGCTGATTGCGAAAAACTTGCCGAACGTATCGAAGAAATGGTCGTGGCTGCTAATTCCGGCCGAAGGCACGAAACTGCGCATCGAAAACGCATCGACCAGCGCGTCGTAAAGATGATGATCCGTAAATGCCGTGGCGGCTGGCGCTTGTCCATCGCGGCATGCGGAGTGCGTCGAAGCCGTTTGTCCTGCGGTTTGCGATTGGACGAACGAGTGGCTGACAAGGTCGACGCAAAGGCCATCTTCCGCCGCGTCGTGAATGAAAGTCTCCGCATAGACGCCGCCCGTCACGTGGTAATGCAGCTCGGCTCCCTTGGGCATTCGCACAAGGAATGCACGAAGATCGAGAGGATTCGCTCGAGCCGCATCGTACGCGCGGGCGGCCCTCTGCCCGGGAGTGCCTGCAGCTCCGGCTGCTTTCTTCGCGCTCGACTGAGATTGGGCGAGTCCGTGGGACAACAGCACGGCCAAAACGCCGGCACACAAGCCTCGAATGACGGAATGAAATTTCATTTCTTTTGCACCGCCTTAAGGAAAACCAAAACAGGCCGAACAGCCTGTACGATCTTGAATTTGAAATTTCAAATTAAAACCAAGGAACAAAATCAAAACCACACAGGCTGAAGCCTGTGCCACTGTCTTCGTTATTGGGGCGCGTGAGGAATTGTCGATTCGCGCTGGGCCCAATGCTCGACGATGTCACGAACCACTTTATCGCCCACGCGTTCGGCCGCCTCCAGGGCGGGCGTGAAGGCCGAGTACTTCCTGCCGTGCATATCTTTTAGGCTGGCGGCGGGCGTTGAACCAGGCGGTTCGCGATCGTAATTGCTCACTGTGCGCAGCACGAGCACGCGGTTCAGGTCCACGCGCCCCGCCTGAGACAAGAATGTAAGCGCCTGCAGGGTGCCCGAATCTTCCATCGCCGACACCATGTAATTTCCCTTGCCGCCGGTATAGTAGCGCGTCCATTCATTGGCCCACGCGTCCATCCGCGTGCCATGCCAAAACGTGCCGCTGGAGAGCGTATCGCCACGCGTCACAAATGGCGGCTTCTGTGCATTCGGAAAACCTTTGAAACGTGCCCGGCTCACTCGCATTCCCTCTGAATCCGCCAGCGGAACACCCTTGGTGAGCTGAAATGCCCAGGCGACTAAGTCCTGGTTCAACGTGTACATTTCGCCGTGATCCGGTTCGGCCGGCTGCTCGTAGGGTTTGGACTTCAGGAGCGGCACATATCCGGTCGGCCAATCCGCGGGAATCTCGCGCGCGTCGATTTCGTACCCGATATCGCCATCGAGCACATGATTTGCCCAGATCGCCGAGCCGAGCGACACATCCGCAGGGTCGCCTCCGCCAATGCCCGCAATCACCCAGTACGCCTTGGTCAGGTCGAAGCGCGGGTCAAGCCCGACCGCCATAACCGATGCCGCTGCTTTTGCGGTTGCGACTCCGGTGAGCATGCCTAAAACCCCATCGCTGTTCATGCGCACGTGATGATAGCCGGCCGGCACAGGAACGATCCGATCCAGGTGTTCACGCTCGACCCATAGCTGATATTCGCCGGGGGCGTCTCCCGTGTCTTCGCCTTGTTCGAACATGGCGACCACAACCACTTTAACGGGGATCGAGCCAGACGAGACAGGAGGAACTGGCCGGATCTGCGCAAATATCGGGTTCATGCAGCAGCCAAGCAGGGTAAGCGTTCGAACGAGTCGCACGAAATTCCGACCCACAAATACCTCCCGTATTTGGCCTTTTTTGGGTGCCCGCCGTTCAAACTTCATGGGGACGACCCAAAGGCCATCAGGGATCAGAGTTTACATCACTGCCGATAGCAGAGGGCTGTTTTCGCGCATTCTAATTAGCGATCGATGCGATCTGTATCTTTAGGTGAGGCAGGCTCACGCCTTTGGACGCGCCGGGCTACCCAAGTTTGAATCAGAAGAATGGGCGGAATCAGGCCTTCGCAGCTTTGGCCTGATCACCGCGCTGGGACGATCGAACGTAAGTTGGGCGCGTAAAGGGCATTTTCATTTCCGGTGCACCGTCAAAATCGACGATCTCCCGGGTTCGATACGGCTTTTCCTTGTGGCAATTCGAACATCGAAGAGTGAACACTCGAGAATTGGCCTGCGACGATTCTGCTCGCTCTTCCCCTTGGATGGCGTTTTCTTGGGCCCCTACAATCGCAGGGACGGGAATGGGAGACTTGCAGTGCAGGCAAATCACTCCCCGGAAGTGCTGGCGTTCGGTTTCAAGAGTCATCTCGGACCTCTCTGTGGAACGAATGGGGTTCATAAACTAGGGCTCAGGGAAGCTCAATGCTATACCAGAAGGCTGCCGGGGGTCCAGTTTTAAGAAATCCAGGAACCGGCCGCCACAAAATCATGTCGGAACCCGAAAACGCCCTACAATTGCCGTCTTTGATATTCCGGCGCTCGTTACGATACTGATCTCAAACTCGGCGCGATCGTTGTGATCTACAGGATTCGCAGCATCGAGATCGAGGTTTTCAACAATCGGTCAAAAGATTAAGGTATCCGAATTGAAAAATTCGGCATCGAACCAACTAGGGCAAAGAATCCGGCAAATTGCCAGACCTGAGCACAGGGGGGCGACAGTGAGGATTATTCCTTCCAGGAAGAAAATTGTGAGCGTTATCGCGTCGTTCGCGATGGCGTTGGCGGTGGTTCCGGCCCATGTAGAAGGAAGCTCGCTTGGGGCAACCGCATCGCCGGCGCAAGATCAACCCCCCGCCCAGGAGCAGCCGCAACCCGCGCGGTTGTCGCCCGAACAATTACAACAGATAGTGGCGCCGATAGCGCTATACCCAGACGCATTGGTCGCCCAAATCCTCGCGGCCTCCGCTTATCCAACGCAAATCGTTGAAGCGCAGCGATTCATGCAACAGAATCCGAATCTGAAGGGCGCGGACCTGGGAGCACAGGTCGATAAGCAAGATTGGGATCCCAGCGTAAAGGCTCTAACGCAATTTCCCTCCGTGCTTGCGGACATGGACAAGAACCTCTCGTGGACGTCTACATTGGGCGACGCGAATATGAACCAGCAGGCGGACGTCATGGACGCCGTCCAATTCATGCGCAAAAAGGCGCAAGACGCGGGAAGCCTCAAGACAACCCCACAGCAGACCGTAACGAACCAGGGAACCAACGTCGTCGTTCAACCCGCGAATCCGCAGGTTGTCTACGTCCCGGACTACGATCCAGAACTCGTGTATGGGTATCCGGTTCCTCTGTGGCCAGGATTCTACCCGTGGTGGGGCGCGTATGGCCCAGGTTTGTCATTTGGGCTTGGATTCGGAGTGGGTCCATTCTTCGGGTTTGGGTGGGGCTGGCATGCGTGGGGTTTCGATTGGGGCCGCAGGGGTTTGCTCTACGGAGGCGGGTTCTACGGGTTCCACAGCCATGCATTTTACGATCGCAACGCGTACTTCCGCGGCAATTATCGTGGATATTCGGATTACGGGCGCGGCGATCGAGGCTTGCGCGGCTACGGTGGTCCCGGCGCGAGAGAAGGACATCTCGCCGGTGCTCCAGGCGCGGGTGCACGCTCATCTGCTCCGGCCGCGCACCCCGGCGCTTTCGGTGGCATCGGTCATGGCGGCGATACGCGAGGCTTTTCCTCGCGCGGCCAATCCAGCATGGGCGGCGGCAATCGCAGCTTCGGTGGAGGTGGCGCGCGTGGTGGAGGCGGCGGGGGCCACGGCGGAGGTGGCGGCCACCGATAGGCATTCGAGCCCTTAGGCAAGCCGTTTGGCAGCAAGCAAATGACAGGAGGAAATCAATCCAATGTTCGGCACGAAGCGGAATAGAGAGATGCTCGCCAAAGGCGATGTAGTTAGGATCGTGGCCATTTCGATACTCGTTGCCGGGATTGGCTGGTGCGCCATCCCCGCAGCTGCTCAACAGCCGGGTCAGAAAACATTTTCGTCCGCTGCGGAAGCTAGCAGAAAGCTGGTCGAGGCGCTGAAAGCGAACGACCAGCCGGCGCTAATGAATATTCTCGGCGCGGACGCGAAGACCGTTCTTTCGTCTGGAGACCAATCGGAAGACAAGACTGACCGGGAGGACTTCGTCCAGAAATATCAGCAAATGCATCGCCTTGTGAATGAACCGGACGGAAAGACGACGCTCTACATTGGCGCCGAAAATTGGCCTACGCCGATACCATTGGTCGAAAGGAACGGCGCGTGGTATTTCGACACCGCGGCCGGTAAACAGGAAATCCTGTATCGGAGAATCGGCAAAAACGAATTGGCCGTGATCCAACTGTGCCATGAGCTAGTGGACGCGCAGAAGGAATACTATGCCAAGCCTCATGACGGCGACTCCAGCAGGCATTATGCGGAGAAATTCCAGAGCGATCCGAACAAGCATAACGGCCTTTACTGGAAGTCCGCTTCCGGAGAAGGTGACAGTCCCATCGGTCCCCTTGTCGCATCGGCGGCAACCGAGGGCGACACGAGTGCAGCCGGTCGGAAGTCGCAACCCTTCCAGGGATATTATTTTCGACTTCTGGCCGGCAAGGAAGCGAATGCATCCGGCGGTTCCCAAGGTTTCGCATTCCTGGCCTATCCAGCCGATTACCGGTCTTCGGGAGTGAAGACATTCATTGTGAATCAGGATGGCGTGGTGTATGAAAAAGATCTCGGCCGCCGTACGGCTGAGATCGAGAAAACAATTACTGAATACAACCGGGATGCGACTTGGCGCAAAGCAGAATAGCGCTGTAATCCGCATGATTGTCCAGACAATACGGATGCGCGACTTAGAAGTGGAAATTAGGCTACGCTGCGGTCTTGCCAGCAGTGTCCGAGCTGGCCATTCAGATGGCAGCAGCGGAAATCCAGTTTCGCGTTGGTTCCTGGAACGGTCCAGAACATTCCTGGCCTCGTGAGACGCAACGCGACCGCCGTTTTGCATCCAGCTTCAATGACGCCGGAACCAACAAATAGGTGATGGCCGGGAAACCTGGAGGATCGCGGGCGCTCTGCATTTCGCTCGAAATAATCTGCCTCGGTGCGAATTCTCGGTGACTTCGGGGTTATCGGATTCGATCGAGCCGAGCGCACCAACCAGTTTTTCGATTTTCCCGCGGTCGAGAAGGCGCTTCCGGTGGATCTTCATCCAGGCTTTTTGCTTTCCTTCGTCATTCGGGTACAGCTTGCGCGCGATCTCGTCAGGTACAAGGGCTTCTTTTCTGTTCCGCGGATTATCCGACCTCATATAAATGTTCAGAATAATCCCGCGAAAAATCTCGCAAGATGCCACCTCCATGTCGCCCGCACGTTGAGCCTACTTGAGCCTACTTGAGGTTGACACGGCGGAGCAGGAGGACTAGGCTCTCGCACGAAGGGCAAGCCCGGACGGGAATTCCAGTCGGTATTCACTCACACGTTGATTCGGTACCGGTCGGTTTGGTTTTTGCAGGGGAAGGCGGATGGCCGCCCAAAAAAGCGGGCGACCTCTGCGAAGGCAATCCCTTGTAGGAACAAGGCGGTTTAGCAGAGGCCGATCCGTCCGATGTTTTTTGGGACGAATCGGTCAGGTTCGTTTCAAACTGAAGCACGATCCACCGATCGTTCACCATGGACTGCCCGGAGGCGCCTATGAACGCAAGAGTCTGGAAGTTTGGTATCCTTCCCGGGAAAATCGAGGAGTTCACGGTTGCGTGCAGGTCAGCGATACCGATCCTGCAACGGCAGGCCGGATTTCGCAGCCTGCTCGTATTGCGCAGCGGCCCTGGCGAAATGCTGGAAGGGACAGTAACTTCCGTGTGGGACTCGCTGGATCATCTTCGCAACAGCGAAACCAGCGCGTTTAGGGAAATGCTCGCCCACGTTCTTACCCTTTGCGAGCCGCATCCCTCCATGCGAGAAGAGGAAGTACTGATCAGCGAGATAGCCGCTCCCGATCCGGACGACACAGTCACGAAATTCTAGCCTCGATTTGGCTCCGTTGACACCCGAATGCGAGTATATCGATTGCTGTAGCCCGCGTCTTCAGACGCGGGGATTTTTCGCATGATCCACCGGAAAACCCTCGCCTCTGAAGAGGCGAGCTACAGCAATAACCACGGCAATAACTGCAGCGATGACCACAACAATGACACCGCCGCAAGAAAAAATAGCGATATCCAACAGGATGTCAACAGAGCGCCTGTAATTCTATATTTCTTGCGAACTCGCCGGAGATCGCTGGCGAATTCAGTCTCGAATTCGATGGAAATCGACGAATTTTAGCGGTGTGGCAGTTGCAGGCGCACGGCATGCCGTTCACGGTGAACATTTACGGTGAACCGTGCCCCTGCGGTCGATCCATCGACCTCCAGCTTCGTGAACGGCCGCGCTACCGATTTAAGGCGCCAGCCTGATTCCCATGAGAATGACGGACAAGAACCGTTTCTCCCCGGTTATTCGAGATCAAAATTACAGCCACAGCGTTAGCTCATGCGTTATACTCCCCCCGATCCTAAGTTGGCGGGAGCCCATGACGATCCTCCCCGGCACACGTCTAGGGCCCTATGAAATGCTCTCCCCGATTGGCGCGGGCGGGATGGGCGAAGTTTATCGCGCCCGCGATACGCGCCTGGATCGTATTGTCGCCATCAAAGTTCTGCCGTCCCATCTTGCCGACAGGCCCGAGCTTCGCGAGCGATTCGAGCGCGAAGCGCGCACCATCGCCAGTCTGAATCATCCGCATATCTGCGCTCTTTACGATATCGGCCACCAGGATGGAATCGATTTTCTGGTTCTCGAATATCTCGAAGGCGAGACGCTCGCGCAGCGGCTGCTGAAAGGTTCGCTGCCTCTGGAGCAAGTGTTGCAGTACGCCATCGAGATTGCCGATGCGCTGGACAAGGCCCATCGCAAAGGCATTACGCATCGTGACCTGAAGCCCGGCAACGTCATGGTGACCAAGTCCGGCACGAAGCTGCTCGACTTCGGCTTGGCGAAGCTCCAGCAAGAGGCAGCGCCCGCCACCCCCGTTGCGGACCTTCCGACGATGACGCATGCAATCACAGGCGAAGGAACCATTCTCGGCACATTGCAATACATGGCGCCCGAACAGGTGGAGGGCAAGACGGACGAGATCGATGCCCGCACGGACATCTTCGCCTTCGGTGCGCTGGTCTACGAGATGGCGACGGGCAGGAAAGCGTTCGAGGGCAAAACTTCCGCCAGCGTGATGGCGAAAATCCTGGAAGTCGATCCGCCGCCAATGGCTTCGCTTCAGCCGATGACGCCGCCCGCGCTGGACCGCGCGGTGAAGAAATGTCTAGCCAAGGAACCGGAGAAAAGATGGCAGGCGGCCAGCGATGTTTGCGACGAATTGAAGTGGATCGCCGAAGGCGGCTCGCAAGCGGGCCTGGCGCAGCCCGCCGCAGCGAAAGGCATCCGCTCACTCGGGCGATGGGGACTGATTCTCGGTGCAGGCGCATTGCTGCTGGCTGCCGTCGCGAGTCTTGCCACATGGCATCTGAAGCCCTCTCTTCCACAGCCTGTCTCGCGCTTCACGATCACGTTGCCGCCGGGCCAGCAGTTGGCTGGCCTCGATTCCGGCCCTGCTTTGGCTCTTTCTCCCGACGGAACTCATCTCGCGTATGTCGCGACTCAAGGGGGTACGCAGCAGATTTATCTGCGAGCGATGGATAGCCTGGAGGCCACGCCCGTTTCCGGCACACAGGGAGCCGTCGAGCCATTCTTCTCACCCGACGGCCAATGGCTTGGGTTCTTCGCCGACAGCAAGTTAAAGAGGATCTCAGTGAGTGGGGGAGCGGCGACGGTCCTCGGCGATGCTGCGTACCCTCACGCGGCCAGTTGGGGCGGCAAAGACGTAATCGCCTTTTCATCTGATAATAGCCCAGTTCTCCAACTACTGGCGGAAGCAGGAAGTACCCCAGGAACGCTGACTCCTTTGAAAGTGAAAGGGGAATTCCTCCGGCGCTGGCCAGAACTCTTGCCCGGCGGCAAGGCAGTGCTCTTTTCTACCTCGGCGAATAATGCTAACTGGACCAATGCGCAAGTTGGCGTCCAGATTGTTGGTTCGGACGAACGGCGGAACTTGATCCAAGGAGGGACGAATCCCCACTTCGCGGCCTCCGGGCACTTGGTTTACGCGCAAGCGGGGAACCTGATGGCCGTGGTGTTCGATCCACAACGGCTAACGGCCACGGGCGCCGCGATCCCAGTAGAACAAGGGATCTTGCAATCCATCGGCAACGGATACGCCCAGTACAGCATTTCCGCCACGGGAACGATGGTCTATGTTCCGGGGAGCGTCCAGGCGAGAGAACGCAAACTGGCGTGGGTCAGTCGTAACGGGACAGAGCAGCCCTTGTCCGCCCCTGCACGCGACTACGAGTTCCCGCGGATTTCCCCCGACGGACGGCGTGTAGCCGTTTCCATCGTGGATCAGGAAACGCAAGTATGGCTATACGATCTCACCAGGAATACGTTGACCCGGTTGACCTTCGAGGGGAATTTTAACAATACCCCGGCTTGGACACCGGATGGCAAGCGGATCACGTTTGAATCGAGCAGGGCAGGACCAACGAACATTTTCTGGCAACTGGCCGACGGCAGCGGCGGTCTGGAACGGTTGACAAATAATGAGTACCTCAACGCTCCGACTTCCTGGTCCCCGGATGGGCAAGTGCTGGCCTTCCATGAAATCAATCCGACCACGCAGCGAGACATCTGGGTTCTGCGAATGGGCGACCCTTCGCCGGGCTCAGGGCAAGCCCTCTCGGCGGGCTCAGCGCAAGTCCGTCAGCCGCAGCCGTTCCTCCGAACACCGTTCAACGAAGCTGACCCACGGTTTTCCCCCGACGGGCGCTGGCTGGCCTATGAGTCGGATCAATCCGGTCGCCAGGAAATCTATGTGCAACCGTTCCCCGGCCCGGGCGGCAAGTGGCAGATCTCGACGGATGGCGGAAGCGAACCAGTGTGGAACCGGAACGGACGGGAGCTTTTCTATAGGAGCGGCGACAAAATGATGGCGGTGGACATCGCCACTCAGACTGGTTTCACTGCGGGCACGCCCCGGATGCTCTTCCAGGGACCGTACGAAAAGGCTCCCATTCCAGTTTCCGACTACGATATCTCGCCCGACGGCCAGCGTTTCCTGATGGTTAAGTCCAGCGAACAAACCCAGGCAGCACCGACGCAAATCAACGTCGTGCTGAACTGGTTCGAAGAGTTGAAGCAGAAAGTTCCAACGGGGAAGAAGTGATGGCGCTCGCCGCTGGCACCAAACTCGGCTCCTACGAAGTCGCTTCGCAGATCGGCGCAGGCGGCATGGGTGAAGTGTATCAGGCGCACGACACCAAACTCGGTCGTGACGTAGCTATAAAAGTTCTGCCGGAAGCCTTCGCACACGATCCCGAGCGGCTTTCACGATTCCAGCGCGAAGCGAAAATGCTGGCGGCGCTGAATCATCCCAACATCGCCACGATTTATGGACTCGAACAATCTGCCGGCATCAGCTATTTGGTGATGGAATTGGTGCCGGGCGAAACGCTGCAAGATCGCGTGAAGCGCGAAGGTGCCGTTCCGATCGAAGAGGCTCCGACGATAGCGAAGCAAATCGCGGAGGCACTGGAAGCCGCTCACGAAAAAGGCATCATTCACCGCGACCTGAAGCCCGCAAATGTGAAAGTCACTCCCGAAGGCAAGGTGAAAGTCTTGGATTTCGGCTTGGCGAAAGCGTTCGCGGGCGACGCATCTGCGGAAAACATGAGCAATTCACCCACCCTCAGCCATGCTGCCACGATGCAGGGAGTGATTCTTGGCACCGCTGCGTACATGTCGCCGGAGCAGGCGCGCGGCAAGGCCGTGGATAAACGAACGGACATCTGGGCGTTCGGGTGCGTGTTCTATGAGCTGCTCACAGGAAAGCAGGCGTTTCACGGCGAGGACGTAACGGATATTCTGGCAGCCGTGGTCAGAGCCGAGCCGGATTGGCAAGCCCTGCCCGAGGCTACCCAACCTGCAATCCGCACGCTCTTGCTCCGTTGTCTGCGGAAAGACAAACAGCAGCGTCTTCCGGAGGCCAGTTCAATTCGAATCGAGATCGAAGATGCGATTGCGGCCCCAGTGTTGGGTCCGACCGCCATTGTTCCCGCGAAAGCTAGCTGGCGGCAGGCGGTGATGCTGGCTTCGGTGGCCATGGTCGCGGCCATCGTCGCAGGATTCGCAGTTTGGACTCTGAAACCTTCACCTACGCCGCAGCCCGTCTCGCGTTTTACGATCACGCTACCGCCGGGTCAACAGTTAGCGGGCATGGACGCTGGGCCTGCTGTCGCGCTGACTCCCGACGGCAGTCATCTGGCGTATGTAGCCACGCAAGGGGGTACGCAACAAATATATTTGCGGGCGATGGACAGCTTAGACGCGAGACCCGTTTCCGGCACAGAGGGAGCTGTCGAGCCATTTTTCTCACCCGACGGCCAATGGCTTGGGTTCTTCGCCGATGGAAAGCTAAGGAAAATCTCGGTGAACGGAGGAGCATCGGTGATCCTCGGCGATGCTCGGCTACTTCGCGGAGCAAGTTGGGATAGCCAGGGGACGATCACGTTCTCCCCATGGAACGGATCTACTCTTGAACAAGTGCCGGACAGGGAAGGCACCCCTAAGCCGCTGACTCGATTCGTGAAAGGGGAGAGCAGCCACCGCTGGCCTGAGCTCCTGCCCGGCGGCAAGGCGGTGCTCTTTGCTGCGGGGACCGCGGCGGGGCGTGTGAGCAACTTGCGGATTGCACTGCAGTCGCTAGCGACGGGCGAGCGGAGGGACGTCATCCAAGAGGGAACCCAGCCGCGTTACGCGCGCTCGGGGCACCTGATTTACGCACAAGGGGAAAGCCTAATCGCGGTGCCGTTCGATCCTAAGCGGCTGGAGATCGCAGGCGCCGCCGTCCCCGTAGAGGAGGGTGTGTTGCAATCCACCGCCACTGGAGCCGCTCAGTATAGCCTTTCCGCCACAGGATCGCTGGTCTACGTTCCAGGGCGAGAAATCACTGGACGCAAGTTGGTGTGGGTCTCCCGTAATGGGACAGAGCAGCCCTTGTCCGCACCCGTACGCAAGTACGCCACCCCTCGGCTTTCGCCGGATGGGGGGCGGGTTGCTGTGACCGTCGACGATCAGGTACGCCAAGTTTGGCTGTACGATCTCTCCCGGGAGACGCTGACCCGGCTTACGTTTGAAGGGAGTATAAGCGCTGTCCCGGTTTGGACTCCGGACGGAAAACGGATCGCATTTCAATCGAACAAGGAAGGGCCGCTGAACATTTTCTGGCAACTGGCCGACGGCAGTGGCGGATTGGAACGGCTGACCGCCAGTGAGCACCTGAATGCTCCGACGTCTTTTTCTCCCGATGGGCAACTGCTGGCCTTCATTGAAGTAGCTCCCGCCACAGGGATTGACAACTGGATTTTGCGGCTCAGCGACCCATCGCCGGGCTCTGGGCAAGTCCGTAAGTCACAGCCGTTCATGCGAACACCCTTCAACGAAGCGGCCCCCCGATTCTCCCCCGACGGACACTGGATGGCCTATGTCTCGGACGAATCGGGACGCTATGAGGTCTTCGTGCAGCCGTATCCTGGACCCGGCGGGAAATGGCAAATCTCGACGGAGGGCGGCACCGAGCCGGTGTGGAATCCAACTGGACGGGAGATTTTCTATAGGACCGGCGACAAGATGATGTCGGTGGACATAGCGACTAAGCCCGGTTTCACCGCAGGCAAGCCGCGTATGCTATTTCAAGGACCGTACACACCGACTGAGGGAACAGTCCCTTGGTATGACATTTCCCCCGATGGCCAGCGCTTTCTGATGGTCAAGCCCAGTGACCCGGCAGGAGCGGCGCCAACGCAAATCAACGTCGTGCTGAACTGGTTCGAAGAGTTGAAGCAGAAAGTTCCCACGGGGAAGAACTGATGGCACTCGCCGCTGGCACCAAACTCGGCTCGTACGAAGTCGCTTCGCAGATCGGCGCGGGCGGCATGGGAGAGGTATATCGAGCGCACGACACGAAGCTCGGGCGCGATGTGGCCATCAAAGTCCTGCCGGAAGCGTTTGCGCACGATCCAGAAAGACTCTCCCGTTTTCAACGCGAAGCGAAGATGCTGGCGGCGCTGAACCATCCAAACATCGCTCATATCTACGGCTTGGAAGAAACCGCGGGCGTAGTCTATCTGGTGATGGAGCTCGTCCCGGGCGACACGCTCGCCGATCGTATCGGGCGCGATGGGGCGTTCCCGGTTGAGGAAGCTCTGACGATTGCGACGCAAATCGCCGAAGCACTCGAAGCCGCTCACGAAAAAGGCATCATTCACCGCGACCTTAAACCGGCAAACGTGAAGGTGACGCCGGACGGAAAAGTGAAGGTTCTGGACTTCGGTTTGGCGAAGGCGTTCGAGGGGGATACATCGGCTGAAAGCATCGCAAACTCACCAACGCTGAGCATGGCGGCGACGATGCAGGGCGCGATCCTGGGCACCGCCGCCTACATGTCGCCGGAGCAGGCGCGCGGGAAATCGGTCGATAAGCGCACGGATATTTGGGCATTCGGCGTGGTGTTGTACGAAATGCTGACGGGC
>Ga0265325_10001092_pt1 | contig 19505 bp, 20 predicted proteins | sample 41420metaG_FD_202090 | JGI IMG/M metagenome (GOLD analysis project Ga0265325, IMG submission 202090) | Rhizosphere microbial communities from Carex aquatilis grown in University of Washington, Seatle, WA, United States - 4-14-20 metaG | ecosystem: Host-associated > Plants > Roots > Rhizosphere...
ATGCGGACGCGGGTAACACCATCACCGTTACGGGAACGGCAACGGACGCACGCGCCAACCTGAGCGCGAGCTGCTCGGCCAGCGTCAACGTGCCTGTGGCCGTCAAGTGCACCACCATCGAGGATTGGGGCGAGTGTACCTTCGAGAAGAACCCCCAGAAGCCGTGGCGTGTGGACAACGACTGCAAGGACACGCTGGACAAGCTTTCTCTGCGGTTGCAACAGATGCCCAATGGCAAGCTGGACATCGTGGGCTACACCAACGACGAAGAAGTCGTGAACGAACAGACGTTGGGCGCGCAGCGCTCGGTCAACGTCAAGTACTACCTGACCACAGATGGGCCCAACAAGGTGGATGCCAGCCGCGTCACGCCTCGGCAGGGCGGTACCAAGGGTCAGGCCACTCACTTCTACTTTGTCCCCGAAGGCAACCTGTGCGCCGGTCAAGTAGAAGAGGGTACCGTGGTGGACGAAACCGCGGTGCAGGGACAGTCGCGTATGGCGCCTGCTCCGAAGAAGAACACCCGCAAGGCCAAGCCAGCGGCCCCTTCGGCGCAATAGCGGAAGTGTCGACGATCAAGGTCGAGCGGTAGCCTAATGCGACTACGTGCAAGAAGCTGGCCAGGCTGTTCAGGAAAGAGGCCAGGCTGTTCAGGAAAGAGGCAAGGCGCCCAGCCGGTTGTTAGCTGGAGCGCGCCGAAGCGCAGTTGACTTCGCGACCCGGGTTTCAGCGCGACCTGTTCAAACTCGAGCATTGGTGCGGAAGGAGGTGGTGGCTGTTCCAGGTTCGCGGCCTGATGTTTTCCGACTTCCGCGCGCCGACAGCGGGGAACGAACGTGATACCATAACCGCCAACTTACATTCCGGATGCGAGCCAGGATGCCATGAACGAGTGGACAAAGGTGGTCACCGAGCCGCTGGGACTGGCGGGATTTGCGCTGTTTTTGGTGTTCGGTTATCTCGCCAAAGCCAAGAAAGACGATGAGCGACGCTGGCTCTCGCCGGTCGCCATCGCTCTCGCTGGTCGCCATCGCTCTCGCTGGTCGCCATCGCTCTCGCTGGTCGCCATCGCTCTCGCTGTCATCGCTCTGCTGGGCGGTCTCTCTCTCGCTTATTTCCAGCCGTCAAGGTCTGCTCCGCTGTCCCTCCGACAGCAACGCCGCTGAGGAGACCAAGCCTGCGGAGGTCAAGAAGGCCGCGACGCCTCCGCAGCAGCAAACCAACAGTAACGTCCAGCAAACCAGCACGGGAGCGGGCAGCCCGAACGTGCAAGGCGTGCAAGGCGACGTCACCATCACCGTGGACCAGAGCACCGGCAAGAGCACGACCGCCCAGAAGCCCGCCGCCCAGAAGCCCAAATCAGAGAACCAGTAGATGATCGGCCCGTTGCTCACTTCGCTGGTCATCATGGCCGCGGCGCAGCAGCCGGCGCCAACCATCGTGCAGAAATCCACCGGATGGTGCAGCCCCAACATTGCCAACGTCACCGGCAACGTAACTGTCAACTGCATCGGTGTTGACCCGCGCGCGCTGAAGCGCCTGAATGCCGAGCTCGATCGCAAGAACCTGCAATACGCCGACAAGCTCCGCGAGGCCGACCAGTGGGCGCGCCGCTACAAGGAGCTCGAAACCGAGCTCAGCAAGGCCGGCGACGACAGTCCGCAATCGCGCCAGGCCGAGGAATATCTGCACGAAGGCGAGTTGGAGAAAGCCGGCGCGATGCTCGACGAGCTCCTCGGCAAAGAGGAAAAGCAGGTTGACCGCACCGCCGCCAACCACTACAACCGCGCGCTGGTCTTTCAACTTCAGTTCCAGCCGCTGCAGGCGCTCCCCCACCTGGAGAAGGCATACCACTATCGTCCCGAGGAGTGGAAGTACGGCCAGGGATATGGCCGCGCGTTGCTATACCAGAACGATTTCACGCGCGCCGAACCTGTGCTGCAGACCGCCCTCGAGGATGCGCGCCAGCTCGCCACGACAAGTTCCACCGCGGGACAACTGCATGAGGCCGGAACGCTGATCAACCTGGCCAACCTTTATGGCTCCACCCAGCGCGTGAAGCAGGCCGAGGACGCCTATCAGGAGGCGCTGGCCATCTATCGTCAACTCGCCAGGAGCGATCCTGCCCATCAGCCGGACGTCGCCCTGGCGCTGAACAATCTGGCGATCCTCTACGTCAGCACGCAGCGGCTGAAAGAAGCCGAGGCCGCCTATCAGGAGACACTGGCCATTCGCCGCCAGCTCGCGCAATCTGATCCCGCGCGTTACGAGCCCGAAGTCGCACAGTCGCTGAACAACCTGGCGAATCTCTACGCCGCCACGCAGCGGCTGAAGGAAGCCGAGACTGCCTACCAGCGGGCGCTGGACATTTTTCGCCGGCTGGCGAAGACCAATCCTTCTGTCTTCCTGCCCAACGTCGCCCTCACGCTGAACAATCTGGGCGAACTCGACCGCCGCGGCGGGCGTCTGAAGGAATCCGAAATCGCCTTCCAGGAGGCGCTTTCCATTCGCCGCGAGCTGGTCAAGGTCAATCCCACTGCTCACCAGCCCGATCTTGCACAGACGCTCAATAACCTCGGGCTGCTCTATACCGACACTCGACAGCTGAAGGAATCCGAAAGCGCCTTCGAGGAAGCTCTGGATATTTATCGCCAGCTGGCGAGGTCGAATCCCGCCGCCTTCGAACCTTATGTGGCGCGGGCACTGCTGAACCTTGGGCTGCTCTACAGCTCGACCCAGCGGTTGCAGGAATCCGAAGCGGCCTATCGCGAAGGGCTCGCCATTTACCGCCGGTTGGCGGCGACCAATCCCGCAGTCTACCAGCCGGAATTGGCGCTGCTGCTAAACGACCTGGCAAATGTTTACGTCTTTAGCCAGCGGATGAAGGAGGCTGAGACCGCCTATCAGGAGGCGCTCGACATCCGCCGCCAGCTAGCGCGAAGCAATCCTGCCGCCTACCAGCCCGATGTGGCCCAGACGCTGAATAACCTGGCTTACATTCACGCGGTCAGTGGAAGACCGCAACAGGCGGCTCCCGAGGTCCAGGAAGCCCTCAGCATCAATCGCGAACGCTGGAACACCAACCCCAACGTCGCGGCCGATGATTTCGCGAAGAGCTTATTTATCTCAGCCGCACTCCAGCGCGATCCGGCGGCTCGCTGCCAGTTGGTTCGCCAGGCCGACGGCATCGTCCACGACCCTGCCGTCAAAGCGAACATTGATAAACAATTGGCGGCCTGCCCACGGCACTGACGCAGAGCCGCAACGGGTGTCAGTTCTGCAGTTCCGCCAACCGGCAGATGAAGCCCCATCCGCCGCCGAGTTCGCTGACCGCCAGCACCAGTTCATTGCTGCCCTTCTGCAAGGGGAGGTAGACGGCATCGTTTTCCGGGTTCACGACGCCGAGGAACCCAGGATCGCGAAAGCCCTGCGCGCTGTGGCCGCGGTAGAGGATCTTGCCATTGAGGAAGACGCTTACCTCATCGCTATAGCCGATGTCGAGCCTCTTGACCTGGTCGCGGTCGGAGTCGATGACAGTGCGCGCAAACACCACCTTCATCCCCGGCTGAGGTTCCAGGCGCTTGGAAAAGTCGCCCTGAAACGTCACCTTGGGATGCGGACTCTCGCGATAACGGTTGATGACGACGAAGCCTGGCGGCTCCGCCTCCACCTCCTGCCACTGTATGGCATCACGCTCCGCGGGCGCGAGCGGACGTTCAAGATTGCGCGCCAGCGCGTCGTAAGAGGGCGACAGGCTCCACTTGGTCAGGGTGTCCGGAGGCATCGGCGGATAGTGACGCTCCCAGGGCACCGCGGGTATCTCGCGTACCTCGAAGTTCGAGAAATATGTTGCCCCGGTCAGTACAGCCAAAGCTACCTGTCCCTTCTGAACGCCACTTTTCAGGTCGGTCATGATAAGTGCCGGCTTGTCCATGCCCGTGACGTAGAGCTTCGCCTGCGTGCCAGCCACTTCCAGGCGCAGGTGAAACCAGACATCCTTTGGGATATCGACGGCGCCGGTGAAGCCCGGCCCGTTGTAGATCTGCCAGTTGAGACCGGTGTTGAGGACCGGCGTGTACTGCATCGCATCGGGAAGCCCGGACTTGTGCTGGCGAAGATAAACCCATTCGGCGTTGGAGCCGTCGCTCCCTATCCGAAACTGGATGCCGAAGAATCCGCGCTTGGCCGGGGTTGCAACATCCACATCGATGACGCCGTCGCGCATCTCCAGGTCGTTTACGGTCGCTGCTCCACCGTCGAGGTAGAGACACTTGCGTCCCAAGTATTCGGTTGCCTTGGCTTGCCCTTCCAATTCCCAGCGAGGCGAGTCCGGTGGAAGGGACAGGGGCTGCGATGGTTGCGCGTGGACGAGCGAACCGAGCAGAAAAGCGCCACAAGTGAGGCGTCTCGCGACGCACTTTCCGGCGATGCCCAAGTGTCGACGATCAAGGTTGAGCGGCAGCATACTCCGACTACCTGCAAGAAGCTGGCCGTCTGGGACGAATAAATCGAATGCCTTACGCGCCATGGGGCTCGTCGCAACGTCCGACTGCGGACTGCAGTGTTCAGTTATGGACGACGATGACATCCATCAACTCCCCGCACCGATTTGTCGTAACCCCTCGCTCCCGTCTATACTCACATCCCCAACATGAAAGTCATCGTTATCATTCCCGCCGCCGGGCTGGGCACCCGCATGGCGGCCGTGCACGGCGCACCCAAGAGCAAGAGCAAGCAGTTCTTTGAGCTGCAGGGAACGCCGATTCTGGTGCACACGTTGCGCAAGTTTGCCCAATGCCCGGCAGTGAGCGAAATCGTGGTCGCGCTGCGCAAGAACGAGACGGCGGACTTCCAGAAGCTGATTGAGAGCGAGGGATTCAAGAAGCCGGTCCGCGTGGTCGAGGGTGGCGAGCATCGCCAGAACTCGGTGGCTAATGCGCTGGGCGCCATCCAGGCGGCGGACGACGACATTGTGCTGGTGCACGATGCGGTGCGGCCCTTCGTCGATCAGGACACTATTCTCGGCGTCATCGAGGCAGTGAAGAGGTACGGCGCGGCGATTGCCGGCGTGCCGGCGGTCGACACGGTGAAGCAGGTGGACCGCACTGCCGATGGCGCAGTGGTGATTGCCACTGTCCCGCGCGAGCGCATGGTGCTGGCGCAGACGCCGCAGGGATTCCGCTTCGGCCTGCTGAAGAAGGCGTTCGACGAGGCCACCGCGGACGGCTTCATGGGCACGGACGAAGCCTCGCTGATCGAACGCGGCGGAGGCGAGGTGCATGTGGTGATGGGCTCTCCGCGCAACATGAAGATCACCACGCCCGCCGATCTGGAATTGGCGGAGTTCTTCCTGGCGCAGGAGAATGGCCGCAAGGCCAGCCTGAGCGGGTGAAGCGAGGGTTTGCCGAAGCCCGGGATCAGAGCCGGAACACGATGGTGTGCGATACAGCTGAACAGACTGCGGAAGAAATCGGCAAAGAGGACCCCGCGCGGGCTGAAGCCCGCTCGGGATGACAAAATAAGCAACTTTTCGGCACGACTGAAGTCGTGCCCTGACACAAAGCGCGCGCAAGCCGAGTTCTTCCCCAGCCCGTAAAGCCGTGCCGTTCCATCGTTTCCGCAGGCATCAGCTTTTGCACCTAGTCGATAAGCACGAGGAATTTTGTCGAACCCACAACGCACACCTCGTATTGGTTACGGCTGGGACTCGCACGAGTTCCAACCCGGCATTCCGCTGAAGATTGGCGGTGTCGTGATCCCGCACCACAGCGGGCTCGCGGGACACTCCGACGGCGACGTCCTGTTGCATGCGTTGACCGACGCGCTGCTGGGCGCGATCGCGGCCGGCGATATCGGGACGTATTTTCCGCCGAGCGATCCCAAGTGGAAGGGCGCCGACTCCGTGGTGTTTGTGCGGGAAGCACTGCGGCAGATTGAGGAAGCCGGTTACAGCGTCGGCAACGTGGACAGCACGCTGATTCTGGCCGAACCCAAGATCGGTCCCCACGCCAAGGCCATCCAGCAAAATGTTGCCACGCTGCTGGGAGTGGAGCCGTCACAGGTTGGCATCAAGGCAAAAACTCCGGAAGGCATGGGCACCGACAACGCCGCCATCGCGCATGTGGCCGTGCTGCTGATCGAGATTTGCTGGCCATAGCATTTTTCCCGAATAAAGGGTGTGCCGTCCTGGCGTCACCCTCACCTGCTCCACCTGACTGCGAATTGCATTTTTTCAGACCGGTGCGCCGAGTTCCATCTCTGGCGTGGCCGCGAGCAGTGCCTGGGTGTAGGGATGCCGGGGCGCAGCCGTGATCTGCTCGGTCGGGCCCACTTCCACCAGCTCGCCGTGTTGCATCACTGCGATCCGGTTGGCGAGATAGCGCACGATCGGCATGGAGTGGGAGATGAAGAGATAAGTCAGCGAGAAATCCCGTTGCAGCTGTCGCAGTAGGTTCACGATCTGCGAGCCGACACTCACATCCAGCGCGGAGACCGGCTCATCGGCGACGATAAAACGCGGCCGCAGCACCAGGGCTCGCGCAATGCCCACGCGCTGGCGCTGTCCTCCGCTGAATTCGTGCGGATAGCGCGCCAGGGCCGAAGCGTCCAGTCCGACCGCGCGCATCAATTCCGCTGCGCGTTGGCGGCGTCCGCTGCGGGATTCGCTGCCGTGGATCGCCATCGGCTCGCAGACAATCTGCTCCACTGTCATCCGGGGATCGAGCGAGCCGAACGGGTCCTGGAAGATGATCTGCATGTCGCGGCGCAGGCGGCGCAGGTCCGCTCCACCGGAATGGAGAACGTCATGGCCGTCGAAGATCACCTCGCCGGAATCGGGCTCAACCAGCCGCAGCAACATACGGCCCAGGGTGCTTTTGCCGGAGCCGGATTCGCCTACCAGACCCAGGGTCTCGCCGGACTCGATGGTCAGAGAGACGTCGTTGACCGCTCGTACCTGGCCGCCAGCCCGCATTCCGAAGGCGGATTGGTCCGAGCGGAAGGTCTTGCTGAGGCGGCGCGCTTCCACCAGAGGCATGTGCCGATGGTAGCAAATGAGGAAAGCTCAAAATCCGCAATCCTTCGAATCCCGCTGGGGACGCGGTTCTTGCCAGATGTTCACAGTTTCGATGGCGCCCGTTGCGGTGGAGTCTCGGTTCTGTAGATTCGTCTGGACCGCGAAAATCGCGGCGAAGAATACAGGCTGTTGAAGGGAAAATTTGCGATTGCACAAATTTTCAGCAGGTGCCTGTGGACGGGCTGCACTCGATTGAAAACACAGCAGATAAAGTCGCGCAAAAATTCTTGACATCCGAAACAGAAGGAGTAAAAACACACTCGTTCTTTGACATGTTTCGCCGGGTTTTCCTGACCCGGCAGGGAAGCTGGAACGGAATCGAGTCCACTGCTCCAAGCGCCTTCGGGTGTGAGGCCGCAGAGGTACTACGACGGGCCGGAAAGAACTGCCGAGTTCAAGGCGAACAACAAGGCGAAGCGAGTCGAAGGCAAGAAGGAATCCCGAGGCGTTGAACGGGTTTTCCGCTTAGTTGGCAACTGCGAAGTCCAGGCTGAAAACGTACACAGGTGTGCAAGCACCGGTGGAAAAGGTCGGCAGGGTTCTAGCGTGAGCCGCTGGGTGCGAAAAACAGGTCAACATCAACCTCGGGATTCTTCATTGGGCGACAGATTTTCCCCGTTCTATCCGCTCCGCCTGTCCCCGCCGTCCGTTAACGACGTTGGCACTGCGGAGTAGAATCGTCCCATGGCCGAACTCTTCACCTCCAACCAGCCCGAGAAGCGCGGGCGCAACTGGCTGCCGTTCGCCATCGGACTGGTCGCGGTCCTGATCGTGGTAGCGATCATCGTCGGACTCACGCGTCACAAGGGCGGCGGCAGCACAACTGCCGAATCTAATCCGTATGTGACCAAACTTCAGTTCTCCAGCCCGAAGATGAGCGCGGCTGAGAACTACGTTGGCGGGACTGTCACCTACCTGGACGTGAACATCAGCAATACCGGCGAGATGTGGCTAACCGGCGGCTCGATGAAGCTGACGTTCAGGAACGCCATGGGCCAGGTGGTTCAAACCGAGACCATTCCTTTGCATGTGCTGGTTCAGAACCAGATGGGCGGATATCCTGACCTGGTCGATCTGGCTCGCTCGCCTCTCGGGCCGGGCCAAAGCTGCACGGTGCGCATGACGTTGGAACACATCTCCACCGACTGGAACCAGCACTATCCCGAGATGCTGCTGGTGAACCTGGACCTGAAGTTTAGGTAGCCAGACCTCCAAATCACCGCGGAGACACCGAGGCACGGAGAAGACCAAAGTCTTGGCCACGGATTTGCACGGATCTTCACGGATACGTTTTCAGACGGACCAAAGGCAATCTGATCTATGTTCATCCGCGTGGATCCGTGGCTGCCGTTGACTTTTCGTCTGTTTTCTCTGTAGCTCGGTGTCTTTGTGGTGGATGTGCCCATCGTGTAAACGACCGTGGGACGAAAGCAGCATTTCGCAGGACAAAGCGCACTTTCGGTGGTTGACGAAAGCCGATTACCGCTTGCTTTCCCCACCCTGGGCAGGAGTATGATTCCTAATACTCATCCGGCCCGCCTGGGCATTCATGGGGAGAAGGCAATATGGTACGCAAACTGTTTGCCGTCGTGATCGCGCTTATCGTTGCGGCGTGGCTGCCTTGCGCCGCTAACACGCGTGGACCGTCCACTCCCGAGGAACGAGCCAAGGTCCTGGAGTACACCCGCAGTCTGGAACAGCATCCGCTGGCCAAGGACAGCCTGCAGAAGCGCATGTGGCTGAGCGAGTGGATCGTGCAGGTCCCCGACGTGTCGGTCAATGTCTGCTGCAAGCAGCTCAAGCAACTGGAATCGCTGGACAAGGTGAACGACACCTATTCCAACCAGCTGCGCATGCAGATGGTCTACTCGCAGGCGGCCTTCCTGGTGGAGCACCCGGAGGAGAAGAACACGGCGGCGATCGAGGCTGCGGGACTGGCCGGCACCTTGCGCGCTTATCGCGCCATCCAGCAGTTCGACCCGACGGTGAAGTATCCGCTGCTCGACAGCCTGATGTCGCTGGAGAAACACGGCAAGCTGCAGAAGTATGTCCAGCACCAGCAGCCTTGCAATGGGACCTAGCAGGCTTACGATTTTTCTGCCGAGGGCGCGCCGGTCGCGCCCTTTTCCTTTTGTGTAAAATCTGCGGACGAGAGAGGCGCTCATGCACTACGACTTCATCGCCATTCCCGACTCGGACATTCCCCGCGCCAGCAATCCGCTGTTCCAGCATCTGCTCGATACCTACGCCAGCGAAACCGACAAGGTGATTTCGGTCTGGCGCTGCTTCTCGCAGGACGACCTGAATTTTCGGCCCCACCCCAAGTCGTCGACCGTGGGCGAGATCCTGAAGCACCAACTGCTGTCGGAGCGACGGTTCTTTGGCGAATTTGTGGGCACACCCGAGCCACCCGCAGCCGAGGTGCTTCCCGCGACGCAGGAGCTCAACGCCTGTATTCGGCGCATGGAACAGCTGGCACGGCCGCGGCTGGCGTTCTTCGCGACGCAGACGGCCGACTGGTGGCTGCAGGATGTCCCGTTCTTCGGGCTGACGCGGCAGCGCATCTGGGTGTTCTGGCGCCGCGTGCTGCATACCTGCCACCATCGCACCCAGCTCACGGTTTATCTGCGCCTGCTCAATAAGCCGGTGCCTTCGGTCTACGGGCCGACCACCGACCAGACCTGGGAGGGCGCCGATCCGACTACGTCGGTGGAGGCGGCAGGCAGGAAGTAGAAGAAGTTTCGAGGGGCAGTTTCAAGTTTCAGGTTTCGAGTTTCGAGTTTCGAGACAGAGCGGCGTGCTTGAGGAAAGCCAGAGGGTGGTCATGTGGCGCGCCGTAGCTTCAAAAGGCGTTGGGATCGGAATCTCGAAACTTGAAACTGGAAACTCGAAACTGTTCTACCGCACTTTGGCGTACAAGACCTGGTCGAGCACGACGCCATTCTTGATGGCACTACGCCGCAGCACGCCTTCGCGCTCGAAGCCCGCCTTCTCCAGCACGCGCATGGATGCCACATTGTGGGAGAACGCCATGGCAAAGATGCGGGTCAGCTTGTAGTGCTCGAAAGCCCAATCGACGGTCGCGCTGACAGCGCGAGTTGTCAGGCCTCGCCCCCAGTAAGCCTCGCTGAGCCAGTAGCCGACCTCAGCGCTGAGGCGCGCAATGTCGAGGCCGAGCTTGAAGCCAATGCCGCCAACCGCTTCGTCGCCGTACTCCACCGCGAAGGAGGTTTCAACCTCGATGGTGCGGACGTAGTTCAGGTAGTCGATGGCGTCGCGCCGCGCGTACGGGTGCGAAAATTGATCACGCAGATTGGCGGCAATCTTGGGGTTGTTGGCATGGCGCAGAAGGGCGTCAAGGTCGTCCTTGCGCCAGGAGCGAACGCGCAGATCGCCGAGGTCAAGCAGCATCACTTATGATGTTGCGGCACGGCGACTTCGGAAGCAAGTCCTGCGTCAGTGCTTGGGGAGGACGTATTGTCAACCCGGATGTTTCTGCTCGTCGTAATACCAGCGCCGGAAGCGTTGCAAAATGCTGCCGCTCGGCGCATTGGCACCAAGGTCACCTGAGTTGGAAGACTCACGATGCGTCCATCTTTCGCGCACCACCAGAACGGACAGGCCCGCCACCAGCGCCAGGCGCACGCAGATCAGAAGGAGATCGGCAGTCTTGGAATAGCGAGTGGTTGCTGCGAAGCTGAGAACAAGCAGGCACATCAGAAATACCGCCCAGCCTGCTGCTTTTCCTCTCACGTTGTGCACTCCGGGTGGAAGCACCGGGCTTCAGCCCGGTGAACATGTCGTCCCTCAGAACTGGGGCTTCAGCCCCGGCACTGGTACCCCGGGGCTGAAAGCCGCATTCCTTTTCGTCCTCGGCCCGCCGGGCTGAAGCCCAGCGCTTCCACCGTCCAGATGGAAAAGGCCATGCCGACCTAGATCGACATCACTTCTTTCTCTTTGCCTTTGGCGAGCTCTTCCATCTTCTTGATCTCGTCATCGGTGAGCTTCTGGATTTGCTCCAGCGCGCCGCGCTCTTCGTCTTCAGTGATCTTCTTGTCCTTGAGCGCCTTCTTGATCAGCTCATTGCCGTCGCGGCGGATGTTGCGCACGGCGGTGCGGTGCTCCTCCAGCACCTTGTGCAGGTGTTTCACCATGTCCTTGCGGCGCTCTTCGGTGAGCGCCGGCACCGGCACGCGGACCAGCTTGCCATCGTTCATCGGATTCAGCCCGAGATCGGCGCTGCGGATGGCCTTTTCGATCGCGCCTACCAGGCTGACATCCCAGGCCTGCACGGTGATGAGCTGTGGCTCGGGCGCGCTCACGTTCGCGATCTGGTTCAGCGGCATCTGCGAGCCGTAGGCATCGACGGTCACGCCGTCCAGCATGTGCACCGACGCGCGGCCGGTGCGGGTCGAGGCCATCTCCTTGCGGAAGTCCTCCACCGCCTTGTCCATGCGGGTCTTGAGCTGGGCAAAACTGTCCTTCAACGCGGGAATCGCCGCCATCGAAACTTGAGCCATGTTCCGTTCGCCTCGAGATGAAGTCGAAAACTCCTGATTATATATGGATCAGCCAGCAACAGACACAACGATGGCTCGCCAACATGCGCGAACCGTCAACTGCGAGCGTCTCAGAGATGAAAGACCCTGGATGCAACCAGCACCATGCCCAACGTGACCGCGGCGATCACGGCTTCTCCAATAGCGCCCACGGCAAAGGGCCGCAGCCCTTGCAACTTGAGTTCCCGAAAATTCGTTCGCAGTCCTACGCCCGCGAACGTCAGCAGGAACGCCCACCTGGACAGGTTTGCCAGGCTGCCGATCTGTTGCTGGTTGAACACGCCGGCCGTGGCAAGCACGGAGATCAGCAGGAACCCAAGCACGAACTTGGGGAACTTCTGCCACAGGAACGAGGCCTTGCCTTCCACTTGCTGCGCCTGTCCTTTGCCGGCCCAATAGAGAGCGTACCCGAGTACCACGAACCCGATCATTGCGTTTCGGGTGGTCTTGGCCAGCACCGCGATCTTGCCGGCTGCATCGGAATACATCGCGCCGGCAGCGGTCGCCTCAGCCGTGTTATCGACCGCCAGACCGGCCCACATGCCGTAGGCACGGTCGCCGAGGTGCAGATAGTGGCCAATGAGGGGAAATGTAAATAGGGCGATGGCTCCCAGCGCGAGAATAGCGGCGATGGCGTACGAGGAGTCCTCGTCGTCGGCGTCAATCGCTCCCTTGGTGGCGATGATCGCCGACACACCGCAAACCGCCGAGCCCACCGCCAGCAGGCTGGTCAACTTCGGCTTCAGTCGAAACCATCTTCCCAGCAGGGTCATGAAAGAGAAGGCGACAGCCAGTTCCAGGACCACGAGCGCCAGGCTGATGCTTCCGAGTTTCAGTACGTCTCCCAGGAGAAAGCGAGCCCCCAGCAGAACAATGCCGGCTTTCAGCCAAAACTCATAGGTCAACACGCCGGGCTGAAAGACCGCCGGGATCCCGATGGTGTTGGATACCACCATCCCGAACACGATGGCCCAGAGTACGTACTCGATGTTGGGAAGATGAAGATGGTGGGCCTTGGCATACGCCGCCACCGATTGCTCCACGAACTTTCCGAGCCAGCCAATTGCCGCCAGCAGGAGGACGCCCGGAATCAGCCGAAGTAGCTGCGACCCCGGGCGGAGTGTTTGAACTTGAGGTAAGGCCAACGATCCTTGCGCCACTTGCTTGCTCCTGTGAAGGTGAACCCGCGGTTACCAGGGCACCCGGTGGATGACTCCCAGGCGTACCAACAAGGCGAGCACCAGGGCGGCGGCTACTGCCAATCCGTCGACCGTAAGGCGAAAACGCTTGGGCTGCGGTGGTGTGCGAGCGTCATCGGACATGGATATTCGTTCCTCTTCGAAAACTTGGTTGGCACAAGCTGAGGGCCCGTGCCGGCAGGAGGGAACAGTGCAGGCTTCGCCTCGTCTCCAAAGAGGACGCGGCGAAGCCTGCGGTAGACATTGCCCGTCTATTCTCCGGGCACACGCCACATTGGTCTGTGAGCGCTATCACAAGAGGTAGTGACGTGCTCAGCAGCGGCGGTTGGAAGGATTTAGGCGCAGCGAAATGCGGCCGCTCGGCGAGCAGCGTTATCCCTGGTTGACCAGCGAGCCGACCCGCTCTCCCATCACCACGCGGTGGATGTTGCCGCGCCGGTTCAGGTTGAAGATCACGATGGGAAGATTGTTTTCGCGGCATAGCGCGATGGCCGTGGCGTCCATCACCCGCAGCCCGCGCTTCAAGATTTCCAGGTAGCTGATGGTGTCGAACATGGTGGCGTCTTTCACGATGACGGGATCGTCGCTGTAGATGCCATCCACCTTGGTGGCCTTCAGAATAGCGTCCGCCTTGATTTCCATGGCCCGCAGAGATGCCGCGGTGTCGGTCGAGAAGTACGGATTACCGGTGCCTCCGGCAAAAACGACGACGCGGCCTTTCTCCAGGTGCCGAATGGCGCGGCGGCGGATAAAGGGTTCGGCCACCTGATTCATCTCGAGCGCGGTCATAACGCGGGTGAAGGTGCCTGCCTTTTCCAGTGCATCCTGCAAGGCCAGCGCGTTGATGACCGTGGCCAACATACCCATGTGGTCGGCGGAGACGCGGTCCATGTCCTTGGCCTGCTCGGCGACACCGCGGAAGAAGTTGCCACCGCCCACCACGATCGCGATCTCCACGCCCAGGCGATGCACTTCGGAGAGTTCTGCGGCGATCTCGTGGACCCGCTGGTTATCGACCCCGAAGCCCTGGCCCGCGGCCAGCGCCTCACCCGAGAGCTTGAGCAGAATTCGTTTATAAATTGGAGCGTCCATTTCTCGGCAAATACCCGGCAGAAAAGTCTCAGTTCAGTTTAGCAGGAGTGGCCCGGCGGTCGTTGCAACGCGACTTCTGTCAGGCGAAGATGAAGCCATTCCCGCACCGGAAAACAAGCTGCGATTTGCCACGCAGAGGCCGGTTGCCGGTACTATTTCCAGCTAACGCGATACAGTAGATTCGGAACCCTCATGGACAGCATTGACGATCTTCTGCGGCAAGTTTTTCGACTCGCGGAGTTTCGTCCCCATCAGCGAGAAATTATCCAGGATGTTTTGGACGGCAAAGATGTTGTGTGCGTCATGCCGACAGGCGCGGGCAAGAGCCTGTGCTTTCAACTTCCAGCGCTGGTGCGGAAAGGCCTCACCGTCGTGGTCTCTCCTTTGATCTCGCTCATGGCAGATCAAGTACGTCATTTGCAGTCCATCGGGGTTCCTGTCCTTCTGCTGAACAGCTCGCAGCCGCGTTCTGAGCAATCGCAGGTTCTCGCCCAGTTAAGAGCAGGTTTCACGGGACTGCTCTACCTGGCGCCCGAGCGCTTCGCCGCTCCTTCGTTTCATGAGCTGTTGCCGCGACTGCAGCCCAGCCTGCTGGTGGTGGATGAAGCCCACTGCCTGAGCTTCTGGGGACACGACTTCCGGCCTGAATACATGCGCCTGGCCGAAGTGCGCGAGCAGCTCGGGGCACCGGTGACCATGGCTCTGACCGCAACAGCCACTCCAGCCGTCCGTGACGATATCGTCAAAATGCTTCGGCTACGCCTTCCCAAGGTCCACATCACCGGCTTTGACCGCCCCAATCTCACCTATGCCTGCCGCCGTTTGAATACCGAGGCCGAAAAGGATGCGGCGCTGCTGCACGGTCTCTCCAAGCAACCGGGCAGCGGCATCGTCTATTGCTCTACTCGTAAGTTGGTGGAGCTGCTCACGGCATTGTTCCAGGACCGATTTCCCGGCCGTACGGTACGCGCCTATCACGCCGGCATGGATGCCCCGTCCCGCAAGAAGAGCCAGGAAGACTTCATGGCCAACGTCGGTGCGGTGGTGGTGGCGACCAACGCTTTTGGAATGGGGATCAACAAGGCTGACATCCGCTTTGTGGTCCACTACAACATTCCCGCCAGCCTGGAAGCCTACTACCAGGAGGCTGGTCGCGCCGGACGCGATGGCCGGCCCGCGCAGTGCATCCTGTATTGCAGTCCGCGCGACCGGCATACGCAGGAGTTTTTCATCGACAAGATTGGGGAAAACAACACCGATCTCACGCTGCCGCAGATTGAAACGCTACAAAATCACGCCCGCATCAAGCTCGACCAGGTATTCCACTATGCCTATCGATTGCAGTGCCGCCGCCGCGCCATTCTGCAATATTTCGGCGACCTCTCCGCAGTCAGACAATGTGCATGCGACGTTTGCCGGGGAGATGTACGTTCCCGCCCGGCAGCGGCTAGCGGTGATGCGCCACGGCGTACCGTAAAGGGCAAACGGTCCAGGTCAAATGCAGGCAGCTCTGATCGGCCCGGTGAGCAGTTCAGCGCAGGCATGGTTGGGTCCATAGGCGAACCGACGGTGGACAAGCTGGATCAGGCCGCCGAACTGAGGTTCGAGCGCTTAAGCCAGGTGCGGCTGCAATTGGCGCAGGCACAAAAGGTGGCTGCCTTCTGCGTCGCCCATAACAAAGTGCTACGCGAAGTGGCACACTTCGCTCCGCAATCGCTGGATGCGCTGGCAAGAATCAAAGGCGTCGGCCCGAACAAGGCGCAGAAATTCGGTGCCGCATTTCTGGAGGCCTTGAAGGAGCCGCAGACGGTTTAGTTGGCCTAGCTCTTAAGATCGAGCGCTCGCATCTGCGACAAAGCAAAGGGCGAGAACATGTCCTCGCCCTTTCACTTCTTCTAAAGTTCCCGCAGATCGTTATTCGGCGTTTGGCTCGGCCGCCTTGCTGACGGCGACGGTCTCGCCGACATCGCCCACCTTGAAGCGGGCAAAGCGCTTGACCGAGATGTTCTCGCCCAGCTTGCCGATGACGGTCGCGATGAGCTGCGACACCGAGATGGTCTGGTCCTTGATGAAAGGCTGCTCGTATAAGCAGACCTCCTCGTAGAACTTCGCCATCTTGCCTTCGACGATCTTCTCGATCACCGGAGCAGGCTTGCCGGTCTGGGCGGCTTGCGCGCGGTAGATGTCCTTTTCCTTCTCGAACGCTTCCGCAGTGACATCTTCCTTGCGGACGAACTTGGGGTCGGTCGCGGCGATATGCATCGCGATGTCGTGCACCAGGCCCTTAAAGTCGTCGGTGCGGGCGACAAAGTCGCTCTCGCAGTTGACTTCCACCAGCACGCCGATCTTGCCTCCGGCGTGGATGTAGCTGGCCACCGAGCCCTCGCTGGTAACGCGAGCAGCCTTCTTGGCGGCCGTGGCGACACCCTTCTTGCGCAGGAGGACGATAGCGGCTTCGACGTCGCCCTTGGCCTCGGTCAGCGCCGTCTTGCAATCCATCATGGGAGCGCTGGTCTTGTCACGAAGTTCTTTTACGTGTGCGGCAGTAATGTTCACAGTCGTAGTGCTCATTATTTCGAATTCCTTTGGCTTATAGCTCTTAGCCTTTAGCTCTTAGCAAGAACCGGCGCTTGCACCGGAATTGCGAGAGCAACGTTGGGACGCCACCAGCCGTTTGCTAGAAGCTAAGAGCTAAAAGCTAATAGCCAAATGCTGGAGCTAGAAAATAGCCCGCGCTGCATTGACGCGCGGGCCGTGAAACCATGCGAGTCTCGGGTTACGCCGTTGTGTTCTCGGCAGCGGCGCGCCGTCCACCCTTGCCCAGCACTTCTTCCATGCTGACCTCTTCGGCGTCGCCCGTCTCTTCGGGAACAGCAACCGCTTCGCCTTCGACCTCTTCCGGACTAGCAGCCGCGGCTTCGGCCGATTCGCTGTACTGAATGCTGGACGCGACCTCGGCCATCTGCTTGTCGTTAGCCGCCTGCGCGCCCTCAACCACCGAATCGGCGATCTTGGAGGCGAACAGCCGGATCGCGCGCAGAGCGTCGTCGTTGCCCGGGATCACGTAATCCACTTCGCTGGGATCGCAATTGGTGTCCACCACGGCGACCACGGGGATACCCAGCTTGCGGGCTTCCTTCACCGCGATCTGCTCCTTGTTGGAGTCGATCACGAACAGCGTGTCGGGCAGGCGGTTCAGATTCTTGATGCCAGCCAGGTTGGCCTGCAGGTGCTTGCGCTCGCGCTCCAGCTTTACGACTTCTTTTTTCGGCAGCAGATCGTAGCGGCCATCGGTGGCCATCTCGTCGAGCTCTTTCAGCCGCTTCACCGACTTCTGCACCGTGATCCAGTTGGTCAGCAGTCCGCCCAGCCAGCGCTGGTTGACGTAGAACATGCCGCAGCGCGTCGCTTCTTCCGCGATAGCGTCCTGCGCCTGGCGCTTGGTACCCACAAACAGCACCAGCTTGCCCTCGGCGGCCATCTCCTGCACGAACCTGGACGCCTCCTTGAACATCTTCAGCGTCTTCTGCAGGTCGATGATGTAAATGCCGTTGCGCTCGCCGAAGATGTATTCCTTCATCTTCGGGTTCCAACGTTTCGTCTGATGCCCGAAGTGAACGCCCGCTTCGAGCAACTCCTTCATCGTGATATTTGCCAAGCTACCTCCTCGGTTGGCTTGCATCCTTTGCGGCGGCTCGTAAGCCGGATCGCTCGGGATTGCTTTCCGTGACCCGCCCCGATTGGCGGGTGCGGAAGATTTCGTTCCGGTTGAATTTTTCATCCTCGCTCCCGGAACCAAAAAGCGAGTGGATAGTGAATAGTGGTCAGTGGATAGACGGGCTGTGTCCATCCCCCGTTCCCACCGACTCACCTGAAACTCTGCGACTAGTAGTCGTAACTATCCACTATCCACTGACCACTAGCCACGACTTCTTTACCGCTTCGAGAACTGGAATCTCTTACGGGCGCCCTTCTGGCCGTACTTCTTGCGCTCCTTGCCACGGGCATCGCGGCGCAGGAAGCCTTCCGCCTTCAGCTTGGGACGCAGCTCAGGGTTGAACTCCTGCAGGGCGCGCGCAATTCCCATGCGCACCGCGCCAGCCTGGCCGTTCACCCCGCCGCCATCGACGGTGCAAAGCACGTTGAAGCTGGTCGTGGTCTCGGTGAGCACCAGCGACGACTTCGCCATGATGCGCTGGGCTTCGGTCACGAAGTACACGTCAAACGGCTTGCCGTTGACCTGGAACTCGCCGCTGCCGGGGCGAAGAAACACGCGGGCCACACTCGATTTGCGACGGCCCGTACCGTAATACTGAACCTGTTCTGCCATCTGTTATCTGTCGGGAGCGTGCTCCCAAAATCCTTCCCAAAAAATTTGATTGGCGAAGCCCAGCCTCGCCCGCGCGGTTAGGCGCGCTTGGCAACCGCAGCCAGAGCTTCCGGCTTCTGCGCCGCGTGCGGATGCTTGTCGTCCCGATAAACCTTCAGCTTGCCGGCCATGGCGCGGCCCAGCTTGGTGTGCGGCAACATGCCGGTGATCGCTTCTTCCACGATCTGTTCCGGCTTGCGCGCAAAGCGCTTCTTGTACTCCTCGGCCTTCATGCCGCCGGGATAGCCCGAGTAGTTGTAATAGACCTTGCTGTCGGCCTTGAGTCCGCTGACGCGGATCTTGGCGGCGTTGATCACGATCACATGGTCGCCGGTATCGATAAACGGCGTGTACTTGGGGCTGTCTTTGCCGCTGAGGATGCGCGCCACCCGGCTGGCCAACCGGCCCAGGGTCTGGCCGTCGGCATCAATGACAAACCACTTGCGCGCAATTTCCCCCTTGGGGAAAAAGGTTGACATCTCTAAACTCTCCCAGAAAATGTGAAAAATACCGCGAAAGAGCCGCTGAGTTCTGGCGCTGGACGCGCAGGGACCTCCAGGCGGGCAAACGCAGGACTACGTAAAGAACTAAGAATAGCCTACGAATAGTGACATTGTCAACGAACCCACGGCAGCACAAGGGCTTGCGGGGAGAGGGCCGGCGGGCCGCTGGTATCGTAACCTGGGCAGCCCGATTAACTCTGGCGCTTCGATCGAAGCACGGACTCCATTAGCACCTTACCCGCCATGCCTCCTGGCGATGAACACACCGAACCCGAGGTGGAGGAAACCAAATCCGGCGGCCAGCACCACATTAGCCCAAAACCACGGCAGGGGCAGCGCGACCGCGCCCAACAACACGAAACTTGCACCCATCGCGGGTACGGCGCGCACCGAGAAGGTGCCTGCCTGCATTACCGCGACGCCATAAAGCACCAGCCACACTCCCGGAAGCAGCCGGGCAGTCCCGTCCCACATCACAGCTACGGTCAGCAGTCCGCCCGCGGCCAGGGCCGGCAACAGTCCCAGGAAAAGCCGCCGTCCGGGCACCGACAGCATCTCGGTTCCCAGCCGCGAAGCCTTGTAGTGCATGGTGACCAGCGCCAGCGTGAGCGCAAGCAGCGCTTCCGCCAGCCATACATCCAGCCATCCCTGTACGGTGGGCTGGCGGAGGGCGATGGCTGCCGCGACCAGCGCGGTTGCTCCCATGGC
>Ga0265325_10001094_pt1 | contig 19483 bp, 16 predicted proteins | sample 41420metaG_FD_202090 | JGI IMG/M metagenome (GOLD analysis project Ga0265325, IMG submission 202090) | Rhizosphere microbial communities from Carex aquatilis grown in University of Washington, Seatle, WA, United States - 4-14-20 metaG | ecosystem: Host-associated > Plants > Roots > Rhizosphere...
CGAACGCCACCGACGAGCAGCGCCTCGCGGGAGGCGAGTACCGTCAGCTCTTGGCCGACGCCATCGCGAACGCGCTTCGGGCGTTTCGCGAAGGACGATGAGAGGGCGTGCGCGCCCGCGACTACTTCTCGCGACTACTTATTGTCTTCCAGAACCGCCTTCACGAGGGGGTCTACTTCGGGAGGCGGGCTCGGCGGAATCACCGGCACGAGTGAGTTCGCGCTGTCGGCCGGAGCGCTCGACGACGGCGCCGCGCCGGTGGTCGAGGCGGTCGCCGGCGCCGCCGTCCCCTCGGCGGGAGCCTCGGCCGGTTGAGACGCGACCGGAGGCGGCGCGACCTTGGGTGGACTCACCGGACGCGGCGGGGAAGGCAAACGGCGCCGCGGCTGTTCGCGCACCACGGAGTCGGTAGGAGCGGCCACCACGACGGTAGATGCCACGGTAATGGGCGGGGCGAGCGGCGGCGCCGATGCGCTAGGGATGGCCGGGCGTGCCGTCGATGACTCGGGAGGGGGCGTGGAGGCCGCTGCTTCCGTCGTCGGCGTAGGCGTGAGCCGATAGGCGATCCGCGCCCCGATGACGAACATGGCCACCAAGACCAGCCCTGCCACCGCGCCCAAGAGACCTGCCTTGCGCGCCGACCGGGCTCGCGGAACGTCCGGCGACGGAATCTCGGGGTGCTCGGCCGCGAGGCTGGCGACCACCGGGGGAAGAGAAGGGCGGGTGCGGTTTGGAGGTGCGGTCCCGCTCGCGGTCGAGTCGAGCGACGAGAGAGAAGAGCCCGGCGCCGGGGCACTGACCGAGCCTCCCGTGGGAGGAGGCGGAGGGAGAAAGGCCGAGGACGGGGACCGGGGAATAGGGGGGATCGATGGCCCGCCGTCCAACACCCGCCGAGTCGCCGCAGGTGGGAGTCGCGCCGGCGGCATCGTGCTGCGCGCTCGAGTCGGCTCCGGCCGAGCCGCAATCGATTGTGGGGAATTCGATGGCAGCGGACTGGGTGTCGCCGGAGACGGAGGCGCGCCGGTTCCCCCGATCTTTCGGAGTACGAGGCGCTTCGCCCTTTCGGGAGGGTTGCCGGAGTCGGAGCCGTGCGTCGACATGTACTTCCCTATTTGACGGCCAGTATGCGCCAGAGCCGTGGGGTGAGCGAAGGAAAGGTAACTTTTTCCCACGCCAGGGAATTTGCGCAAGCGATATGTGACGACGGACCCTTTACATATACCCCGGCGCGGCGCGACCATCCCCGCCCATGCCAGCTTCGCCGCTTGCCACGGTCGTTTCCGTCGGGCTCGCCTCGATTCTATCGCTCAGTCCGCATCTCGTGGCCCGCGCGCGCGCGGGCGAGAGCGGGGGGACCCACGCAAACTCGGCCCAAACCGAGTTCGGAAAAGGCATTCGCCTCCCGGCCGACGCCGTGAAGCGATTGAAGAGCGGGGATCCATCCCAGGTGAAGAGCGCGCTCGACGACGTGCGCCTTTCCGCGAGAGCCGGCGCCGCGGCGGTGCCCGCAATCGTCGATCTCCTCGCCGATGGTTTGCCTCCGGAGCTCGCGCAAGAGGCGATTGACGCACTCGGCGACACCGAGAGTGAAGCCGCCAGCTCGTCGCTCTCGTGGTATGCGCGTCACCGGAATCTGACGCTCCGTCGCGCTGCGGTTCAGGCGCTCGCTCGAACGCGAGGGGCAGTGGCCGTCAAGGCACTCCGCACGGCGCTGTCGGACTTCGACCCCGACGTGCGTGGGCTCGCGGCAAAGGGCCTGGGTACCCTGAAAGCCAAAGAGGCCATCGGCGATCTCTTCCTGGCGCTCGACCACAAGGTCCCCGAGGCGTCTCGATCGATCGGGCTACTGTGCGCGGGCGACGAATGTGAGCGGCTTGCCGCAAAGCTCGGAAGTCAGCCCTTCGAAGTCATGACCAGCGGCCTCCACGAGGCCCTCTTGCGCGCATCCGACGAGGTCCCCGAAGAGCTCAAAGTGAAAATCGTGGGGCGGGTTCGCGAGCTCGGGACGGGCGAGGCGAACCGTTTCTTGCGGGAGGTGCAGGCCAAATGGCCCAAGCGCGCATCGCAGCGGGTGAAGCAAGCAATCGATCAGGCGGTACTCGCGACCAGCGGATCCCCCGGCACGGGTGGTCGAGACGCGGAGCGAAAGGCGCCATGAAGCGGCTCCTCGTCGGTGCAGCTTTTCTGGTTTCGTGTGCGGCGAGTCAACCGCGGCTTGCGCGGTTTTCCACGGAGTGGGAAGACGACGGTGGCGCGTCGATCGGCTACGTGTGGCGCCGCGTGGGCGGGACGCCAATTGCACCGACCGCAGACCTGGTCGTCGGCGTCGCCGGCAATGCCGACACGTTGATCGGTCTTCCGCTCGGAGGCGGCACGAAGTGGACATTCGCCCATGCGCTCGAAGCGCGGCCGATCGTCTCGGGCCGGGTGGTCGTCGCCTCGGGGGGCGGTGAACTCTTCGCGCTGGACGCGGAAACGGGGCGACCTCTTTGGAGGCGACCGACCGGCGGGGCGGAGCTCCTGGGCGCGGGCGACGACGGAACGGTGAGCGTGGTAACGCTGCGGCGCGCGGGGGGACTGGGCAGCATCCTTCTCGCGATAGGACACGACGGGGTCGTCGTCCGCCAGATCGACAGCGAGAAGGGGCTGGGCGCACCAGCGTTGATCGGACGGATGGCGTTCGTACCCTGGGCCGGGCAGTACGTATCGGTCATCGACCTCGATAGCGGCGACGAGACGGCGCGGGTGACCCTGCGAGCCGAAACGAGCCGAGCGTGGACTGCCGGTGGATCGCTATGGTTCGGAGAGGCCAGTTTCATCCGGTTCGACGAGCACATCGTGGACGCTTCGAAAGGACGGGCGTCGACCGCGATGTTGCCGGTTCGCGAGCTCCCCGGGATGCCGAAGGTGATGCCGCCGGGAAGCGCGCCGGTGCCGGCCGAGGCAACGGCCGAGGACAAAGCGCGAATGTACGCGCGTCCGGTGGCCACATCGGAGGGCGCGGCCGTCGAAGACGGGCGCTGGTACGCGACGTACTTTCGCATCGCGATGGGATTCGACGCGGCGTCGCAGCGCGACACCAGGAGCGCGCGGCCGTCGTCGAGTCGGCCGGCGGGAGCTTTTGCGGCGGCCGAGCCAGGCAGGCTCCTCTGGGTGCATCTGCACGCAGCCGATTTGCTCGGCGGGGCGGCGGCCCCCGGGGGCGTCGTCCTATGTGACGAACGGGGGAAGGTCACGGGGCTTGATTCCGGTACGGGTGCCGTGCTGACTCAGGCGGACCTCGGACAACCCTTGAAGGCCTGCGTCGTGAGTGTCGACTCGCAGCGGGTCGCCGGCGTTGCGGCCGAGGTCAAGCAGCTGCCCGCGCAGCTCGCCGAGGCCGTGCTCGCCGACGACCCCCAGCTCGTCGTCGCGCAGCGCCTCTTGCTTCGCGAGCTCGCTGCAGTGAGCGACGACTCCGCCACGAAGGCGCTCGTCGAACTGGCGAGCGATCCGCGCACGAGTCCCGATCTGCTCGCCGACGCGCGGACGGCCCTCGCCAATCGTCGGAGCGGAGCGAGCTACATGGAATCAGCGCTCGAACGGCACTACGAGTACTTGAAGGACGTGCTCCGTTCGCCTCCGGTCGGGCCCATGGCCCAGGCCCTCGGCGCGATGAAGGACACGGCGGCGGCGCCCCTGCTGGCCTCCCACCTGTTCGATCCGGCGGATACCGACGACGACGTGCTCCGGGCCGCCGCGGCGCTCTCGGTCATCGGCGGGCCGGGAGAAGTGGTCGCCCTCCGGCGGTTTTTCGGAATGTATCGGGCCAGCGCCGGCAACGACGAGATCGCGGCCGCCGTGGTGAGCGCCGGGCGCGCGCTCCTGACGCTCGACGATCAGGGCGGCCGGGGCGTGGTCGAAGCGGCGGCCGCCGCGCCCGACACGATCCCGTACGCCCGCGAACGGCTGCAGGCGATGCTGAGCGAGACGAAGCCGGGAGAGGTCACGGGCGCGAACGACGCGGGCGGAAAGAGGGGGAAGTAACGTCTAAGGCAACGACGGATTCCAATACCCGCCGTTCATCATGACGAGGGAGAGCGCCGTCCACGACTCCGTGTAATACGTGCTTCCGTCCAGCTCCTTCAGCGTGGCGACTCCAGCGTACGCCTGGTCGCGGAGCATGGCGAACATGGGGTCGCTCATCGCGCCGACGGCGGCCGGGCCGACGAACGCCGCCGACTGATTGACCGTCGGATTGGTCGGGTTGGGCGTGCCGTCGAGATTGTACCCGTTCACGATGTGACTGGCACCGATCTGCTGATAAAAGGCGCTGATCTTGGCGAGATAGCTCTTGGCTCGCGGCTCGTTGTACCAACAAAAATCCTGTCCCAAGCGGAACGGGGTTCGGCACGAGTCGAGTTGATGATTCGTCGGCAGAACACCGTTTGGGGACTGCGGAACCCCCGCCGGCGTCGACCAAGCGGGCACGAGCCCGTTGCTCGCGTTCATGTTGGCGGCCGTGAGGGTGGCCGCGACGATCGTGTAGCTCGACTCCACGACCTTGTTCCAATCGGACTGCTTGCCGTTGGCCTGACCGAAGAGCCGATAGTAGGCGGGAGCAAAATACGAGATGTTGAGGACCGCGGCGCCGTTGAACTGATCTCCGGGAGCGAGCGCGTTTCCTCGGCTTTGATCGACCTCGTGCTGCCAGATCGCGTCAATCTGCTTGAGCGCGAAGTTGCGATAGGTATCGCCGAGGGCCCCCTTGCCGCCCCACCGATGGTCGGCCCAGAGCAGCGCGAAGGCCATGTCCTCGTCGGCGTCGGTCGCCGCGCCGCTTCCCTCGCTGGTCGGTGCGGTGCCCCCCGGGTTGATCTCCCAGTTCATCAAGCCGTTTCCGTCCAGAAAGAGCTGCTCGTAGTGCCAGAGATCGTCGAACAACGACTCGTCGTTCATCGCTACGGCGAGGAGCATTCCGTAGGCAATCCCCTCCGAGTTCGATGTGTCGATTGCCCCCACCGAGTTCGGTCTCAAGACGCGCCGAAAGCCCGCGGCGCCGCTCGACGTCACGAGATCGGTCTTCCACTTGGCATAGGCGGCCTGGGCGTCGGACACCTTGGCATTCGCGGGAGCGGTGCACATGCCCAGCGCAGCCGCAGCGTCGGGGAACGCCGCGCCGTCGCCGCCCGCGAACACCGCCGCGTCCCCGCCGCCGCCGGGCGAAGCACCGGCCTCGGCTCCGGAATCCGCGTTCCCGGTCTGACCACTTCCTGCTTGGACAGGCCCTTGCGCGCCACTGCTCGAACTGCCGTTTCCGCTTCCGCTGCCTCCTGCAGCATTGCCACCCGATCCGCCGACCCCGACGCTCGTGCCGCCGCTGCTCGTCCCGCCCTGCCCCCCACCGCCGGATCCGCCGCCCGCGCCGCTCCCCGCCGACGAAGGTCCCGCACCGGCGTCGGAGCCGACGGGGCTGTCGGTCGTCTGGCTGCAACCTGCCGAAAGGGCGACTGTCGCCCATCCAAGCAGCGCGAGTCCCCGAATCTTTCCTCCGAATCGCGCGCGTTCACCGCGTGGGGTTTCGGACACGAGTTGCGAAGATGGGTAAATGGGAACGATCGCCTTACTCGAGCCGTGGATCCGCATCGCCGACGCAAGTTTGCGTCGTTCGCCGCTAAGGCGCCAGGCGGTTGAGCATTCTCGGGAAAGGGATGGTCTCCCGAACGTGCGGCAATCCACATACCCACGCGACGGTGCGCTCGATACCCAATCCGAATCCAGCGTGCGGGAAAGTTCCATAACGGCGGACGTCGAGGTACCACTCGAAAGCGGCGCGGGGCAGTTTGTGCGCTGCGAGGGAAGATTCCAGCGTGGCCAGGTCGTCTTCTCGCTGGCCGCCTCCGATGATTTCGCCGTACCCCTCTGGCGCGAGGACGTCCATGTTGAGCGTGCGACTCGAGTCGGCGGGGTCGCGCTTGAAGTAGAAAGCCTTCAGCTCAGCCGGATAGCGATGAACGATGACCGGCCGATCGAAGCGCCCGCTGATCGCCGTTTCCTCGTCGCCGCCGAAATCGTCTCCGACCTTCGCCTCGGGGTGTCCGGTCTCGTGCAGGATGTCGATGGCTTGGGCGTAGGTGATTCGCGGGAAAGGCGCTTCCACCCGCTCGAGCGGGGTCGTGTCGCGCTCGAGCACCTTCAGGTCTTCGCGGCGCCCCTCGAGCGCCCGGCCTACGACGAACGCGACGAAGTCCTCCGCGAGCCGCATGTCGCCGTCGAGATCCATGAAGGCCACTTCGGGCTCGACCATCCAGAACTCGGCCAGGTGCCGGCGGGTCTTGCTCTTCTCTGCGCGAAACGTCGGCCCGAAGCAATAGACCTTTCCGAACGCAGCGGCGGCGGCCTCCATGTAGAGCTGTCCGGACTGCGTCAAGTACGCCTTCTCGCCGTGGTAGTCGGTCTCGAAGAGCGTGCTCGTTCCTTCGCACGCATTGCTGGTCAAGATGGGCGCGTCGACGAGCGTGAAGCCGCGCCCGTCGAAGAAGTCTCGAACGGCTTTGATGATTGTGTGCCGGACGCGAACGATGGCGTGCTGCCGGCGGGACCGCAGCCATAGATGGCGATGGTCCATCAAAAAGTCGGTCCCGTGTTCCTTCGGACCGATGGGATACTCCTGCGCGACCGCGGCCAGGAGCTTCACCTCTTTGACGTCGATCTCGTAGAGACCGGGGGTCCGGCCGTGTGGCTTGACCGTACCGGCCACTTCGAGTGACGACTCTTGCTGGATGTGGTCGGCAAGCATGAACGCCTCGGCCGGCACGTTCCCCTTGAACACGACGCACTGGACGGTCCCGGTGCCGTCGCGGACTTCGAGAAAGTGAAGCTTCCCGCTCGATCGGCGGTGATAGAGCCAGCCGCGCACCGTCACCGTTTCGCCGACGTGCTTGCCGAGGTCCTCCACGCGCACTTCGTCCATCCATTGCCGAATAGCACACCCGCCTACTGGACCGGGTTCGACGATCCTCTCGCGCTTGCATCCTCTCCGCCCCTGGCGCCCCCGCCACCCCTGGCCGTTCTCTCGCATCCCTAGCGCTTGGCCAGCCGGGTGCGTCGCCGCTCCTCGCCAGCTGCCTGCGCGGCACGGTCATCGTCGTTCTCGAGCGCGAGCGGCGGGATCGGCGCGGGCCGCCCGTCATCGCCCATCGCGACGAACGTCGCCAGGCACTCCACCGTAGGCCAGCGCTCGCCGGTCAGGGTGTCTTCCCCGTGGACGGCGACCTCGATTTCCATCGACGTGCGGAAGGCGGCCGTCACCTGCGCGCGGAGAAGCACGACCTGGCCCACCCGGACCGGCCGCTTGAAGAGGAGGTCGTCGACGAATGCCGTGACGCACGGGCGCCCGGCGTGGCGCTGGGCACAGACGGCGGCGCAGAGGTCGATCCACGCCATAATCTGTCCGCCGAAAACGCTCCCGTGCACGTTCGCGTGCTGGGGCAGCACGTATTCTGTCATTTCGGTCATCGAGTTCGCGCGCGTCTTCGCCGCGAGCCCGCTCACGGCGTGGACTCCCTGCCATCGGCAGCGGCAGACCAGGCCGGGTGCGGCCCTCCGAGCCAAGAGGTGAACGCGGCGCGCGCGGCGGGGGCTGCGTCACGGCGCGCGACGATCTTCACGCGCTCGGCCCGCGGCGGGTCCAGCGTCACCCGCCGCGCACCGATCCGCCCGTCGCGCGCGATGACCACGTCGGTGAGGTCGCCCGGCGCCAGTCCGCGAAGCGCCGCGTCGAGGTTCGTCCCATCGACGCGCGTCCCTCCGACGGCGACGATCTCGTCGCCGGCGTCGATGCCGGCGCGCCATGCCGCCGCGTCGCGGGTCACCGACGCGACGATTCCACGCCCGCTTTCGCTCCGGAGTCGGACACCGAGCGAGCACGACGGCCCGTCCGTTCGGAGCGAGCGCTCGAGAGAGAGTCCCACCCGCGCGAGCGTCGGCGCGAAGTCGATCTCGGCGGGCGAGCGGATCCAAGCGTCGAAGAGGTCACCGACCGGAACCCCTGCGACGCGCTCGAAGATTGCCTGCATGCCGTTCTCCGGGACAGGTCGACCGCGTGCGCCGTGCTCTTCCCAGAGGTGGGCCAGGACGACGTCGAGCGTTGCGCGGCCCGAGGTCCTGCCGCGGAGCTCGATGTCGAGCAGCGCGCACACGATCTCTCCTTTGCGGTAGTAGCTGACCGTGCTGTTCGCCGAGTTTTCGTCGGGGCGATAGAGCTTGATCCAGGCGTCGAAGCTGGCGTCTTCCAGCGGATGGACCAGCCGCCCGGGCGTGCGATCGAGGTAGGTGATCTCCGAGGCCAAGTGATCGAGGTATTCCTCGACCGTGCAAAGGTGCGTGAGCGCCAGAATCCGCCAGTCGTAGTAGCTCGTGCCGCCCTCGAACCACCAGAGAAGACGCGTGTAACACTCTTCTTCGTAGCGATAGGGAGACAGGCCCGCCGGGCGGATGCGCTTGACGTTCCACGCGTGGAAGCACTCGTGCGCGACGAGCGAGAGCAAGTCGAGGTACGCCTCGCGGGTCGAAAAGCTCGTCGGCGGTGCGATGAGCGCGGCGCAGGCGAGGTGCTCGAGCCCGCCGCGGTTGCGCGGCGAAAGGTGGAGCATGAGCTCGTACGAGTCGTATGGGAGCGACCCGCCAAAGAGCGTGGCCTCGTGCTCGAGGATGGTCCTCGTGTCGTCGACCAGGCGGTGGACGTCCGCGTCGCCGACGTCGGCGGCGGGCCAGATGCTGTAGCAATGGGGCTTCCCGAGAACGTCGAATCGGGCTTCGCGATGCGTCCCGAGCTCGATCGGCGAGTCGACGAGCGCGTCGAAATCGGACGCCTCGTAGCAGCGCTCACCGTCGCCACGGCCCGGCACGGCGCGCAGCGAAGTGGCGACGCGCCACTCCCCCGGCGCATCGAGCTCGACGCGCGCTCCGAGCTCGCTCGCGCCCTCGACGCACAGGAAGAGTGCGGCGCCGACGAGAAATGCGTGGGTTTCGTCGACGTGGCTCGTGCGGACGGTGAGCTCGTTGGCGTAGACCCGGTAGCGGACGACGGCGCGTTCGGCTCTGCTCGTCTCGATGCGCCAAGCGTTTTTTCGCACCTTCGTGGCGCGGGAAGGCGGGTCTGCAGCGAGGGTCTCGATGTTCCGCGCGTACTCGCGCACGAGGTACGATCCGGGCGTCCACACCGGCATGAAGAGCACGAGCGCCTCGGGGAGGCCCGCGCTCGCCCCGACGGTCGTTTGGACATGAACGAGATGCGTCTTCGCGTCGGGGATGGAGACGCGATGGGTGATGGCTAGCGGCATCGGGCGGGAAGCGTTTTACCATGGCCTTTGCCCCTCAGATCTGCCACCTTCCCCCGGTCGATCGCCCATGTACGAGCCGCTCTTTCGGCCAATTGCCGCGAATCCGATCAGCCCTGCTTCTTCCGCGCTCGTCGGCGCGTCCGGTTCGCACGATCCGGAACTCGTGCTCTCGGTCCCCGAGCACGACGTCGAGAAACCCGAGATCTCGATCGTCGTGCCTGCGCTCAACGAGCAGCTGACCATCGGAGAGTTCGTCGACTGGTGCAAGGAGGGGCTGGAGAAGGCGGGGATCTCGGGCGAGATTCTCATCGTCGACAGCTCCGCGGACCGAACGGGCGAGATTGCCCTCGCGAGGGGCGCACGGGTGCTCAAGTCGCCCAAGCGCGGCCTCGGGCGCGCCTATATCGACGCTCTACCCTTCGTGCGCAGCGACTACGTCCTCATGGGCGACTGCGACTGCACGTACGACTTCCGTGAGCTCGGCCCGTTCGTCGCGAAGTTCCGCGAGGGCGCGGAATTCATCATGGGCTCGCGGTTCCGCGGCTACATCGAGCCGGGCGCGATGCCTCCGCTCCACCGGTACCTCGGGACGCCCGTCACCACGTGGATCCTCAACGTGCTCTTCTCGAGCCATTTCTCGGACATCCATTGCGGGATGCGGGGCATCACGCGGTCGGCGCTCGAGCGGATGGGTCTGCGCTCGCAGTCGTGGGAATACGCCTCCGAGATGGTCCTCAAGTCGGTCCACATGAAGCTGAAGACCGACGAAGTCCCGATTCGGTTCCTCAAGGACAAGGAGGGCCGGCTCAGCCACCACAAGCGCTCGGGGTGGTTTTCGCCTTGGGCGGCCGCGTGGATCAATCTGCGGGCGATGTTCATCTATGGCGCCGCCTTCTTCCTCTACCGCCCGGGCTTCGTCCTCACGGCGATAGGCGTCGCCCTTACGCTTCCTCTTTCATTCGGTCCCGTGCGCATCGGGTCGGTCTTGTTTTCTCTGCACTGGATGCTGCTGGGCCTCACACTGGCGACGCTCGGCCTGCAGTGCATCTATCTCGGCATCCTCACTCAAGTATTTTTCGACTACACCGGCGAGACGACCAAGCAATGGTTCGCGCGGTTCGCATACACGCGCACGGTCCTCATCGCGGCTGGGCTGTTCGTCTTCGGGTTCATCCTCACCGGCTGGCTCCTCCTCTATTACGTCCGCCATCAGTTTCTTCTCTCTCCCGCGGGAACGGAGAACTACCTCGGCGTCACCGGATTGCTGCTCATGATCGCGGGCTTCATGACGTTCACGTTCACGCTCCTCTTGCACTCGACGTCGGTCGTCGTCTGGCGGAAAAGGTAGTCTTCATGCGCGCGATGGTCGTCGGCGGTGCGGGATTCATCGGGAGCCATCTCGTCGAGCTCTTGGTCATGCGCGGAACGGTCACCGTGTTCGACGACCTCAGCGTCGGCAAGCCGGAGTTCATCGAGCGGCCGCTCGCGAGTGGGCGGGCGAAGCTCGTGAAGGGCGATGCCCGCGATCTGGAAGCGCTCACCCATGCCATGCGTGAGCACGACGTCGTGTTCCACTTGGCCGCAAATCCGGAGGCACGCTGGGGACTCGAGCGCACGCGTCTCGACCTCGAGCAAGGCACCATTGCGACGTACAACGCGCTCGAAGCGGCTCGGGTGAACGGCGTCACGAAGTTCGTCTTGGCCTCGAGCGGAACCGTCTACGGCAACGTGGCGCACCCGTGCGGCGAAGAGGATCTCGGGCACCTGCCCATTTCGCTCTACGGGGCGAGCAAGTTCGCCGGCGAGGCGATGGTGTCTGCGTTCGCCGAGTGCTTCGGCCTCGAGGGGTTCATCTGCCGCTTCGGCAACGTCGTCGGTCCGCGCGGCACGCACGGGGCCATCCTCGATTTTTGCAAGAAGCTGCGGACCCACCCCGACTACCTCGACGTGCTCGGCGACGGGCGCCAGGCCAAACCGTATCTGCACGTCACCGATTGCGTCGCGGGCATCCTCTTCGTTCTCGATCGCGCCAGGGGCGAGAAGCCGGCGGTTTACAACCTCGCCCCGGCTGACGCGACGAGCGTTCGACGCATTGCGGAGCTGTGCGTGGCGGCGTCCCCAAACGCGGCGGCTCGAATCGAGTACGGCACCGCCGCACAGGGTTGGCCGGGCGACGTGCCACGGTCACTCCTCAAGCCCGACAAGCTGGCGGCGCTCGGCTTCCGCGTGCGCTATTCGTCGGACGATGCCGTGCGTCTTGCCGTGGCCGAAGTGGCTCGCGAAGTCTTTGGCGCATCGGCCTGAGCCGAGGATGAACCCATGAGCACGAAGGCCTACCCTCTCGACCTCGCGAGTACCGCGTATTCGTACGTCGAGCGGTCCAACCCCGCCATCCAGGCCCTCCTCGCCAAGCGCGTTCTCTCGGCGCGATCCGACGCGCGCATCCTCGACATCGGCTGCGGCTGCGGCGCCAACGCGCGGGCGGTCAAGGATCGGAGTCCAGGTGCACGGGTGATCGGCGTCGAACCGAGCCAGCGGGCGGCCGAGCTTGCGGGGCAGGCGTGCGACGAAGTGTTCCAAGGAACGTTCGACGAATGGGCGAGCAGAGCCCGAAGCGACGCACGCTTCGACGCGATCGTGCTGTCGGACGTGCTCGAACACGTCGCCGACCCGATTCCGTTCGTCCGCAGCATCGCGGCGCTCCCGTCGTTGAAGGACGCGCTCTGGATCGTCTCGGTTCCGAACTACGCCGTTTGGTACAACCGCATCGGTACCCTCCTCGGCATGCAGCACTATGCGTGGTCCGGCCTTTGGGACCGCACGCATCTTCGCTTCTACACGCGCCGCACGGTGCGGGAGCTCCTCGAATACTGCGGTCTCGCGATCGTCGACGAGGCTTGCACGCCATCGCTGGTGCAATCGGGCGCTCCGGTCCTGCGCAAGATCTTCGAGCGCGACGTACAAAGGGGGGACCATCTCGCGCTCGCGGATTCCCGCGCGTATCAGCTCTATCGTTCCGTGGTCGAGCCTTTCGAATCGCGCGTATGCGCGGTCTGGCCCGAACTCCTCGCCTTTCAGGTCGTGCACGCCGCCCGCCGTACGGACGCGCGATCGTGAGCTTCCTGGCGGAGGTCTTGGCCGACCGCCGGGTGAGCCGCTTCGGGCGCCTCGCGGCCGACTGGACGGACATCGAGGGCTCCTCGCTCGTGGAGGCGCTCCGACGCGTCGCCCCGAGGGCCGGCGGGCGACTGCTCGACGTCGGCTGCGGCGCCAAAGTCTACGAAGACATCTTTCGCCCGTTCGTCGATTCGTACTTGGGCGTCGAACACGAGGCCACGTACAGCCAAACCAACGCCTCTTCGCACACCAAGAAAGCCGACGTTCTCTACGACGGAAATCGGCTGCCCTTCGACGATCGCTCCTTCGACACGGTCCTTTCTCTGCAGGTGCTCGAGCACACACCGCGGCCGGGCGACCTTCTCGCCGAGATGGCGCGCGTCCTCTCCGACGACGGCCTGCTCATCGTCACCGTCCCGTTTTCGTTCCGGCTACATGAAGAGCCTCACGACTATTTTCGGTTTACGCCGCACGTCATGCGCGAGCTTTGTGGGACTGCGGGGCTCGTGGTCGAGGAGATCGCGCCGCGGGGCGGCCTGTGGAGCGTCCTAGGCCACAAGCTGAACAGTTATCTGGGTCTCCGCGTCGCGAAAGTCGGCGGTCTTGCACAAACGATGGGAAAGCTGTCCCACGAGCAGCCGGAGAGCGACGGCAGCCGCCTCTGGACGCTCCCCGTCGTGGCTCCCGCGATGATGGCGCTCGCGTTTTGGGCGCGCGTCTTGGACCGGGCGCTCCCCGATCCAACGGAGATGCTGGGATTCACCGTGCTGGCGAGGCGGGAACGCTCGCCCGCGAAGTGACCGGCGCTCACACGAAGAGCGTCTCGACGTGCTCTCCCCAGATCCGGCGGAGCACGTCGGAGATTTCGCCGACCGTTGCGTACGCCTTGACCGCGTCGAGCACGCATGGGACGAGGTTCTCGGTCCCGCGCGCCGCCCGATCGAGGCGATCGAGCGCGGCCGCGTGGGTGGCGCGATCTCGCCTCGCGCGCATGGACTGCAGCGCCTCGACTTGCTCCGCTTCCCCGCGCGGATCGACCCGCATCCCCCTCGGGCCGCCGCCGTCGGCGGGCGACGGGCCTTCTTGTTCGAACGCGTTCACTCCGACGACGAGCCGATCGCGACGCTCGATCTCCATTTGGTATTCGTATGCCGAGCGCTGGATCTCGCGCTGCGGATAACCCCGCTCGATCGCCGCGACCATCCCCCCCATTTCGTCGATCCGGGCGATGTATTCCCCGGCCATCGCCTCGAGGCGATTCGTGAGCGACTCGACGGCGTAGCTCCCCGCGAGCGCGTCGACGAAGTCGGCGACACCGCTCTCGTATGCGACGACCTGCTGCGTGCGGAGTGCGACCGTCGCCGCCTCGGTGGTGGGGAGACCCAACGCCTCGTCGTATGCGTTCGTGTGCAGGGACTGGCACCCCCCGAGAACCGCGGCCAGCGTCTGCACCGTCACGCGAGAAACGTTCACGAGAGGCTGCTGCGCCGTCAGCGTCGCGCCGGCGGTCTGGCAATGAAAGCGGAGCGCGCGCGCCCGATCGGTGCGGGCGCCGAAGCGGTCGTGCATGACGGCGCTCCACAGCCGTCGCGCCGCGCGGAACTTCGCCACTTCCTCGAGAACGTTGTTGTGCACGTTGAAGAAGAACGAGAGGCCCGCGCCGAAGTGGTCGACGTCCAGCCCGGCCTGCACCGCTGCCCCGACGTACGCGATCCCATCGGCGATCGTGAAGGCGAGCTCCTGAGCCGCGTCCGATCCTGCCTCTCGAATGTGGTAGCCGCTGATCGAGATCGTGTTCCACTTCGGCGCCTCATGCGCGCACCAGGCGAACGTGTCGGTGATGAGGCGGAGCGACGGGCCGGGGGGATAGATGTACGTCCCGCGTGCGATGTACTCCTTGAGGATGTCGTTTTGGATCGTTCCGCGGAGGGATGTTCGCGGTGCGCCTTGCTCATCGGCTACCGCGACGTAGAGGCAGAGCAGGATGGCGGCGGTCGCGTTGATGGTCATCGACGTCGAAGTGCGCTCGAGGGGGAGTCCGCGGAGGAGCACGCGCATGTCCTCGATCGAGTCGATGGCGACGCCGACCCGTCCGACCTCGCCGAGCGAACGAGGGTCGTCCGAGTCGCGTCCCATCTGCGTCGGCAAATCGAACGCGACGCTCAGCCCGGTTTGCCCCTGCGAGAGCAGGTAGTGATACCGCTCGTTCGACGCCTTCGCGGTTCCGAAGCCGGCGTACTGGCGCATCGTCCAGAGGCGGCCCCGGTACATGTTCGGCTGTACGCCGCGCGTGAAGGGCGGTCTGCCGGGGACGCCGAGGTCCCGCACCGGGTCGAAACCGAGGCGTTCGAGATCGTCCGGTCCATAGAGCGGCTCAGCGTCTGCGCGTCCAGCGAGGTTCGGTGCGCGGGCGCGCGCCGGCTCTTTGGCCTCGTGCGGCGCGAGAGTCTCGCGCTGCCAATCGCGGCGGAGCTTGCCGTAGTCGTCGCTCATGGCTGGGGCTTCGCGAACTGAAATACAATCTCGCTCTTTCGTACCATTCCGAGCTCGTCGCGAGCGATGCGCTCGACCGCGGCGGGGTCGTCCCGCAAGCGGCGCACCTCGATGCGGAGCCGCCCGACCTCGCGCCCGAGCTCCCGATTTTCAAGGGTTACGTCCGCGAGCTCTTTCTGCAAGGCGCGAAGGCGCGGCAGTCCCTCCGGGGCGAGCACGAGCACCGGGACGGTGACGAGCGCGAGCGAGAGGATCGCGATGGGCAGCGTGCGCCGGAGAAGGTCCGCGGTGAAGGGCACAATCGCCCTATCGTCTCACGGTTGCGTCTTCGCGCCCAGTTCTCGGGTGCGAGCGTATCATGCCTTGGGTGTCTTGGGCGCGGGTGTATCATCCCCTCGAGAGCGCATGGGCATCCTTCGGCACACCCGAACCGGCGCGCAATCCGTGCTCGAACCCGAGCACCTCGTGGGTCGATCCGCGCGGGCTTCGCTCCAGGTCGACGAGTCGTACGTATCGGGCGCGCACGCGACGCTTCGGTGGGTACAGAACGGTTGGGAGCTGAAGGACCTCGGAAGTCGAAATGGGACCTTCGTCGACGACGTCCCCATCAAGCCGGGGCACGCGTTTTGGCTTTCCCAAGGCAATCGGATTTCGTTCGGAAGCGTGGAACAGACCTGGGAGATCATCGACGACAGTCCGCCCAAGGTCATGGTCGTTCCTCTCGATGGTCCGGCCGCCCCGCTGTTTGCCGAGGGCGACATCCTGGCGCTGCCTTCGCAGGACGACCCTCAGGCGATGGTGTTTCGTGCGTCGGACGGGACGTGGTGTCTCGAGCGAGAGGACGAAATCGTTCCCCTCTCGAGCAACGAGCTCTTCGAGGCCGCGGGTCGGCATTTTCGCTTCAGCTGCCCGGATCTCGTGGCCGAGACCTGGACGCACGGATGGCCCGGCGGGGCCACGGCGGCGATTGCCACGCTGCACCTCGTCTTTCGAGCGTCGAAAGACGAGGAGTTCGTGGAAATCGAAGCGGTCCTCGGGAGGCGGACCGAGAGTCTCGGAAGTCGATTGCACAACTATCTGCTCTTGCTCCTCGCGCGCCGCCGCATCGACGACAAAGCGCGCAATCTGCCCGACACATCCTGCGGGTGGGTGTATCAAGACGAGCTCGTCGACGCGCTTCGAATCTCGCCGGAGCACCTCAACATCGACATCTTCCGAATCCGCAGGCAGTTCGCCAGCCTCGGCGTGTCGGACGCGGCGAACATCGTGGAGCGACGCCCGCGAACCAAGCAAGTTCGGATCGGCGTCGCGTCGCTCTCGGTCCGCACCGTCTGAGCGGCCGGGGGGGGCTCGCGCGGGGGTCGCTTGGCCCGTCGGCGCGTGATAAATACCCCGGCTCCCCCATGCGCTACGAGGCAGTCATTGGGCTCGAGGTGCACGCGCAGCTCTTGACGCGCACCAAGGCGTTTTGCGGCTGCGCGACCGCGTACGGTGCGCCGCCCAACAGCCAGGTTTGCCCCGTTTGTCTCGGGCTGCCGGGTGCGCTGCCCGTGCTCAACGGGGAGGCCGTTCGATTGGCGGTACGAACCGCGTTGGCGCTTTGCTGCACCATTCGGGAGAGGAGCCGGTTCGCGCGAAAAAACTACTTCTATCCCGATCTTCCGAAGGGCTACCAGATCAGCCAGTACGACGAGCCGTTCAGCGACCACGGGTACCTCGAGATCGATCTCGACGGCGCGATCAAGCGGGCGGGCATCACGCGGGTGCACATGGAGGAAGACGCCGGAAAGAACATCCATGGCTCCCATTCGTCGGTCGTGGACCTCAACCGCTCGGGTGTGGCCTTGGTCGAGATCGTCGGCGAGCCGGATCTGCGCAGCCCCTCCGAGGCAGCCGAATATCTGCGCACCCTGCGCGACGTGCTCGTCTTCATCGGCGTCAACGACGGCAATCTGGAGGAGGGCAGTTTCCGCTGCGACGCAAACGTGAGTATTCGACCGGTCGGCGAGCCGAAGCTCGGGACGCGAGTCGAGCTGAAGAACATCAACTCGTTTCGCTTCGTCGAAAAGGCGCTCTCCTACGAGATCGCACGCCAGGCGGCCGTCCTCGACGGCGGCGGCCGAATCGTGCAAGAGACCCGCGGCTGGAACGAAGATGCCGGTAGTACGTTCAGCATGCGAAGCAAAGAAGAAGCGCAGGACTACCGCTACTTTCCGGACCCCGACCTGCCGCCCTTGATCATCGAACAAGCGTTCGTCGATCAGGTGCGCGCGACACTGCCCGAGTTGCCGCGCGCGAAGCGGGCGCGCTTCGGTCGCGAGCTGGGGGTCAGTCCGGCGCTCGCGAAAGTGCTCACCGGGCATCCGCGCATCGCGGGTTTCTTCGAAGAGGCCGCCACGCTCCATGGCGACGCGACGAGGGTCGCCAATTTCATTTCCAGCGAGCTTCTTCGCGACGTGGAAACACACGGCCTCGACGCACGGATCCCGGCCTCTCCGGCTCAGATCGCCCGGCTTCTGAAGCTCGTCGACGGCGGAACGATAAGCGGCAAGCAGGCGAAAGAGGTCTACGCCAAGATCGCCGGAACGGATCGGACGCCCGAGGACGTGGTAACCGAGCTCGGGCTGGCGCAGGTGAGCGACGTCTCCGCCATCGAGTCGATTTGCCGGCGACTCGTCGAGCAGAGTCCGAAACAGGCCGAGCAGCTCCGGGCGGGAAAGTCCGCGCTCATGGGCTATTTCGTGGGACAAGTCATGAAGGAGACACAAGGCTCTGCAAACCCGCAGATCGTCAACCAAGTGATTCGGCGGCTCCTCGGCTTGGAGTGAGCCCGCGCCCCGTCGCGCCCGTGCTTGCCGCGTCGCCGCCCGGGGACCGGTCCCAGCCGCCGCGCGCGCGCGTGCTCATCATCGACGACAACGCCGATCTCGTCGGCACGCTCCGAGCGGTGCTACTCGGAGCCGACTTGATGGACGGGCGCCCGACGCCGGGCCCGGACGACGCAGGCGAACGGCAGCCCATCGAAGTGGTGGCGGCGGCGCGCGGGGACGAGGGACTGGCCATCGCGCGCACGGTCGGGTTCGACGTGGCGATCGTCGACGTGAAGCTTCCCGATGCGAGCGGCGTCGATCTCATCCCGCAATTGCGAGCCCGGTCGCCGTTTGGAGAAGTCGTCCTCATCACTGGGTTCGCGTCGATGGACACCGCGATTGGCGCGCTTCGTTCCGGGGCTTTTGCTTTCATTCCGAAGTCGTTCCGGCCCGAGGAGCTTGTCTCGACGATCGAGCAAGCGCTGAAGAAGGTGCGTCTTGCGCGCGAACGCGACGAGCTCGAGCGGCGATATCGTGCGTTGGTCGAGCTGACCGACGTTCTCGTCGTCGGCCTGGACGCCGACGATCGGGTCGCCCTCTTCAACCCCAAGGCGTCGAAAATTGCCGGAGTTGCGCCCAGTGAGGCCATCGGCCGGCCTTTCATCGAGAGCTGGGTCTCGCACGAAGATCGTGCGCGTACGCGCGAAGCAATCGCCCTTGCCCGCAGCGGGCGAACGCAGGAGATCGAAACTGGCTTCGTCGACCGCCCCCCCGACGGGACGTCCTTGTCGCCGGAAGTCCCGGCGCGGCGCCGCGTACGCTGGCATTTGTCGATGGCGCGCGACGCCGGAGACGCGGCCCCGCTCGTGTACGGCATCGGGATCGACGTCACCGAGCGGCGCGCGCTCGAAAAGCGGGCCGCGGACGCCGAGGCGCTCTCGGCCATGGGTACGCTGGCGCTCAACCTCGCTCATGAAATCCGAAATCCGCTCAACGCGGCCGTCTTGCAGCTTCACCTGCTCGGGCGGCATGTGGACCGGCTCGCGGTGGACGACGAAGCGCGAGGCGCACTCCACAAAAAAGCGAAGATCGTCGGCGACGAGATTGGCCGCCTCAATCGGTTGCTCACCGAGTTTCTCGAGCTCGCGCGGCCGCGTGCGCCGGTGCGCGAACTCGTTCCCTTCGGAAAACTGATCGACGACGTGCTCGACCTGGAACAGGGCTCGGCCGTGGCGCGCGGCGTCGTGATCGAGCGAGCGATCGCGGGCGATTGCGTACTCCTCGGCGATGCGGAGAAGCTCAAGCAGGCGGCGCTGAACTTGGTGATGAACGCGCTCGAAGCGATGAAAGACGGAGGCAGGCTCCTGGTCACGCTCGCGGCCGTGGGCGAGCACGTACGGCTGATCGTGGAGGACACGGGAACGGGTATCGACCCCGGGGCACTGGCCCAGATATTCGATCCATTCTTCACGACGAAAGAAGCCGGCACCGGGTTGGGCCTGTCGATCGTGCGCAAGATCATCGACCAGCACCGCGGGGAGGTGCGCATCGAGAGCCAACGCGGCGTTGGGACGCGGGCTACGGTGCTGCTGCCGCGGGGCCGCTAAGTACAAGGCCCCGCAAATGAGTGTCCAGCCGGTGGTGAGGCGCCCCGCCGGCAAGGCGCGAGGAGGGCGCATAGCGAACCTATGTAACCGACGAGCAACGAAGCCGCCGGGGATGGATCGCCAGCGGATGGGC